>Ga0075123_10000941_pt1 | contig 14906 bp, 24 predicted proteins | sample AntAceMetag02UKX_FD_69808 | JGI IMG/M metagenome (GOLD analysis project Ga0075123, IMG submission 69808) | Saline lake microbial communities from Ace Lake, Antarctica - Antarctic Ace Lake Metagenome 02UKX | ecosystem: Environmental > Aquatic > Non-marine Saline and Alkaline > Saline | place... | reverse complement strand
TCGTTGGGCGTACCAATTCGAGAGTGACAGGGAATACTTTGACAAGCGGGTTTGCTCTGTCTTGTGTCAAACACTAGCTCAGGAATTCCCTGATTTCAACTTGGAGAAAATGAAGTTAGAGGAATTCGTTTAACACTCACGCCCACGCCCCGTTTTTTTGACAAAGCCATTTGGGGGAGATGTCCGGGGCGAATTACAATTAGGAGAAAATCAATATGATAGAGAGAAAGCAAAAACGGAATATCGACATTTTACGAAAACACAAACTATCGGATAAGGTTGAGATCAGCAGAGATCAACCCGCTATTATCTGGGATGATGCGCCTCTTTGGAATAGTCATATAATTAGAAAATTGAGAGTCAATTATCTGTCATATAATCCGGGGCAGTTTTTATCAGGTCTCTCACTCGCTGAGCCTGATGAGCGGTTTTATTATTTCAATCAGGAATGGGGACAGCTTTGGAAAGGTCAGGTCACAGGGGTCACTATTGTGATCAGGGTTCTCAGAGAGCTGGAAGCGACTGAGGTTTTCAAAATGTTCTGTCCGATCATGAGAGGGCTGAGCCTTTGAGTCAGATCATAAAAAGTGTAATAACGTTTAGTGTGATCATGGCTCCTCTGTTCAAATGGTGGATTAAATGTCTGAGATAATGTTTGAGACTGTGATCAGTTTCATTGTGATCCTGATCTGTGTTGTCGGGGTTATTTACTATGAGAGGACTGAGGGAGCGAAGGCGCGGAGGCAGAGGTTTCCGGGGCTTGAATACTTTGAGGAGACAGGCGTTAATGAGGAGGATTGGAAATCATTGACCCCTCGACAGAGAGAAGATGTTTGGCTAGACTTAGAGGAGAATGACGCATTATGAAAGACTACACAATGAAAATTATTGAATATCGAGGAGGATCAGCTTTGTTGATTGACTCCCTCGACAGCATGGACCTAAAGAGCTATGACGGGGCGGGAGCCTTGGCACTCAAAGAGAGGATAGAGGACACAATGAAAAAGGTTGATTATGTTTTGATGCTGACCTCATACAGACCCTATCAGATTGCTTCCGTTTTCAAAGACCTGTTTAATTCTAAATCAGCTATCTTTTGTTATCGGGTGAGAACCGAGAAAGGAAAATTCCTTGAACACCAAATTGAGGAGGAGCTATTGAATGAATTGAAAGCGGTCAAAGCCTCCCTCAATATGGAGGAGTGACTTTGAGTAAACGGCTGAGGATCACAGCTTGGGGTGAGTGTCCTCATTGTCTGAAAAAGATTCCAAAGAAATTCATGGATTACCATGTACGAGTTTGCAGAGTGAGGCGAGGACTAGATCCTGAGCCTGTCAAGGGCGAGACCATTAATGAGGTGCTAGAGAAAGCAATCAACGAGAGAAGGGATCGGATAAAACCATATATCACAGGGGATTGATTCTGAATAATCAGGGTAATGTCCGGGGGTTTTGTCCTGTCACCCCATCACTCAAAAATATGTGCACAAATTCCCTCCTGTTTTAGGGGTTCTTTCACTGAATAACCCTCAGAATTCCCCGATTCTCTCAGAATGTGTACAGATTTTTTACCCCCCTATCCGTGTCACCCTTTTGTCAGGTATTATGTCACTTAATCCCGTCTTTTATGTCCCCAGGATAACATTTTAGGACAAAAGGATTCAATCAATTTTGATAATATGCCCCGCTGGTCAAACGGAACCGGAATAGTCTCCTAATTAACGTGTATAATTTATCTAACACAACAAAGAGGGAACGAGGAAAAGGGCTGTCCGGTGTCAGGATAAGGCAGATAAACCCGTGAGCCGTCTGTGTACTTGAGAATAACAATATGGCTCCCCTACCGTCTTTGACATTGGCTAGACACATAGTACGCAACTATGAAAACGATGACTTCTCCCTGATAATAATTGATGGTAACCTGAGAGTCGGAAAATCAACCCTAGCACAGAAAGCACTTGATCAGGCTCATGAATATCTAGGTTTTAGGAGGCTCAATAAAATGCGTGAGCTAAAATGGGTCATGGGTTGGGAACCGGGAGAAGTTGTTGAGACTTGGCAACTCGTTAAGGAAAGACAGCCGGGATTCATTTGGGACGATGCGGGATATTGGCTACACTCTATGAATTGGAATGATCCTCTCATGATCAGTATTCAGCAATATTTCAACGTGATAGGAACCGACTATAACACAATTATTCTCACGACTCCCTCTCCGAAATGGGTTCTCTCTAAAATCGCGAGTATGCCCGGAATGATCAGGATTAGATGCACAAAGAGGGACGGAGGAAAGAGAGACAATAAATTCAGAAGGTTTGCACGAACAGCGACAGCATACAAGAAATGGGAAAGCCCTGACATGAAACGAGGAGGAGTCAATAAAAAATGGATCGACCAGTACTCCTGTGAGATGGACGCTGAGCTTTATGCAGAATACAAACCAATCAGGGATATGTACGCATCAAAAGCGAAAATGTCAATAGTAAACAACCTAGCCCGACAGAGACAAAAAAAGGAGCTTGAGGAGCTAAGAGAAATCAGAGCCTTGAAGAAATTAAGAAAAGAGATATTTGGTCCTGACCCACTAGAGACACAGGTGAATACAAATGACTAGACGGAGAGACTTCTTAATTTGGCTGTGCGTGACCCTCTTTTTCCTTTTCACATATACCCCGGTCATGACTGAGCTTAGTACAGAGTCAGCGATTGAAACAACGATTTATATTTTCATTCATTGGCTGTGGATAATGAGCGCGTTCTTTTCAATGGGAAAAGGTCTCATGTGCCTCAATCCTCGTAATCGTTGGTAAACTACTAACAACCCTTTTTATTCAAGCTCAGCGAATGGTTGTCTGAGCAACTTTGGCAAAAGAAGGCTTTGATATTGGCGAGATTATCGCTGTTTTCCTGTCTTGTATTGTCGGATTAGCGTTGACTCCAACCGTTGTTTCTCAGGTCACAGCCATTTCCGGTGCGATGAGCGCCGGAGCAGCGAGAAGCCTCATTGAGCTTTTCCCTCTATTCTGGGTCATATTCCTAACGGCGATCCCCGTTGGGTCTATCGTCACAGAAGTCAAGGGAGCAGTATCAAGGGGTGGAATTGGCATTGGTGACCTGATCAAGGTTTTCCTTCCTTCAATGGTTGGTCTCGCGTTGACCACGACAGTGAACAGTTCAGTCGCAACCGCGATTGTAAACATGAGCGCAGGAGCCACAAAAACCATGCTTGAGTTATTCCCGATGTTCTGGATTATCTACCTTATCGGAATTCCAGTAACGGCTATTGCTTATTACTTCTACGCGAAGAATTCAGCATATTAGCACCGGGAATAACCAATCTTTTTTTTATCCTCAACACACACTGAGAACCTATGAGATCACAGAAAGCCCTTATTATTGGGCTAATTGGAATTGTCGCGGTTATGTTCTCAGTTGGGACCATCTCAGCAAATAGCGCGACTTTAAGCACAGTTGACGGTATCGCAAACAGTGGATACCGGGACTACATGGGATATGTCGAGGACGGAGTTCTTTATGATCATCACCTCGCAATACCTGTTTTAAAGCCCGGTTCATTTATCACAGACGGGTTAATTTTTGAAGGGGACCCAGAACTAGGACGAGGAGCGACCATATCAAACGCGACCCTCTGGGTTCACATTCCATTTAATAAACCACTAGGAACGGGTGACCAAATCGCCTCAATAACGGGTTATGATGTCTCTCTCGGAAATTCGGGAGGACTCAGGGATAATGTAACGTATTGTTGGTTATGTGAACATACTCTCTGGACGGAGTTTACCCAATTTCCTCCACGGACAACCACAATCAAGGATCTTAACGTCACGGATTGGAATACTCAAGGATGGAGACAGGTTGACGTTACAGATATTATTCAAGAATTGGTGAACTCGTTTGGTTACAATAAGGGAAATAATCTAGGACTCGTGATCTATGGAGCATCCGGGAAATACACTGAGGAAAGGTGGATCACTTCAAATGTCGGCTCAAATATGCCATATATTGAAGTTGATTTTACTCCTTATGGTTTGTATGACCCAGATATCCCACCAACAGAGAGCGACCCGTGTATCAATTATAATGGTCATGTGGTATGTCCCATACCATCTAACGCAACCGGAATTTTATTTGGATTAATTTTGGATCAGACCACAAGTCCATTAAGATTCTTAAAAACTGAGTTAGATACTTTCACCGGAGCCGTTGAGTACAACACAACAACACCGAACACCGTTCCATTCACAGGATCAGTTGAATTAATGGCACAGTCGGGGAGCTATACCTATTTTCCCCAATTAACCGGAGTAACCACGACATTTGATCTCTATCGAATCAACACAACCGGAAGCCCTGAGAAATTAATCACAATAGAGACAGGAACACAAATGACACAGATAGGATTAGCGACAGACAGCACCGGACTGATTCATATTGTTTATTCAATCGGGTACGCGGTGAAATATATAACATATAATCCAGTTACCAATGTTTCAAGCACAGCCCACCCCGTTTTTAGTAATCCCTATAATAGATATGGGAGCCTTGATATTTCGGTTGATAGCTCAGATAAAATCTGGGTTGCTAGTCATGCAGGAACTAACGTGAGTAGTGTATCAAAATCTCAAGCCCGGACAATAAAGGGATCAACCTTTTCCTCAATCTGGATTTCAGGGACAGCCTTAACAACTTATCCTCAAATCCATCATTTAATAAATGGAACCCTTCTCTCGGAGTGGTTAGATTTTGATGATTATCGGGTTTACAATTACACAGGAACAGATACCACGTTATCATTCACGGTTCAAGGAAATCACCATCTCTCAACCGGGACGGTCAATGTAGGACAGAGGGATATTATAGCAGGTTTTAACAGTTCAGGACATGAAAAACTCGTGACAATATTCAACACCTACAACGGAGGATATTATGAGATCGGATTTGAGGAGAGTGACGATCTGGGAGCCACGATGTCAGCCGAGGAAAAAACAACAGGTCTCACAGGTATTAATTACGGAGTAAAAGCATGTAGAGACCCGGAATCAGGATTAATTTATATGTATAGCGCCCGCGATGCCGGGACGAGTATGTTCTTTGGATATTATCAAGATCACATTGATAATAGAACCGAGTTAATAACCTACACGGGGTATCCTGAGTTAATTGACACGTTTTATCCTCAACGAATATTATTCAGTGATAGTGTTTCAACCAATGAAACTCAATATATATCCGGTAATGTTACGGGGACATGGGAAGAAATCATTGAGTTTTTGAGTGATGATCCTGACCCAGATGATCCGACTCCTCCGGGTTGGGACGATGAGGGATATTTCACGAGAGGAAAGATCAGGCTCTATTTGTTACTTATAGGGTTTGCATTCATGTTTATTCCTCTTTATCTATATGGTATGACCAAAGGAGCCGAGCAGTTAGAGGTGTTCTGGATCATGCTGTTTATGTGGGCGGTTGGATTTGCTTTGTTAAAGTCAATTCAATATATCTAGCCTCATTTTTTATACAGCCTCGCCGTTTATTCTGATGAAACAATATGATCTTTCAAGAATGGATTGAGGCGGTCTCGATGATCACGGGACAATCGACAAGCAATACAGCCATAATCATGAGTTTTGTTATCCTAATTCTCTTAGATGTGCTGATAATCTCAAACATGAAAGACAAAAGCATTGATGGTTTATTCTTCGTTGACACCCTCGGATCAATACTTTTCACCTTCATGGGATGGATGCCAGTGTTCACAGGAACTGTGCTCGCTCTGATCTTCGCAATAATAGGCGCATCACTGATCAGAGATAAATTCATGGGGAAATAAAATTGGAGTCAGGACTTTCAAAGATGATGATTTTCCTCCTCATTTTCAATATGTTGTTTACATCTTTTTCTTATGCCTTAACAGCATTCCCAGATGAGCCGGAACCAGTACAAACTCGCACCAAACTACCTAGCGATGATCTCGCGGAGTTTGGAATCTATTTCACAGACGCGGAGGAATACAATATTACCTTTAACGATGGTTACCATTATTATGAGACCAATAAAACCCGATATCGGTTCGCATGGGATGATGGCGCGTTTACTCTCGACAGCTTTGTTTTTCAGAAACAAAATTGGGTCGGCTACTACTTGGATAACTGGTTTTTTAGAACAGAGGTTGAGGTCAAATTTCTTGAGAGTGGTCAAGTCTACAATATTGAGGGAGTAGACGGGACAACTATTTGGAATACCACAATTGTGAACGAATGGGAGTTTAATCAAAACTGGTCAAGGATGAAAATAGATAATAACATTGTAGGTCTGTTTTCTCTGATCTCACCTGATGCGAATGTGACTCAGGCCATCTTTGACACTGGACGGATATTCCTCACAGTGGGAACGACTCTGAAAACTACTGAGACCTATTCCTTTGATGATTTCAAGGATTGGTATTGGGCTACTGTGTTTGGTTATGACTATTCCGGCATTCCTAGTTCTTTGTCTTGGATGATGAGAGGATTAACGGCTTTGAATATCCTCGTGGCTGTCTTTGCGATCAGAGACCTCACTAAACTTTAAAATCTCCTTTAGGTTATTTTCATTTGTTGTGAGAGAACCGTTATATTTTCAGACTCCATGAAAGAGTGATCACAGATGGATCACAAAACAAAAAACAGAGCAATATTGCTCATGGGAATAATGATGATCGCCTCAATGATGGCGTTCACAGTTTCAGCAGAGGTACAGATTGAAGGCTATTTTGGCTCAACTGATCACTGTAATGACACAGAAAATTATCAATTTATCAGCGACAGTTTGAATGTCACTGACGCAATCAGGTTAGATGGCGTTGAGGCTATCGACCCAGATTATGATGATTTCGAGGTTGAATGGGTTGAACAGTATGGAGGCTCTTTAACAACTCCAACAGGTACGATTTTAAAATGGAGCGGGGTAAGCCGTTCAAGCTCATTAGCATTTGTTGATAATAATTGCCTTTATTCAACAGATGGGGAGTTTGAAGGCTCATTATTCTTTGAATTGAATGTTACCGACATAGACAATACAAACGTGGGAACATTATTCATAAATATACTAAGTTGGGTTACTGGCACGAGTTATAACAGTTTCAAAGATATAGACGTGGGAAACGTTGAAGCCTACGGATTACAGTTGTATGCTCCTAATGAACAAGATACAGGTTATGGGATAAGACCTTTCGAGCTAATGAATTCAGTACCGTACTACGCCGGGGCTATTGGTTTGCTCGTGGATACACCCTATTATCTAAATTTCACTAAAACCGGAACACTTATTGAAATAAGTGTTTACACCGACTCAGGTTATACATTGCAAAAAGATTCAACAATTTCCCTTACATTACACGCAGACCATTCAAACTGCAACGATCTTTACATGCTTTTGGGGATGGAATACAGAGGTACAAGATTCACCAAAGGAGAAATACGAAACCTATCATCAAGTTTGGCAACGGGAGGATATGAAGCTACGGGCAATGTGACCAGTAATGCGATAGAGGCAGAGACAGAAATCACGCTCCCTCTGGATTCATTCTGTATCAAGTCAGAGAGACCAACAGGAACCACGGTTGAGGTTCAATTCTCAGACGATAATGTGACTTGGGTTGATGAGTCCGGGGTTGAGGGATGGCACACCGTAACAGGTGATTATTGTTGCTCTGATCTGACTGAGACATTCACCTCTGATCCTGATGAATTCTATTACAGGATTAGACTGACCGGGGACGGAGCAACTACCCCGACAGTGACAGAGGCAAGGCTTTGGGTTGAGGGATCGGTTGAGACTCAGGTCTGGGGTCAAAGTATTTTAAGTCTGATTATTGGCATTATATTTGGTGCTAATAAATGGATGAAATAGTTTGGCTTCTCGCCTCCCTTTGGTTGGGACTCCTCGCACTCAGTAATTTTACTGAGCGTTTGGAGCTATCCGTTTTTTCTAGTCTCATGGGATTAATTCTGGGAGTATTTCTGGTCGGGGAAAGCCTGTTGATAGCTTTCGCGGTGATCCTCATGAACGTGATTTTATTCCTCCTAGAGATGAGTAAATAATGGCAAAGAAAAAACTGAAACACCTGACTCCTCGGAGAATTCCGAAACACAAAACCACAATAGAGAACGGATTGATGCAAAGAGGCATAGATCAATTTGGCAAGAAAAATACAAGCAATCATACTGATGCGAGATAGGAACGTCAAGCGTTTCAGTCGCGACTCTAATCAAAATTTTTTCATATTCGAGGCGGGAGTCTACATGGTCCCGGCTAATCTAGTTAAAATCAACGAGGACACCGGGGTTCCGGTCCTTATCTATTTCGAGGGGAACCCGACACCAATCGGGGAACCATTGACCACAGGAGACAAGAAAGGAAAAATGCTGGACCTGTCCGGGGATTATCTGGATAATCTTATTGATCTGAATTTCCTCGCACAGATTGAAGCCTCACCAGTGAGCGGAGGATCACCGTTTGCTTTCCTCAAGGTATTCACTGACAATCCCGCGTATATGATCTTCCTGATTCTAGCTCTCACGGTTGGATGGGCGTTATGGCAAAGCGGAGGGGCGATTTAATGGAGCAAAGAAAAGGACTTCTCGGACAGATTGATAAGGCAGTTGACAGACTCGGAGAAATAAACATTCGAGAAATCAAGCTCCCGAAAAAGAGGATCAGGAAAAACAAGTTTGTTTTCATTATCCGGTCTGGGGTCTCTGAGAAAATGATTGTCACGGAGACCATATTGAATAAGGTCTCGGTCAATCACAACGGGACGAATTATACCGGCTCAGTGGGAACAGGTTGGATGATGCCAATGAACAGGCTTGACCGATGGCTCAACAACTGCAAAAATGAGAGATGGATGATCTACCTAGCCCCGACTGAGGATAGAGAGGAGCCTATTTTGGTTAGCGTCCCTCAAGACCCTGACAACACGGCTCAGATATTATTCACGGTATACAAGTTCAACGGAATAGACAAAGCCCTCTCAAAGGAATTCAAAACGAGTGGGAAATTTGATGAATTACCATCATGGGCGATTATTGTCGCGCTAGTGGTCTTTATCGGGTTCGCTGTCTATGTCGCGTTTACTCAGGGCGTGACTCTGCCGGAGGGATGGATTTGAGCGCACCTAAAGAGAGGATGGATCAGGAGACCACCAAACAGGCTGGTCACTATCTATTCAAGGCAACCAACCGAGAGACAGACAGAGACTCTGATTATCTTGACATGAGGACGCGGGTGTTCTCAGATGAGTCAATGAAACTCCTCCTCTATTATGGAGTCATGGCTGAGAATTTCGGCTCAAGTTCAGCCCAGAAAATCAAAGACAGGATTGAGAGGCTTCTGATCTCAAAGAATGGATTGGGGAGAGAGGAGGCGGTCAGTGTCCTCAAACAGAATTTCCCAAAGAGGGTAGAAATTGAGAAGGGCAAAGAGGGAGAGTATTGAGATTCCCTTGACTGTCCTGTTCACCTCAGTCTCTATTTTTTTTATCCTCAATAATCTGTATCCGTGGACCTGTCAAATTCTTCTTATGGAATCATTCATTCAGTTGATTTGGCAGACAACCGTTATCATGATGCCTTACAGCATGGGTCACTTGAAATGGTTAGCAGAGGGACAGGACGGGGATTATTTTGAGTTAGAGGGAGGATGGATGATCCTGTTCTCAGGAGGGATTATGATCCTCGCGAGTATCGGGACCATAAATTATATGATGAGTCAGGGGTCATTGTTTTGAGTTTAGATATTGGATGTGGTTGGGATAATCACCTTCATACAAACATGACCGGAGAAGATGTCATTGGTATTGATTTGAATTTCAAACAGGGTCAAAGTAATGTGAGTCACCCCATTATCTCAGACGCGGGACAGTTACCAATCAGAGATAATGTAAGTCATAAACTGAGATGCACCGCGCTCCTAGAACACCTCAAAATCAAATCGGTCAAACAATGCGTTAGGAACATCTATCGGGTAATGAGGAAAGACGGAATTGGTTACATCATGTTCCCCGTTGAAAGTAATCAACCGAGAAATATATTTGAGGAGAGCCGTGAGAGAATTTCCTTTTGGAACCTTCAAATCATTACAGAGGTTAATCAAATTCAGACGATTCAAAAAAATTCCCGGTATGCCCCATATAACCAATATCTCACCTGAAATATTCAAAACCCTTTTTTATAGAATAATCAGGATCAGGAAAAGCGTTCACATCTATTCTAAAGTTTTAATGCAGGTGACCAAATGCAATCCAGTTTATACCAATATCAAAGCCGGAAAGTGTGAGATCTATATCAAAAAGAGGAGGAGGACTTGACTAACTCGAAAGGGGCAGGGTCCGGGACGCGCTCAGATTGGGCTACACCGTGGGAGAGATTTGAGGCTGTCAATGAGGTCATGAAGTTTGAACAGGACGTATGCGCAAACGCTGAGAATAGAAAACTCGACAATTATATCTCAGAGGTTCAGAACGCTTTTGTCACTCCTTGGGAGTCTCCGTTTTATGCCAATTTCCCTTGGGGTCGAACCTACACAAAGCAGACCGGGTTGAGACCTATTCACTGGATAAGGAGGACATTAAATCAGGTCGAGGGAGGAGCGAGAGGGGCGATCATCTGTCCCGCCTCTGTTAATGCAATTTGGTGGCATACAGCAGCTAAGAAAGCTCAGGCGGTTCTATTCCTAGAGGGTCGAGTCAACTATGAACACCCGGACATTAAATCAAGCTCATGCAATGTTGAGTCCTGTTGGATATTCTACCGGGAGCCGTTCAACAGGTCAGGGATCAAGAAGCTCTCAAAACTTGGTCTCCTCATGTCGAGGCTCTAAATCCACCTTTTTTTATTCCAGATAGAACGTCCCCGGTCTGAGATTAATACAAAACTGTCCTAGATATGAGAGACCAGGGTTCCAAATGGGACTCCATTGATTCTCATAAATATCAGGGGTCGGGGGACTTTCCCCTTCATTCCCCTTTAGGTTTTTTGTTATTAGAATTTGTCCCCGGTCTCGTGAAAGAATGAAAGCAGTTTGGGAACGTGTTTCAGTACACTGGGACGGGTCTATAATATGGAGCAGAGATATATATATTTTCGCACCCCCAATCGTTAAATAGTTTTGTCCGAGAGTAGAGCCGGGAATGTGAAAGACAAAATGACAAAACAGTGTCCACTAAAAGGGAAATGTTTGAACTGTTCAGTCACAGAATTTTATCTGTGCGAGACTTTCAAAGTTCACGTAATGGGTATGCAGAAAACTCACACTCAGAGCTTAGCAGAGCATCCTATGATGATCAGTAGAAATAGGAGGAGAAATTAAATTGGCACATAAACCGGGAACGGATAAAGAAATTCTAGGCAAAAGCTCAAAGTTCACAGAGCCAACCAAACACAAATCAGGGAGACCAAAGGTAAACCGTGACCTTGTTATTCGCAATCTTAAACAGACGGACTCAACAGGGAACCGGAGATATACAAATTCACAAATTTCTAAGATGGCTCAGTGTTCACCGAGAACCATTAACAGGATCATGAAAGAGGCGGTCAAGTCTGGGGAGATCACAGAGGAGGACATGAAGAAAAAGGCAATCGGGACGGTTGAGGCTGACTTTGACTCTGAATGTTTCAGGGTCAAGGGATATAGTTTTCTGGGATGGCTAGAGACTAAATTCTCAAACAAAAGCACAGCAAAATATTACTTTAATTTCTGTTCAAAGGTCTGGGACGAGTGGAAAAAGCCCTCACTGATTGAGGTTGCTGACTCACACTCTCAGCTGGGAGATCAGTTGGGGATGCGCTTTGTTTTGGATTATGGTGACGATAAGGACAGGATGCGACCACGACTCAAAAAAATCAGATATTTATTCAGATATTTAGGGCGGGGTGATGTCAATGACTCACACCTGACCATGAGCGATGCAAAGCACCCACGCGCTATCAGAGATGTCCCTGAAATCACTCAAAGCAATTTCCCCGCTCTGTTCAGTGAATGTATTGAGGAGATGGTTTGTAGGCTAGGAAATTCTGTGAGGCTTGACATTATGCTTAAACTGGTCAGTCAGATGAGGACAGGATCAGCGAAAGGCGAGCGCGAGTTTTACGGAATCAAGAAAGGATCAGATGAGTCAAAGACTTATCTCACGATGGTCAGCCCGGAGGAATACAGGTTTAAAGTGTTCGCGAAAAGGTCTGAGAAATGGGATATATTCTGGATGCCTGAGATTGTCCGAAACTTGCTTTGGGAGCGATATGAGAAAATGAATATCGGTGACAACCTCGCCTCAATCCCTTTGGCAAAGTTCCGTACAACTTGGGGAGATGTCACTGAGGAGATTGTGGGAAGGCGGTTAGTCCTCCATGATCTGAGGAAAATATCTCTCACTTGGTTGTATGTCATGGGCGTTCCCTCAGAGGTAGCAATCAAAATCAACGTGGGATGGCTTGACATGAATACTGCCCTCGCTCATTATTTGAACGTCAAGAAAGTCCTGAGAAAAACATTCAGGGCAGAATACAGAGAGCAAATCCCCGAATGGTTCAAAGACGGTCTGGACGAGTACACAGGATTCGAGGCGGTTATCTAAATGACCAGTGAAAGAATTGTTTTCCTTAATCGGGTCATGGCTTATTGTTTAATATTCCTAGCCTTGGTCATGCCTAAACTAACCGGGGAGGTCTCGTTGGGACTGATAGGAGGAGCCATGATTGGAGGTTTGTATTTGCTCTTTGAGACTGATTTTTACCTTTGGTGTGACCGGACAGGATCAGAGTTTGAAAGGGTCTGGGAGCGCGAGTTAAAAAAATATAGACGGGCGAAAGCTCAGGCAGAGGCAGAGCGTGAGAGGAGGAGGGGCAAATGAGCGAAGGGATTAAACGCGACAGAGAGCGCGAATTGATCAAAGTTCTGAATTTTTACAGGACTCCCATTAAATTTGATGTCCTTTCAACGATAGCGAGAAAAGGGAAGCCTCGGACAATTCCCCGGTTCATGTTATTTTATAGATGGTACGGGGAACCCACTGACAAGCTCAGGGATATGGTTGTCAAATGGATGCGTGATCCCGGTCATGGTCAACTCACAGTCACCAAAGGGTATCAAGTCAAACCAAAGGAGGAGACACCATGAGCGCGGTTAGGTTGAGAGCAGAGGATAAGGAGACTTTAGAGACTATCGCTGAACAGTCAGGAATGAAACAGGGCGTTATTCTGGGCTACCTGATAGATGAGTGTGTCAAATACAATATGCTCGCCTCTGATTGGTTTGAAGCTCTCTCGATTAGAGCCGTACATGAGAAAATGCTTGAGATGGACTTGGACTATGCGAAAAAGTTTGAGCTAGACAAACACAAAGCAATTCTCTCAACAAAACAAATGCTGATCAAAGAATTACTCAAGACCTATGACAATGAGCTCAAGAGACAGTTTATTGAACAGGCTTTGGGGAGAGGAAAAGACAGCAAAGGCGGGAACCTCTTAGATCACCTCACAAATATGCAAATGTTCAGCGTCAACGGTCAGAAGAAATTATATCCTCCGGGTGCTGATGGTCTCCCTCTAATCGTTGGAATCCCGCCCTCTCAACTCATGAGATGCGAAAGGGGTTTTCATACAAAGGACACAGCCTGTTTAGGTTGCGATATGAGGTTCGGCTGTCCGATTGTCAGAGAGGAGGAGGTGAATTTCCTCGCGGTCTACGGCTCAAAGGAGGAGCGAGAGAAATATGTGAGGAGGTCAAGCCGATGAGCGAGGTTTTATTCGATGATCAGAGATTGAAAGACCTGTTCAGATTGGCAGGATTCAAACTCAGTCTAAACGAGGTCAGGATTCTCAAAGTCCTGAGAAAGGAGAGGCGGGTCCACCCTCGCCTATTGGTTAGAAAAGGTCTGATGTCTCGCCCTGAAATATATGTCTCTCTCCGTGGTCTCGCGGATAAGGGACTGTGTACCTTGGATCACCTGACCGTCCCCCATAATTGGGATGATATGACGCACACCGAAAGGGCAGATTGGAGGAGAGTAAATAAAGTCAACTTCAAGAAATTTGAGAAGGGCTTATTGGTCTATGTCTATGACGCGGATGGGGTCACTTGTAGCTTAGAGGATTTATCCCGTGATCTGATCACAGTAATTGAGGAATTCAAATGAGACCGTGTTGTGATTGTCAGAGACCGGTCCCTGATGATATTGAGATATGCGTTTCATGTTATCGAAAATATAAGAAAAGTGTCAGAGAATCCTCGAAACTAAACGAGAAAGGAGCTAAACAAAAATGAATGATGAAATAATAATCGAAAAGAACGAGGCTCAAATTGAAAAAAGCCTCGCTGAAAACCCGGAGGTTTACTATGAGGTTAAAAGAAATATACGATTGGTGATAGATGGACGGTTCAAACCTAACAAAGAGGAGAAAAGCCTGATCTATCAACTGCTTTCAATTCACGGTATTAAATGGGATGATATGGATTGACAAAGCAGAGTCCCGGTTATCCTTGTTTTTATTGCTCAACACCTGTCAGGAATCGGTTTGTAACCTACGTGATCCCCGACTCAAGCGGAATCAATATCGAGGTCCACAGTCACGGGAAATGTCGTTGGATGCCTGAGCTATGGGATAAACTAGAGAGAATCTTCAAGATAGAACGGGACAAATATGAGACCAGCGAGGGCGAGTGGGGCGAGATCATAACCTTTGGAGAGGTCACAATTTGAGTAAACAGGACAGGCTTGAGGAGATCATTCTTTTACTCAAGAATCTCAAGGAGATCAGGGAGGGGATCATGACCAATCTGACCACCAGAAAAACAGAAAGCACCACGGCACACTATAAAATCCCGGCAGGATATTACACAGGAGCGCGG
>Ga0075123_10000939_pt1 | contig 14914 bp, 14 predicted proteins | sample AntAceMetag02UKX_FD_69808 | JGI IMG/M metagenome (GOLD analysis project Ga0075123, IMG submission 69808) | Saline lake microbial communities from Ace Lake, Antarctica - Antarctic Ace Lake Metagenome 02UKX | ecosystem: Environmental > Aquatic > Non-marine Saline and Alkaline > Saline | place... | reverse complement strand
ATGGGTGTTCCCCATGGCCGCGATGATGCTGACGCACCCCCCTTCGAGAATATGCTTACCAAAACAAACTCTCTGTCGGATCACCTCCTGTGGCAGCTCAACCTGTCGCATTTGATCGATGCGGAACGGCATGTGGCTGTTCAGATCATAGGCAACCTGAACGGTGATGGATACCTGATGGCAACTTCGGAGGAGATCGCCATTATTGAGAATGTGGGACCGGCCTTTGTTGAGGAGGTCATTGCCATGGTACAGGAATTCGACCCCCCCGGTGTTGCGGCGAGGGACCTGAAGGAGTGTCTGCTCATACAGATTGGATTCCTGAATATCGACTCTGAGCTTCCGGAAAAGATCGTGAACAAGTATCTGAAGGATCTTGAGACGAGAAATTATCAGAGTATAGCCAACAAAGAGAAGGTTTCCCTCAGCGAGGTCGAGCAGGCCGCGCTACTGATAGGAACCTTGAATCCCAAACCGGGACTCCCCTACAACGAAGAAAGACCCCAGTATATCATTCCCGATGTATTCATCTTCAAGTTTGAAGACAAATACCGTATTACACTGAATGATGACGGCCTGCCGAGATTGAAGGTGAGCAACTTTTATAAAGAGATACTGGGCGGTATGAAGGCCAACGGAGGGGGCACAAGTAAAGAATACATCAAGGAAAAACTACAGTCCGCAACCTGGCTGATAAAGAGTATTGAGCAGAGACAAAAGACGATCTACCGGGTAGCGGAGAGCATCCTGGATCACCAGATTGATTTTTTCGACAAGGGGATCAGCTATCTGAAACCGATGGTTCTGAGGGATATCGCTGATGACGTACAGATGCATGAATCAACGATAAGCAGGGTTACCACCAATAAATACATACATACCCCCAGAGGCATCTTTGAACTCAAATATTTCTTTAACAGCGGGATAAACAGGATGGGCGATACCCAAATAGCATCCCAAAGTGTCAAGGAAAAGATACGGCAGATAATCAGCATAGAAGACAACAAGAAACCTTATAATGACAGCCAGATAGTAAAGATGCTTGCAGCCGCGAATATATCTATAGCACGGAGAACAGTTGCGAAATACAGGGATATGCTGGGGATATTGCCGTCATCCAAGAGAAGGAAGTACTTCTGATTTGATGAAATACCGGTTGACTTTTAAGGTCGGCTCACCTATAAGGCGAAGTTTCATTGTGCGGCGAATAGGTCAAAACGAGTTGAGAGGAGGGACACCATGAAGATCTCTTATACCTTCCGGAATATGGAAACCGAGGAGTGGTTGAAAGATTATGTGGGCAAAAAGCTTGCCAGGATTGAGCGATATATCGACAAGCCCGTGAATGCCAGTGTGGTGCTGGCTGTTGAAAAGTTCAGGAATGTTGCCGAAATAAACCTGTCTGCCAAGGGCATGACCCTGCAGGGCAGGGAAGAGGCAAAGGAGATGACCCTTGCCATCGACAATGTTATTGATAAGGTGGAACGGCAGATAAAGAAATATAAGCAAAAGATACGAAACCACAAAGATGCCGCGTCCCGGAGCGAGGAAGCGGAATCTGGAGAGCTGGGTTCCGAAGAATATGAGGAATACAATGAAAATTCGAGGGTAGCGAAGACAAGGAAGGCCATACTTGAGCCCATGTCTCTAGACGACGCAATTATGGAAATGGACGAATCAAAGAACAGATTTATCGTGTACAGAGATTCTTCCTCAGAGAACGTGAGTATTCTCTATCGTCGCGATGATGGAAGATATCTCCTGATTGAAACCAATAGCTGAAATACGGAGTGGTGAACCATGGTTAATATCCAGGACATGCTGAAAGAAGCTTTTATCATAGAGGATCTGAAATCAAAGACGAAGAAAGAGGTCCTCGCTGAGCTGTCGGATGTCTTTTTGAGTGATGATATGGGTATTGCCCGTGACTCCATGATCGAGGTCTTGATGGAGAGGGAAAAACTGGGGAGTACCGGGATAGGGGACGGTATCGCCATACCCCATGGAAAACTGACTGGTCTTGAAAGACTTGTGGTTTCATTTGGAAGGAGCAGTGTGGGGGTTGATTTTGATTCCCTGGACGGCGGACCGGTTCATCTCTTCTTTCTTCTTATGGCTCCTGAGAATTCGGCTGGGCAGCATCTGAAGGCCTTGGCGAAGATCTCACGGATGCTGAAAGATGTCTCCTTCAGAGAAGCTCTTGTCAAGGCCGAGTCATCTAAAGATATATATAGTTTGATAGTGGAGAAAGACCGGGCGTATATCTAGGATCTGTCCTTCTCGTGCACCAACCCTTTCAGAAACTACCATATGCCTGACCGGGGTGATATAGGAAAAAAAGCAACATATCGAAAGGCGGGGGCGCGATGAATAATCTTCGTATCGTCATCATAACCGGCCTGTCGGGTTCCGGAAAGAGCACAGCCCTGAAGGCCCTGGAAGATATCGGCTTTTTTTGTGTGGATAATCTTCCTGTCATGCTTCTCCCCAAATTTCTGGACCTGCAGACCGGGACCTCATCCGAGATTTCCAAGATAGCCCTGGTCATGGACCTGCGTGAAAAACACTTCCTTGAAAAGCACATAGATGTTCTCTCTCGATTGAGGAAAAAAAAGTACAATATTGAAATACTCTTTCTCGATACGAACGATGAGCTGCTCCTGCGAAGGTTTAGCGAGACGAGGAGGACGCATCCCCTCTCGAAAGACAAGACCATCCTTGAGAGTATCGAGCTGGAGCGGGATAAGCTGAGTGAATTAAAGGGGATGGCCACCAACATCGTTGATACATCAGGGTACACTGTCCACCAGCTCAAGGAACATGTCCAGGGGCTCTATCTCGCTCCCGGCAAAACCAAAAAACTTATTATAAACCTGATATCATTCGGATACCATTTTGGTCTGCCTCACGATGCGGATATCGTCCTGGATGTGCGATTTCTGCCCAATCCTTATTTCATCAAGGACCTGAGTGAACACAACGGAAATGAAGAGGTCGTGGAAGAATATGTTATGCGATGGGATGAGACCGGACAGTTTCTCGCACGCCTTTCCGACATGATGACATTTCTGGTGCCGCTCTATGAAAAAGAAGGAAAATCATATCTGAATGTTGCCGTGGGATGTACCGGCGGGAGGCACCGATCCGTGGTTATCCTCAACCAACTGGCCGGATACTTCAAGAGCAGAAACTATACAACAAATATCAGCCATCGGGATATAGACAGATCCTGACCGGACGCCTCACCCTTCACCGGAAAGCTTTCTTGTTATGTTATCCCGTATCCAGTGTGGATCCCACCATTCCACTGGGTTTACAAATTTCCCGCCTACGATCATACTGAAGTGAAGATGATCGCCTCCCGCCATGCCGGTTAAACCTGTCCTGCCGATCGATTCCCCCTTCTTGACCGTTTGATTCTTCCTTACGCTTATCGAGGAAAGATGGCCATACAGGCTAAAGACCCCCATCCCGTGATCGATGATGACCGTGTTCCCATAGATTCCGATATGTCCAGTGAAGAGGACGATGCCCCCATTTGATGCCTCTACCGGGGCGTTCTGTGTAGAGGCGAGGTCAACACCCATGTGAACACTCGTGCTTATTTTATTGCCGTTATGGTAGTATGTTCTCCTGTCGCCAAAGGTTGCCATGGTGGCGGCGTTTTTCATCCGGAGAAAAGCCCCCTCCCACAGTTGTTTCGGTTGGGTGTCCTCACAGATCGTTTCAATGGTTTTTCTGTTGTCCATCCGCATTTCGGTGTTTATGCGCGAAAAGGCTTCGAGCAAGGTAACCCCCTGCAGGTCTTTGTATCGGTGCTGAAACTCCGGCACTTTCCTCTCCAGGAAACGCTGGCTTATATTCATCCTGTCGTTGCAAAACTTTTTGTTCCTTGCGTGGAAAGAGATCGGAGTAAGGGTGGTGTTTCCGGCATTATCCTCGGCCAGGATATGTATCTTCATGGTGCTCGCTATATCTATGGCGGGGACCGCAAAGTAGGAGATGTGGAGCGTTCCGTCCCCTGTGGTCCTCGGGTAGGAGGGGAAGTAGTCATCCTCGACCTGCACGCCACTTCGAGACACGTTTTCCGAGAGCCTGTAGGTAACAACACAGGAGCCCCCGGGATTGATGTAGTGCTGAAAGCTTGCAGGGGATATTTGGGGGGGCACGGTATCTATAACCACTTCAAAGGTTACAATGTGCTTGTTTTTTCTGAATGAATAGTCTGTGACTGAGATATCGATGGTTGCGGTTCCGTCGTGGAGCTTCAGGTCTTCCGGAAATACGCTGATCGACATGGTCTTTTTACTGACCCCCTTTCCCGGAAAGTTCAGGGTGCCTATGGTGTACTGCTTTCCATCCTGCGATATGGTAACGGAGGCGCTTCGAAGCCCACTCTTTCTGTCAGTGCAGGTGACATCGAACGTCGTTTTCTGGCCTATCATAGTGATGTCCCGGTCCGATAGTATCTCCGGTTTTTCTCCTTCGAAATAGACCATGAAGAACCAGACCCCCACACCTACCAGGGCGATCAACAAAAAATAAAAAAGAAACATCAGAAATTTACGCATATATCCCTCTCTCTTGCAGTCGTTGACAGTTCCTTAACAGTTGACCTTATATATAATAACTGTTATGTTTTTCAACGTATTTTGGTTTATTTTCAAGTTTTTGGAAAAATCCGACCGGATACGTTGGTTTTTTATATAATCTGCGTATACAAGGGCTCATTATGCTGAAAGACAAAAGTATTGTTCTTGGGATAACCGGCGGCATTGCCGCTTACAAGGCAGCGGAACTGACAAGAGAATTCGTAAAACGAGGGGCGAGGGTAAACGTCATTATGACCCCGAACGCGGCCCGATTCATGACTCCGCTCACATTGCAGACCCTCTCCGGCAATCCCGTTTACACCGACATGTTTTCCCTCTCAGGTGACTGGGATATCCACCATATAGCCCTGGCACAGGCCGCCGATATAGTCGTCATCGCGCCAGCAACCTACAATACAATCGGTAAGATAACATCAGGCATCGCCGATGACCTCCTCTCGACGACCATAGCGGCTACAAAGGCCCCGGTCCTGATATGCCCGGCGATGAATTCGAACATGTATGACAATCCCGTCCTCCGATCCAATATCGACAGACTCTCAGCGTTGGGTTACCTCTTTATGGATGCCGAGAGCGGTGAGCTTGCCTGCAAGGCGGATGGGGCGGGGAGATTGCCCGATCCTGCCGATATCGTCGAAAAGGTTGAAGCAGTTTTGACTAAAAAGGATCTGATCGGACACAGGATACTGATCACCGCAGGTCCCACCCGTGAACCCTTTGATCCGGTGAGGTACATATCCAATCACTCCTCGGGAAAGATGGGATACGCCCTGGCCGTTATGGCAAAGAGGCGCGGCGCGGATGTCACGCTGATCAGCGGCCCCGTCTCGCTCCCTGTGCTCGCGGGCGTAAGGTTTGTCGGGGTGTCGAGCGCTTCCGAGATGCGAGATGCCGTGATAAAACACATTAAAGAAGCAACCGTTATTATCAAAACCGCCGCGGTAGCCGATTACCGACCATCTGCCTCCTCGGGATCCAAGATAAAGAAGGGGGCCGGCCAGTTGGGTATCAGTCTCGAAAAGACGCCCGATATTATATCCGAAGTCAGCAAAATAAAAGGGGACCGTATACTAGTGGGGTTTGCCATGGAGACGGAAGATCTTATCAAAAATGCGCGAACCAAGATGAAGGAGAAGGGGATGGACCTGATCGTGGCGAACGAGCTGGGTCTTCCCGGTTCCGGGTTCCAGCATGATACCAATATCGTAAAGATCATAGATAGATCGGGGAATGTTGAGGAACTGCCCCTGATGGATAAGAGAGATGTGGCGGACCGGATTCTGGACAGAGTTCTGAAAATCTCAGACAGAGAGAGCAGGGCATGAGAGAAGAGCTTCTGGAACTGACAACCGCTTTGAAAAGCCACATACTGTCCGAGAGGGAATCGAGAAGCGGATCGAGCAATCTGTGTCTGAAGAGAGAAGAGGGCACGAAGCCCTCCACGCAGGATGATGCCCCAATGAATGATAGAGCGATTCGTGTTCCCTCGATCACTCTGGAGGATATACGAGAAGAACTTGGAGATTGCAAAAGGTGCAAGTTACACGGTGAGCGACACCATATCGTCTTCGGGGAGGGAAATCCTCGTACCGATCTTGTGTTCGTGGGTGAGGCCCCGGGAAGAGACGAGGATATGCAGGGGAAACCCTTTGTGGGCCGTGCGGGGCAGCTCCTTACTGACATTATAAAGGCTATGGGACTGGAAAGAAAAGATGTATATATATGCAATATATTGAAATGTCGTCCCCCGAAAAATCGAAACCCCGAACCGGATGAGATCGCCACCTGTGAACCCTTTCTGATCAAACAGCTTGAGGCTATACAACCGAGTGTTATTTGCGCCATGGGTAAATTCGCGGCCCAGACCCTCCTCAAGAAGGATACGGCCATCTCTCTGTTGCGTGGCAGGTTTCATTCCTATCATGGAATAAAACTCATGCCCACATACCATCCGGCCTATCTTCTGAGAAATCCAGGCGCAAAGAAGCAGGTCTGGGAGGATGTACAGATGATTATGAGAGAGCTGAGGCAGGAGCAGTAGTCCCTTAATTGTAAAGTTCTTGCCAGCCTGTGCGTCGCACGCGGACAGGCAAAAATGGCAAAAGAATTAAAAACAATCCTGACTGTATCCGTCGGGATAAAATATATATTCTTTGGCTCCAGCTTGTCCGGGCTAGGACGGGGAAGAACGGAATAAGACCCATATACCATTCCCGGAATGAGGGGGGATTGTGAGCCTATCGGGGGATAATTCATGAAAAAGAGAATCCGAACAGGCATTGCCGTACTGTTGATGATCTTTCTCGCTATTATCGGGGGAGGAGAGGTCGTCGGCGGGGAAGACAACGGTGTCTTTGATGTCATTACGATTGACTCGGCTATTACACCCGCCGTCGCGGACTATATTGCCAGAGGCATTGAAAGATCTCGTACAGAGGGTTCCGTCGGAGTCATTATCCTGCTCGATACCCCCGGGGGGCTGGACTTGGCGATGAGGGATATCGTCAAGGAGCTCCTCACCCCCCCCCTGCCTGTCATTGTTTTCGTTCACCCATCCGGTGCCCGTGCCGCATCGGCGGGGGTCATGATAACCATGGCCGCCTCGGTGGCCGCCATGGCCCCGGGCACCAACATAGGCGCCGCCCATCCTGTTGCGATCGGTATCGGGGGGGGCAAGATGGACGAAACGATGGCGAAAAAGGTGGAAAATGATGCGGTAGCCTACGCAAGAGGGATCGCCCAACAGCGGATGCGCAATGCCGACTGGGCCGAAAAGGCTGTCAGAGAGAGTGTTTCCATTTCGGCTGAAGAGGCGCTTAAACTGAATGTTATCGATGTTATCGCCTCCGATATAGATGACCTCCTCGCACAGATAGATGGGACGACCATTGCACTTCCGAAGGGGAATGTGATTCTCGATACGAAAGGGGCTGTCATCAATAAACGGGAGATGGGATTGCGGGACAGGATATTGGTGACCCTGAGCAATCCCAACATAGCCTACCTCCTGATGATGATAGGCCTGGCGGGGCTCTATTTTGAATTTGCCCACCCAGGGGCGATCTTGCCGGGTGTCGTCGGGGGGATTTCTCTCATACTCTCCTTTTTTGCCATGCAGACCCTCCCGGTGAACTATGCCGGTGTTGCGCTGATACTCTTCGGCATCATCCTTTTTATCGCGGAGATAAAGATCGTAAGCCACGGTATGCTCAGTGTCGCAGGGGTTATCTCCCTTGTCCTGGGTTCGGTGATGCTTTTTGAGTCTTCGGCCCCGGCCCTCAGGGTATCGTTTGCTGTCATGATACCCACCATAGGGGTCATATCCCTCTTCTTTGTCACCGTTGTATCGCTTGCCGTCAAGGCGCAGAGAGGAAAACCCTTCACGGGGACAGAGGGGATGATAGGCCGGGAAGGCATGGCGGTAACCCCGGTGCACACCGGTGGAAAAGTTCTTATACGGGGTGAATACTGGAATGCCTCCAGCGGGGAACCCATAGAAGAAGGAACGGGCGTCCGTGTGATCGGCGTCATGGGATTAAAACTCGAAGTGGAAAAAATACAAGAGATATAGAGGAGGTCGAACTATGTATACAGTAATAACAGTCGTTGTCTTGGTGGTGATGTTTCTGGCGGCCGCGATACGGGTCCTCAACGAGTACGAACGGGGGGTGATCTTCCGTCTGGGAAGAATCATTGCTACGAAGGGACCCGGTCTTATCATCTTGATACCCATCATAGACCGGATGGTTAAGGTGGACATGAGGATCATCACGATGGATGTCCCCCCGCAGGATGTGATAACGAGGGACAATGTCTCCATCAAGGTCAACGCGGTGATCTATTTCAGGGTCATGACGGCCAACAGCGCCGTTGTCGAGGTCGAGAACTTTCTCTACGCCACCTCCCAGCTTGCGCAGACCACACTGAGGAGTGTGTGCGGGCAGGTTGAACTGGATGAAATCCTCGCCGAGCGTGAAAAGATAAATGCCCAACTGCAGGAAATACTTGATCGAAGCACCGACCCATGGGGGATAAAGATATCGACAGTCGAGGTGAAGCATATCGATCTCCCGCAGGAGATGCAGCGTGCGATGGCGAAACAGGCCGAGGCAGAACGGGAGAGAAGGGCGAAGGTCATCGCCGCGGAGGGCGAATTCCAGGCTGCGACGAAGCTTACCGAAGCGGGCAAGATGATGGCAGAACAGCCAATATCGCTGCAACTCCGTTATCTCCAGACACTCGCGGTTGTTGCCGCGGAGAACAATTCGACGACCCTCTTTCCCATACCGATCGACCTGTTCGAACCCTTTATGGATTTTGCGAAAAAGAAGGGAAAATAGAAGGGTAGAACCCAGGAAGACCGAAGGAGGGCTGAGGTGATGGCGGAAAGAAGAACACGGGGGGTCATAGGAGCCGTAATCCTGATCACGCTCGGCATCCTCATGATCCTGAGCAGCAGCGATATTTACGGATTTGATAAAAGCTGGCCGATACTTTTTATCGTCATATCCGTCTCCATGCTTGTGCAGCGTTTCAAAGATATTGGCGCATGGATTATCGGCACGGCCGGTGTGGGATTCTTTGTGATGGAAAACTTCTATCCGGAGATTCAAAACTGGGGCAAATACGTGTTTCCGGTTCTTCTGATCGTCTTGGGTGGTTATATATTGTTCAAGAGAGGCAGGGAGGCGAGACCGCTATAATAGAATAATGTGAATCACAGATTGACTTGGCCAATATGCCCAGGACACCGCCGCTTGTGACGATCTGGTAATGGTGTGCATTGACGCCGACCGGAAACAAAATCACATTCGGTACCCCTGACAACCGCTCAAAACGTCCATTCAAAGTCAGAGAGAGTCCCTTTCCGGAAGCAAACGGAAATAACGGTGAGGTCAGAGCTTGCCAAAAGATCGAGGGTGAAGTATGTGACCGCGTGAAATACTATTGAGGTGAATACAGGCATATGACAAACGAGGAAAAGAACGAAGATGTATCATTTGAAGAACTCCTGAAGGAAGGCACGGGCGAAACGGGGTGGCTGGAACCGGGGCAACGGGTAGAGGTTCAAATCGTCGACATCGGCTCCGACTGGGTCTTTCTGGGGCTCGGCGGCAAGAGCGAGGGTCACCTCGATAAAAAGGAACTTCTCGATGAAAACGGCGAGTTCCCGTTCAAGATCGGCGATACGATCGCGGCGTATTTTCTGTCGTCACGGCACGGAGAATATCTCTTTACCACACAGATCACCACCGGCGAGGCGGGGAGGAACTACCTTGGCCATGCCTGGGAGGGGAAGATCCCCGTCGAAGGGCTCGTGGAAAAAGAGATAAAGGGGGGATTCCAGGTCAAGATAGCCGGCGATACCAGGGCCTTCTGCCCCTATTCCCAGATGGGACTGCGGCGGGTGGAGGATTCCTCTGGATATATCGGGGAACGAATGTCCTTTATGATTACGGAATACAGCGAAGGGGGGCGGAACGTTATCCTCTCCAACCGGGCGATCCTGGAGGCGGAAGAGCGTGAGAAAAAAGAGGCGCTTAAAGAACAACTGCACGAGGGGATGAAGATCAGCGGAAGGGTCGCATCGATTCAGGAGTTCGGCGCTTTTATTGATATCGGCGGTATCCAGGCCCTGCTCCCCATCTCGGAGATCGGGTGGGCGCGGATCGAGAATATCCAGGACATCCTTTCGGTCGGCCAGGAACTGGAACTGGTTATTTTGAATCTGGACTGGGACCGGGACCGAGTGGCGCTCAGTCTCAAGTCAACACTCCCCGATCCTTGGGACCGGGTTGAGGAAAAATATCCCGTGGGATCTTCCCATGCCGGGGTAGTGGCACGTCTTCAAAAATTCGGCGCCTTTGTCACCCTTGAAGGGGGCGTGGACGGACTGGTCCATATCTCGAAGCTGGGTGGCGAAAAGCGCATCAATCATCCCAATGAGGTGCTGGAGCAGGGGCAATCTCTTGATGTGGCGGTTGAGGCCGTTGACATTGAAAAGAGGAGGATCTCTCTGACATTGACGCGTGAAGAAGGGGGGATGGACGATGATGGTGACTATCGGACGTACCTTCAGAAGACTCCCGCTTCGATGGGCACGCTCGGTGATATCCTGAAAGAAAAACTTGCCCGCGCGGCAGAGAAAAAGAAGACAACAACAAAGAAGAAATAACCTTATCTTTGAATCCTGACAAAGAGGAATGTATGGCCGGCAGATTTGACGATCTGATTGAAGATACGTTTACCATGCGGGAAGACGAGGGTGAAGATAAGGTTGTCAGCCTCCGTGACGCGATTGAACGTCATGTAAGGCCGGGTGCCAAGATACATATAGGCGCCACCCACTGCTGCTCCGGCGCCGCCATCCTTGAGATTGCCCGTCAGTTTTACGGGCAGCGGCCCGATTTCACCCTGATTATGAGGGGTATCCGGGATACCGCCACGATCCTCCTCCATCTGGGACTGCTCAGGAAGGTGATCACCTCCTTTTCCGGAAACGTGTATCCCTGGTACAGCCCGAATCCAGTCTGCCAGAAGGCCTACGCCAATAAAGAGGTGGAGCTGGAAGACTGGTCAATCCTCACCTTTCCCCTCATGCTCATGGCCGGAGCCCTGGGAGTGGATGTCATGCCGACGACATCTCTCCTCGGAAGCTCTCTGGCAGAAACGAACAGGGACTCTTTCAAGGTGATCGACGATCCCTTCGGCAGTGGCAGAAAGATAGGCCTCCTGAAGGCCCTGAATCCCGATATCTCGATCATACACGGGGTAGCGGCGGACCGGGCGGGGAATACCATCCTCACTCCCCCCTACAGCGAAGGCCTGTGGGGCGCCAAGGCCAGCAGGGGAGGGGTGGTGGTGACCGTGGAGAAGCTGGTATCCACCGACTTCATACGGGAGCATTCCCACCTGGTAAAGCTCCCGGCGTACATGGTGAACTCCGTATCGGTGGTACCCTTCGGGGCGCACCCGGGGGGTGTATGGAACCAGGGAATGCGGGAGTTTGAAGCATACGCCGAAGACTATGAATTCATGACCCGGTTCAACCACCTGAGCAAAGACCCCCGATCTCTCGATGACTGGATCGAAGAATGGGTTCTCGATTGTCCCACCTTTGCCGACTACGTTGCCAAACTCGGACCGGACAGAATCCTTGCTCTGAAGAAAAACGCCGGCCCGGATGCCTGGCGCGAGCAGCTTCATGCACTCGAGGATACGATATCCGAGGAAGAGGACTGCAATGAGATAGAGCGAATGGTTGTTATCGCCGCGCGGGAGATCAGAGACCGGGTACTGATGAGTGGTCACACAGCGCTGCTCGCGGGTGCGGGAACGGCCAATCTGGCTGCCTGGGTGGCGAAATATCATCTTCAGAAAGAGGATTACCTGGTGGAGCTCCTGGTGGAACTGGGATATTTTGGAAACTCCCCGCGCCCGGCAGAACCCTTCCTCCTCAACTTCGGCAATTTTGCCACCTGCAAGATGCTGACCGAGACGCTGGATACGCTGGGTGTATTCACCTGCGGAGCCACTAATCGGTGTATCGGGGTCTTGGGGGGAGGGCAGATAGATAAATTTGGCAACATCAATTCCCATTGGGTCTCGGATGGCGTTTATGTTACCGGCTCGGGGGGGGCGAATGATGTTGCCACCGGGGCCGCGGAGACCATGGTGATCATGCAGCAGTCACGGCGCCGTTTTCTGGAGAAGGTCCCCTTTGTTACGGCCCCCGGTACCAAAGTAAGGACCCTGGTCTCTACCATGGGCATCTTTGAAAAGGTGGGTGACGATGAGGAATTCACCCTTACAAAATATTTCGAGCACCCCGATTATTCCTCCACGGATGAGGTCATCAGGAACATTAAGGACCATTGCGGCTGGGACCTGAAAGTGGCCGGAGAGCCGAAGAAACTTTCACCCCCCACGAGGGATGAGTTGAGGCTCCTTCGGATCTTCGACCCCAACAGGTATTATCTGAAATAGACGTTTAGGCCGGGACAAAACAATCCGCCGCTCCGGGACACTCCAGAAACACAAATCAACGAGTAGCTCACGCGGTATTGCCGGAAGTACCCAGTGGTTGCTTTATTTTTTTTGCAATACGATATACTATGTTATACGCAGAGTGATATTTTTATGAGCAACAGCGCTTTTCTTTGGTTAAAACACCGGTATGTATTCCTGTTTTAAGCCGTGGATATCCGTATGGGAGGGGGGGGGATGGTGCGTTATACACAGATGACGAAAAAGCAGCTCATTGAGAAGCTGGAGGAAGTCGACAGGCAGTTGAGTGCGTCTCAAAGAGCAAATGGGGAAGTGGGCCCAAAGAGACCAGGTCAACGGCCGGATAGCGAAGCTTACAAAATCCTGGCTGAGCAGGCCCTGAAAGAGAGCGAGGAGCGGTACCGCACCCTCTTCGAAAAGACCGCGAGCCCGATCATGATCACCGACCCCGAAGGCCTGTTTATCGACTGGAATGAGGCGGTCCTTGAGTTCCTTGAGTGTAGCCGGGAGAAACTGCCGGAGAAGAATATCCACGATTTCCTGCCCCTTGAGACGCGAAAAGACGCAGCAGACAGGGGAAAAGATTATTGGAAGAGAGAGAGGACAGTGGAGGCTGAATATCTTGTCCAGGGGAGGACGAAGATTCTCGAACTGTCAATGACGCCTGCCGCGCTCAATGGAAAGGATGTTGTCTTCGGCGTGGGGAAAGACATCACCGAGCGCAAGCAGGTCGAGGAAAAACTGGCCTACATGGCGGCGCCATCATGAAGCTGATCGATACCGCGGCGGGTGCCGTCGCCGTGAGGCACGCGCGGGCCAATGTCGTCACGGCATCGATTGACCGTCTTGATTTTCACAGCCCCGTCTTCATCGGTGATCTGCTTACCCTCAAGGCAGGAATCAACATGGTGGGGAGGACCTCCATGGAGGTCGGTGTCAGGGTGGAGACGGAGAACTTGGTGACGGGCAAAGTCCGCCATACCGCTTCGGCATACCTGACCATGGTGGCCCTCGACCCCGATGGAAGACCTGTGGAGATTACCCCGCTGATCCTGGATACGGACGAACAGGATCGACGGAACCGGCAAGCAATGGCACGGAAAAAGATGCGGCTCGAAGAGAGAAAAAAGGAAGAGGCCTGTCAGGAAAATCCGCTAGACTCCTCCCGTTTCGGGTGACCTTCATGTCGTATGAGATTGAAAGGAGTAACTCAGATGATATCGGACACGAAATACCAGCACTTGATAGACCACAATTTCCTGATTTCGATGGGACTTTTGATGTCGAATTCTGTTCTCGGGGAATTTTTCGACAGCTACAATATCGGGATTGTGAGCAGCGGGGTTCCAAACAAGTTTTACAACGTCGTATTCATTAAGAAAAAATCTTCGAAACCGGAAAGGGTGATCCAAAAATGGGAACAGTTCTTTGAATCCCGGGGTCTTCCTTTTCGTGTCCTGATCAGCCCAGGATTTGAAGATGTATATGAACCCTTGATGAAGGAGAAGGGATACAAAGAGGTTGAAGCCGAAACGGCCATGGCCCTGTCTGATCTGTCGGAGAGGGGCGGCGAGGAGACCGACCTGGTTATCAAGCGGGTTGCCACCCCCGAAGAACTGGCCCACTTTCAAGAGACGGTCGCAGAGGGGTTCTCTTTTCACAGCAAGGTGGGGCCGTTTCTGATCACCGAGCGAGTACATGCTCTGCCCGATGCCGACCTCTTTATCGGGTATGCCGACGGCAAGCCCGCCTCGACATCGATGTTAATGAAGACAGGGAATGTAGCGGGAATATACTGGGTTGCCACGCTTAATAAATACAGGAAACGCGGTTTCGGCGCGGCGATGACCCTTCGTGCCGTTCTGGCGGGGAGAAATAAAGGGTGCACGCTGGCGAGCCTCCCGGCAACCAAGATGGGCAGACCGGTATGCGAGGGGATCGGATTCGTCGATTGTTACAGTTATCGGGCGTACACTGTCTCTAAAAAACTTTGATTTTTTTATTATTTGTTCTCGTCTGATGATGGTATCTCCTGAAGTGTGAGAGCGCGCGGATCGCTCTCTCGAAGGAAGGGTAAGCAGGGATTCCCGCTTCGCAGAAGAGGCGCCGGAGGGCCACCCCTTTTGCGTTCAGTTCCAGATCGCCTCCGTCATAGTCGATGGTGAAGACCGTCGGTTTTCTCCTGTCGCAGGTACGGATAAAATCGATTATCCCGGGGGTCGGATCGGGCATCTCGGGGCTGTGAAAGGCTATGCGCGGGATCAGGCGATCGACGATCACCATGTGGATCTGCG
>Ga0075123_10000935_pt1 | contig 14928 bp, 18 predicted proteins | sample AntAceMetag02UKX_FD_69808 | JGI IMG/M metagenome (GOLD analysis project Ga0075123, IMG submission 69808) | Saline lake microbial communities from Ace Lake, Antarctica - Antarctic Ace Lake Metagenome 02UKX | ecosystem: Environmental > Aquatic > Non-marine Saline and Alkaline > Saline | place... | reverse complement strand
CCAGTCCAGCAGCTGCAGCTGCAAAGGAGCCCAGTCCTTAACCTGCGCCCACCGGGGGACGATAAGGTCAAAGACTTCCTTGGTCTTCAGGGTCTCCCGGTAAGAATACTTGGTGTGCAGTGCCTCATGGCAGCCCCCACCCATCTGTGCCAGATAGAACCGTTTTGGGGTCTGCGGAGGAGGGGCGGCAACGATGATCTGACGAGCGGGTCGTGTTGTCTTGTTGACTGTGAGAACCCATGCCCTCACATCGTCCCATGTCGGGACACTACCTGGGTGCTTCCCTGCCCACACGCACATATGGTGTACCAGGAACCGCAGAGACCAGAAATCCTGGTTCAAGAACATCCCACCGGCAGCTATGATCGCCGGGGTCTCGGAACCCAGAATACCAATAATGGATGACCGATAGGCATCTACCCATCGTTCACCGGGTAGAATCAGCTCGGAACCGGGTTGTGCCACGAAACCTCCATGGAGCTTATACACCGATCATGCAGAAACCGATCCCTGAAGAGTGTGTGGGGTTCCCAGATGCTGCGGTCATGTCCACAGTGAACGGCCTTGCGGAGAACCACGACTACCGAGATTTGAGAGGGTTCACCGAAGACGATTACACATGGTGCTTGGGGGACGAGGCTTCCTATGAATTGGGGGGTAACTGTGTCTACAGCTGGGGACTCGACCCAGGTGTGGCCTCCACTGTCGTTGCCCTCTCCATCATCGGGGCCTGCCCTGTGACATGTTGCTCTGGAGAGGCAGGCCACTACGAGGCGCACCCCCTTGTCCTGTGCTGGTGTAGCCAGGAGCAGTTGGAGATGATTCTGAGGGCAGCGGAGTCCGCAGAAGTGGAGGTCGAAGGGGTGTGCCATCCCGGCATCCTCATCTACACGCAAAATGACCTCAGGGACATGCGCGAGTTTTCCCGAAAGCTACTGGATATCCACAGAGGGGGGGTTGTAATGGAGCCCAAGCGTGTAGTTGGAGGGGAACACCAAGGAATTGGAAAACATGATGTGCCGGTTCCATATCCTGGTTCTTGTCCCTGAACACAGTAGGGACACCGCAGCCGAGATCTCACATCGGATGTTGCCATATAGCTGGCACAGAGAAGTCCCTGTCAGGGATGCGCCCTGCTTCTGCATAGGAAAAGATGCCCTGGAGCAGGCACCCGCCCAGGCATGTGCCCAGATGGGCACACTGAGCACATACAAAGAAGCTTTCGAGCAAGTGCTGTCCTCCCATATGGAAGGCAACAACCTATCCGAGACAGACAGGTTGTTGGGATGGAATTCCTACATCGAGGACTATGGGAGACTGGAACGGGAGCTGTTCCACAAGCACCCGTTGAAGAACGCCGCGCTCCCCACCTGTGCTTTCTGTCATGGCACGGGCACACGCAAGAGCGTGAAGAACCATGAAGCCAAGTGGGACAAGTACAGCCTCACAGACATGGTATCTGTTCCCGACCTTCTGGCCAGAGGCGAGGTCTATCTCACCCTCCTACGACCCCTCGGGATTGTATCCGAACAGGGGTGGAGGGATATGGGAGAGATCAGCCCCCTGACCAAGACACCTGTCTTGCGGTGTGACTGGTACTCCCTGGCTCTGCGGCTGCTGAAAGGCTATCCCCAGCACATCGCTGGAATCACTGACTGCGAGATGTAGGCCCTGTGCTCAATCCCCAGATCCCCCCGAAGCACTGCTCATCAACCCCTCCCTGAAGGATGTGGGCCAGGAACACCCCTACCAGGAACTGGTTTTCGCAGAGCTGGACACCTCGGTCATGCCCTCCAAAGCCTTCCTCGTGGCTCGCCTCACAGCCCCCCACCCAGAGGGCCAAGGCACCGTAGGTCACTACTACGGCACTATTTTACGGGGATTCGAGAAAAGAGGTTCATTTCGGTTCTTCTCCTGCGTAGGTATAGGTGAGGTCATCTGGAAAGATGGCACATGGAGAAGGTGCGATGACGTGGATTGACCCCCTGGAGACTGACCTGACCCGCCGGGCAACCGCGCTGGTGCAGAAGAAATTCGCGGAGAAGATGTACGGGGATCGGCCCTACACCTACCACCTGTTCAGTGTGCTGAACATGGTGTCCGTAAGGGTCTCCCCGCAGGATGACGAGATGCGCGCCGCTGCACTTCTCCACGATGTCATCGAGGACACCGATGTGACCCGTGAAGACCTGGAACGGGATTTCACCCCCCGTGTCGCCCGCCTCGTGTGGAATGTCACCGATGGGGAAGGCAAGAACCGTCGTGAACGGCACAAGGCAGTCTTCCTGAAGCTGCAGGGGGATGATGACGCCCTCCTGATCAAGCTGGCTGACCGCTACTCCAACGTCACCCACTCCTGGAAAACCGAGAGTCCCCTCCTGTTCATGTACTATCGAGAGTACAAGGATTTCCGCAAGGCCCTCCGCCGTGAGGATGCCTCGGATACCCACATGGCCCTCTGGGATCATCTAGATGACATGCTGGGGTGGAGAAAGCGTTGACCGTTCATGTCGTTGGATTCAGGGATGTCGTCCCCGAAGGGATGCCCCTCATCGACACCACCTCCCGCTCCAGGAACTGGAGCCGGGGGCTGAGCCCCTTCCTCCTAGGCCCGGTGCCCCTCTACCCCTCTGCCCCCATCTCCCATGCCCAGAACGTAGAGAACGCATGGCAGTACTCCAAGGTGTACGCGGGGTATGTGGACAAGGACGGGAAGCCCACCCAGCCGTACTGGGAGCGCCCTGTGGCGGCATAGGCGTTCGGCCAGTTCCCCCAGTTCTTCTGCAGCTCACGGATGGCGTTCGGGGATTTGAATTCGGCGGGGAGCCCAAGGGCGTCTCCGATGGCCTGACCATAGAGAGTGCCCAGGATACGATCACGAGTGTCAGACATGTAGAACCTCCGGGGACACTGTACCGAAAAACACTCGAAAAAAGTTTGTTGGGGTTAAGTCTTTGTGCAAACACGGTTTTCCCCCGATCTCTGGAAGAAGCCCCCAGAAAAAATGATAGCGGGGGGTTGCGAGTCCGGGCAAGACTGCGTAGATAGTAAGGCGAGAGGCACGAAGCACAGCGCTTGTGACTCACCGCCTCTCACGAAAGCCCCCAACAGGAACCGGAGCAATGACTTCCTTCATCCATATCACCATCGCCGCCGCAATCGTCCCAGGACGACGGGTAGTCATGGGTGTGGCTGATGCGGGTATTGCTAACAGGGCTGCCGACCACGCCAAGCGCGACGAGCAGCCCGAAAACCCGAGTGGGGGGTCCTCCTAACTGGTTCTTACAAAACCGACCCAGGACGACCCCCGAGCGAAAGCCGGGGGTTTTCCGCTTAGTGACTTTGACTTCTTTCACAACGATGCACCCATAGCTCAGCTGGATAGAGCGTTCGCCTCCGGAGCGAAAGGCCGTAGGTTCAATTCCTACTGGGTGCGCCATGAGAGGTTCCCTCGGGAACCCACTCTTTGAAACACGAATATGTATGGTTGTTATGCACAGATACCCTGGAGGCTCGGGGTGCTGTGCTGGCAAAAAACAACACGGTACGTGAACCCATCTGTTCATAGATTTCGAACCCAACGAAATCTAGTGGGGCACGTCACCTCCAAGGGATGAGCAATACCCCATCACACTCGTGTGTGGGGATGACCCCCCCCCCAAGCCGTGACTGGATTTTGCCGAACCGTGTTCTCCCCCCAACCCTTCGGGGCGGGGGAGGCACTTCGCGCACATAGCTCAATTGGATAGAGCACCTGACTACGGATCAGGAGGTTGAGGGTTCAATTCCTTCTGTGCGCGCCATGCTGACAACAGAAGCAGTGGCTACGGGTATATTTGTGCGGAGGTAAAGATGACCCATCACAAATCCTGCCCCACCCTCTCCTGCCCCACCCTCTCCTTGTGGAAAACTCTATACAAGGATTTCAGAAAGAGCGGGAGAGGCTGTACCAAACACCACCAGTGGAAGGATTGCACCCAATTCCTGTCGGACAGTTTTCATTTGAGGGCTTATCAGAGGGCACACATGAGGCTCCTCGGGAGGTTCCCTTTTGGGACACTGACTGAGGAACAACTCTCGTCTATCTGGAAACAAGGTCCTGGTGAGATGACATGGGATTCCCACTCCCCCCCGAGAAGCACCAACTCCGGGGTCTCGCTGAATCTCAACAAGAGATTCCCTCTTGAGGAAATGTACGAAGCGGGCTCCTCTTACCGTGATCTTCTGGGTCTGCGGAGAGCCACCCTTCAAGTAGAAGAGGTTCCAGAGTTTATCCACGGGGACAACTCCTACACCATTTCAGAGGAACCCTTTCGTGGGTTTTGGTTGGTCACAGGCACCCATGAAAAGGTTGATAAAGCAGTAGAACGGTGTCTGGCCCAGAACATCCCCTTGGGGGAATATCTCCTGTACCGAGATCTCATCCTCACCGAAGAGGACAAGAGGAAGCATCGGGCATCTGATGGGGTGTGGAGGAACGATACTGTCAAAGTCTCTTTGACTCAGACCATCAAGTCTCTGGAAGGAGCCCTCTCGGGTCTCAGAGAAACACTACAGGGTCTTCCGTAACCACCCCCAGTCTTCGGACTGTCTCCGCCTTGTATACAGGGCGTAGGACGAAAACCAGGATATCGTCGGGTGCTTGCTCACGAGGCTTCTTCGTGGGTCCTGGTGCGATGCTCCCATCGTCTAACGGTATAGGACACCGGGTTCTCAACCCGGAAATAGGGGTTCGATTCCCCTTGGGAGTGCCATGGGACGTAGACAAATTGGTAAAGTCGCTGGTATTCGGAACCAGAGTTCAACAACTCTCCGGCTCACGCACTCGCCCTCTCCTACCAGGGAGGGCAACCCCCATGTGATCCCACAAGCATTGTAGGTTCGACTCCTACCGTCCCAACCAAAACCCACTCTCCCCTCGGGGAGAACGCCTGGAGGCCAGCAAAGGGGCCTCACTGCCGGGCGTAGAATCTGTTCCTCTGGGGACAGAAGGCGAATGTGCTCATGGTCTAGTCCGGACAGGACGCGGGTTTGCGAAATCCGAGGTCGGAGGTTCGAATCCTCCTGGGCACGCCATAATCTGCCACCCGATACCTAAACCGGGTGGCCTTGCACAGATGCTTTCTGCACGAATGGGGGACTGAGATCCTCATGATACGGGCAGCTGAGAAGCTTGGGTCTTCGGGGAGTGGCGCAGTCTGGTAGCGCATCGCGTTCGGGACGCGAGGGTCGCAGGTTCGAATCCTGTCTCCCCGACCATTGATGTTGTAGCCCAAATCCCATGGTCGACCTTTAGGGATGCTGGGTGAGCCTTTGTCTGACCTTGTGTGCTCCGTGCACGGGAACACATGCAGGGCAGGTGATACTCGGAGCCAGGTTTGGCAATCTCTCACGGTAAGGGGTTCGAGTCCCAAAATCCATGGCAACATCAACCCTTTGGCTGGGTAGCTCAACAGGCCGGAGCATCTGGTTCATACCCAGAAGGTTGTGGGTTCAAGTCCCACCCCAGCCACCATGAATGACACTTGTCGCGGGGTAGAGCAGTTGGTAGCTCGGGATGTTCATACCTTCCAGGTCGGTGGTTCGAATCCACCCCCCGCCACCATCTCTCATGGGGAACCGTCTGGGGAATGGTTTCTAAGCTTTCACACCGTATGCCAGCAGGGCTGACCTAAGTAGGTGTGTATCCCCTTATGAGAGAATCTTTCAGTGGTGGGCGTAGCTCAACTGGCAGAGCACCTGATTGTGGGTCAGGATGTTGGGGGTTCAAGTCCCCTCGCTCACCCCATCTTCTATCATGGAGCGAACGGAATGCCCTTTCGCTCCTGTTTGGGCCTATAGCATAACTGGATAATGCAGGAGACTCTTAATCTCAAGACTGAAGGTTCGAATCCTTCTAGGCCCACCATTCGCAGAACGGGGTATAAGAAAACCCGGAGGTCCCTCATGTCGCTCAAGATCGGATATCGACTGCAGACCACTGTGACCAAGGTGAACCTGTCATGGAATTGCAATGTCTGTGGCAAGGAAGGCGACTGCGACGGTCATCCCAAGTACCGTCCCACAGGCTTCCACCTGATCGAGATGCGGGGGGGATACGCCGACGATTTCCCCCAGGATTCCGACACCCTCCAGATCGTCGTCTGCGAGGACTGCCTGAAGAAGTGGGTCGGTACTTTCCATGACCCCGACGTGATCCAGAGCGGCTGGATGTACAACGTCCTCAAGGTGCGACACTCCGAGACCGGCAAGTGGATGCAGGCGCTGCCCGGACATTGGCTCTGGCCCGAGGGTCAGGAGGTGCCTGAAGACGTGCTCGCTTTCGACTGTGACGGTGAGGACTGGCCGTTCCCCGAGGACAAGGTCATCTGGCAGCACTTCAAGGGCGAGCACTACACGACCGTGGGCTCCGCGTTCACACACCCTGACGAGACCCCCATGGTCATCTACAGGGCGCTCTACGGTGACTCCGAGCTGTGGGTACGACCCGCAGCCATGTGGGCTGACCACATCGAACGGGGTGACTACAGCGGTCCCCGGTTCAAGCGTATTGGAAAGATTCCCCATTCCTAGGTTGGGGATAGGCAGTGGGTGAGGTTTGTAGCTCAGCCAAGGGAGAGCACCCGGCATTTCCGGGAAGACAGCGGTTCAAATCCGCTTCTGTAGTAGCCCACTGTCGCTTTTGGGGGAGTAGCATAACTGGCGAATGCACCGACCTCTTACGTCGCACGATCAGGGTTCGACTCCCTGCTCCCCTACCATTGACAGCCTGGAAAGACAGGTATCTGTGCTGCGGTCTTCTAAACGGAGTAGGAACCCTGGTTTTCATCCAGTGTAATGCGGGTTCGATTCCCGTCCGCAGTTCCAACGCAGTCGTGAAGCAAGCCCCTCGGGGAAGTGCCGTGCGAAAGTCCTCACGCCTGGACAGAAATGTGCGTGACAGCCAGGAGAGACTGGCACCTCTGGGGAAATAGCCTAATTGGGAAGGCACAAGACTTCTAATCTTGAAAAAGTTTCCAGCCTCTGTACTCGGCTCTTTCACGGGAACCATCAGCACTGGCTCACACGCAAATATGTAGGTTCGACTCCTACTTTCCCCACCATTTCGAGAACTTCTGGGACTGTAGCTCAGTTTGGTTAGAGCGCTTGCCTGATAAGCAGGAAGTCGGTGGTTCAAGTCCACTCAGTCCCACCATGGGGGTGATCCACGGCTGTATCGCCGTGCCCCAACCATGAGGTAGCTACCCCACCGCTACTAACAAGGAACATGCTCCTTGTGAGGTATGGTAGCAGGGCACCGTTGGGGCGTGGTCGAATTGGCAAGACGCCAGGTTCTGGCCCTGGAGGTTGGAGGTTCGAACCCTCCCGCCCCAACCATCGATGGGACTGTAGCTCAGCTGTGTCAGAGTGCCGGTCTGATAAACCGGAGGTCGGCGGTTCAAGTCCGCCCAGTCCCACCATTTTTGCTTCACTTTCTGTGAGTACTGCGTAGAGAGGGTAACCCCAACAGGAGAACCCTCATGCGACTTCGTAAGACCCAGAAGGAAGCTCTCGCCCGTGACATCTTCCAGCGCGGTGTGAACATCGCCCGTGAGAGCGGTGAACAGCGCCGCCACGGGAGAACAACCTCCATCGTGGCGGGTGTGCGGAACGAGGCAGACACCCTGAGGTGCTCCCTGCGACACACCCCCCGGCAGGAGGATGCCGCGAGCTGCTTCCCTTCGGATGCAGAACTCTTGGACATCTATGATGGCAGTGGTGCCAAGGTGTTCTCCGTGTGGCTCATGGGTACCGGGGCCACCCGGATTGCGACCTTCCGCTACGGCCCGTGGATGAACCTGTTCGTGTCGGATTCTTTCCAGGATTAGGTTTATTTCCGCAGGCTACTGCGTAGATAGATATAGGCAAGGTCGTCGCCCTCTCATGGGGGGCAGCCACCAAGCCAACTTCTTTGAACGTGTCGTCCCGTGATCATCTCAACCCCTCGGGGAGAAGGAAGGTCAAGTCAGCGGGTAGTGGGGAGTGGCGAGTGCTGCACGAAATCTCTTGCACCTTGCTAGGTGTCGTGGATGAAGAAAGCCCCCGGTCTGGGTATGACCTCTGAGCGGAAAGGCAGAGTACGAGGTGACACCGCGGAGCCGAAAGGCTGTGATGCAGGACACCTCACCTTTTCAACCCTTCGGGGGCGTAGCTCAGTTGGGAGAGCACCTGCCTTGCACGCAGGGGGTCGTGGGTTCGAACCCCATCGTCTCCACCATCATCGGAACCGGCCAGTGAGAGGTCGTTGTCTGAGAAGGCTGGTAATGTCCAGCGGCACATGGTTGAAAGCCATGCCCTTGCCACAGGGTTCTCATAGTGGCTTCTATTGCCATGAAGCTGAAATGGTCCTAGCGCCGGCCTGTTAAGTCGGATGGTGCAGGTTCGAGTCCTGTCATGGCAGCCATTGCGGGCCTGTAACTCAGCTGGAAGAGTGTTTCCGTGACATGGAAGAAGTCCCCAGTTCAAATCTGGGCAGGCCCACCATCATCCTCATCCCGGGTGAGATTGTCACCCAGGATGGCTACTGCCCAACGATGCAAAGCCAGCGTGAGGACTGCAAGGCTCATCAGCCCCAGGCACCAGGCGCTGTACCATTTCAGGATGATTCCGCAGGGAGTCTCCGGAGTGAAGAGCAGGATGAGTGCCACGAAGATGTTGTACAGGCTGTAGAAGGCGAAGATCTTGTGCATGTGGATGCCAGGGTCGGTGTACACCCTATAAACGCAGCAAGTGGCGTTTGCGTTTACAAGAGAATCAATAAATCTACCACTGCGGGAGTAGCTCAGTTGGTAGAGCACCAGCTTGCCATGCTGGCTGTCGCGAGTTCGAGTCTCGTCTCCCGCTCCATTCCTCCATGTGGGGCTGTAGCTCAGCTGGTAGAGCACCGCGTTCGCAACGCGGAGGCTACGGGTTCGATATCTTGCCACGCGAAGGAGAAGTCCAGGAATGTAAGGCGGCTGCGATGCCTCCTGGGCGCTGTCATTCTGCCAAAGAACCCTGTGAACCGTGACCCCGTGTTTCGGCAGTGGTCGACAGGATGATAGTCAGGGACGGGGTACCTTGGGACGATAGCTCAGCCCAAACGGGGCTTCTGGTAGTAGGGGTGCACACCGAGACCGGGAGCGGAGAGAGCGCCGTGAACCACACGGAGGTCATCGGTTCGAGTCCGATTTGTTCCACCATCACAGTGGGTTGATTTCCACCTGCTTCTGCGTAGCAGGGGTGTCTTTGAATACCCAGGCTCGCCATGAACCGGAAGTAGCTGTACTGGTATGCAGTCCACGACGAATTATCGTGGTCCCTTGTAGGGATGGGTGTTCAAATCCCCCTTCACGACATGGCATCGAGTGTGGAAACCAATCACGGTGGCCTCGACCACGACCAAGGAGCTGTCGCACCTTGACGTGGCGGATGGGGGTGCGGGTCTCCCGACAGAAGGGATCCCATCAGAGCCACCCTGGGTGTTCATTGACCCTTTTACTCCCTGCAGGAGTAATTCAGTTGGTAGAATGGCAGCCTTCCAAGCTGTTTGTCGCCGGTTCGAGTCCGGTCTCCTGCTCCATTTACCCATCCACCCCGACATGCTCACAAGCGATGCATTCCACGCCCGTTACATGGGTTCGAATCCCATCCTCTCCTCCATCATGGAGATGTCGTCTAGTGGACAGGACACGGCAGCTAATAAACAGCGTCTCAACTCGGGTGGGTAAAACCCTTTTTTTTGCGGGAATAGCTCAGTTGGTAGAGCACCAGCTTCCCAAGCTGGCTGTCGCGAGTTCGAGTCTCGTTTCCCGCTCATATAACAACCATACAGTTTTCTGGGGGGGTGCGCTGCTGGTGCAGCATTCGGATTTGTACTCCGAAGCCCCAAGCTTCCCAGCTCCGCTACTCGTCCTCCTCCAAGGGGACACCTTGTGGATCTCACACGCCCGTAGGTTCGATTCCTACCACCTCCGCCATTCATTTTCGGGCACAACTGCGTAGCAGACTCCAACGAGGAGATCTCCCATGGAACCCCGAAAAGAGCAGTGTCCTACCTGCAAGTACATCCACATCGATCACGGTGAGGACTCCTACAGGGATTTGGACAACGAGCCCTTCATCAGCATCAGGGGCTCCTTCTTCGCCCAGACATCGGATTCCGGCTACGGGTCGGATGGTGTAGAAGAAGTCTCCCTGTACGCCTGCCCGAAGTGTGGAGCCCTGCGGCTGTTCCACTGGGAGATTCCCGCCATGCTGGACCCCAACCCCGAAGAGGGGGACAGCGAGGTGTAGTGATCTGCCCCCTCTGTGGGAACATGCGGATGGTGAGCGACATCATCCCCAACGAGAAGCCCCCCAAACCTAGCAGGGGTCCTCGGTGAGCACCCTTGTAGAAGCCCTGCGTGGCGCTACTCGTTCAGAGGCTGTGTGTTCTACCATGGAACACCTGGGAGTCTGTCTACCAGAGACAGCCCCATAGACTTAAAATCAGAATTCAATCTCGTCGGGGTCCCTCCCCCGGAGCCTTCGCCAGCACCTTCGGAGAAAGACTTTCCTACGGAGCCTCCGCAGGAGCTTCTTCTCATCCACCTCCTTCTCTGCAAAGAAGGCGTCGATCAGGATGATGACCATGGGGGTTCGTCTGTGCATGCCCCCACTCTACCGCAGGGGGGTGAAGGGTCCCTCCTGTGGGGGTAGAGGGAAAGCATGAAGAAGCTACTCGTCCTCACACTGTTCCTGTGCGGGTGTGCCACCATGCACACCTCCACGTTCCCCCGTGGGACCAACTGCCCTCCTATGCACCCCATCAAGGGGAACAAGGGCTCCATGATCTACCACATGCCGGGTCAGGAGTATTACAGCGCCACGAACCCCGAGCGGTGCTTCCGTACAGAGGAAGCAGCTCGGCGTGCGGGCTACCGAAAGGCGGGGCTATGAAGCACATCGTTCTACATGGCGGTGTGGGCCCCACACCGGGCACACAAGAGGCCAGAGCCCTTGGGTGATCCAGACCGCTGGGGACAACTGGGAGGCCACACTGTGGACAATGAGTGCCCCCTCCATGGGAGAGAAGCACGTCGGCAAGCAGAACGGGAGGCTCGTGAGAGCATGCACCGCCGAATAGCAGACACGGAGACCTACCAATGACCTGTAGACACAAGCCTGGTGACCCCAACTGCTCTTCCGGCAACCACCCCGATTTCCTGCGGAACAAGGCCATGAGGGACTACCAGCGGTGGGTGATCGGCAACCCCACGAACCCTGGTGATCCTCTCCAGCACAAGGATCCCGACAACAGGGAGTACACCATCCTCGATGCTGATGAGAGAGGCACGCACCTGGTCCTGAAGGTGGAGTACCCCTCCTGTCCGCGCTGCACATTCGAGGGTGTGAAGGTCATTGTGTTCCCCAACTGCACCCTGAAGGATGCGATCCTCTGGAAGCAGATTGACCCGCACTTCCGAGAGAAAGCACTGGAGGGGCTCCGTGTGGCCCCGTCTCCTGTGGCCCGGTTCCCTGCAACTGAGGAGGGTTGGAAGGATGCTCTCCAGTACGCCTCCAACAAAAGGCAGTCCTGATGAAGGCTGACCTGGAAAAGATGACCAGCTGCACCGTGATCAAGACGAGTGCCTACAACCCCAATACCCAGCAACACGGTGCCGACTGCTGGATTGTGTACTGCTCGGAAGAGGATGGGGGCACAGGTGAGGAGCCCTCTCAGGTTCTACCCCGCCTGGTGGGGCTCCCGCTCACCTACAGGATATTCCACGACGCGATCTTCGCGTTCCCTTGTGAGTGACTTTCCTGGGCTGAGCGAGGGTTTTCAAGGTAGAGAATGTACGGTGTCTGCGTAGTAGTCATCAGAGGTGCCCCATGAGTGCAAGAGATGCCGTGAAGAAGGTGAAGCGCAATCCCGCTGGGATGGGTGGAACGCTTCCAAAAAGCTCCAGCTCCGACGTGATCCACGACTGGTGCATGTGCTTCTGCTGTGGCATCCACGGCGCTGCCCGTCATCGCAAGGGCATCAAAAGGGGCACCGGATCTGCCCGACGCCGTCAGGGAAAGGCATACATCCGGGACGCACTGGAAAACATCGGAGAGGAATCATGAGCGCACTCCTAGAACATCTGTGTGAGAACTACCCCCAGGGGCCCACACCTGAACTGCATGCCCAGTTTGCAGAGAAGTACGGGGTGCGGATCCGCCAAGAGGGGGATCTGTATCAATTCCGGTATGGCCAGATCACTGCCAAGTTCCAGTTCCCCCTCACCCATGAGTGCCGGGGCATCATTCTCCGCTTCACTGCGGAGAACGGGTGGGTGATCGTCTGCCGCCCCTTCGATAAGTTCTTCAACATGGACGAGGGGTACAGCCCCGTGTTCAATCCCAAGGCTTTCGCAAAGGCCCTTTCTCGACTGGATCTCTCCGAGAAGGCTGATGGAACTCTCATCATGGTGTGGCGGGACGAATCCGCCGATGCTTGGAGGGTGAGCACCACCAACACCATCACGACAGAGATCGCGCAGACAGCGCAAACTTCACTGGTCCCCAGTGTTCGTGCAGATCAGACTCTGGAAGAGGTGTTTATCGAGGTGGTGACTCCCACCCCCCTCAGCATGATGGAGGATGAGTACACCTACCTGTTCGAGCTGTGCTCCGAGAAGAACCGCATCATCACGGAGTATCCAGAGGACGTGGTGCTCTTCCTGGGTGTTCGGAACAACGCCACGGGAACCTACATGACCTTGGAAGAGGTGGTCGACCACTTCGTGCTGGTTCCTGGTATGCGTTTTCCGGAACGGGTGTCTCTGTCCGAGGCAGGCATCACTTCCCAGGAGGATGCCATCCTCTATGTGGAGGGAAGGTGCCGCGATGCTTCCTTGGGAGACTGGCCCGAGGGCTTTGTCATCTATGACGGCATGGTGCCCGTAGCCAAGCTCAAGAACACCCGCTACAAGCAGCGTCTGTTTGTGCGGGGCTTCACAGAGGACGGTAGGAAGCTGGCCCGCAAGAAGGTCAAGGAAGCGTTCTTCACAGGCAATCTGGATGATCTCCAGATGTTCCTGGACGAGGAACTGTTGGAGTACGCCTCCGAGGTCAAGGCCCGTGCTGAAGTCATGGTGGGTGGGGCCCGTGCCTCCATCCAGTCCCTGCAGAGTGCTGCCCCCAGCACCCCGAAGGAGTATGCGCTGTTGGTGGATGCCCAGATCGACCGGGGGGTGCGAAGTTTCTTCTTCCGTCACCGCGACCTGGTGTTGTCGGATGTGGCAGAAGCCTCCATTGCTTTCGAGCAGTGGCTGATCTTGAACCACACGCGCATCCAGCTCTGAGACAGCAAAGCCCACCCCCCGCGAAGGAGGTGGGCCTGCTGTGAACCGGGGTCAGGGACTAGGTGTAGAGGCTGCCGTCGTCGTTGTAGACTGCGACTGCTGCCATCACGGTCCCACCGAAGGAGTAGGTGTCCTGCCGGAGCTGGAACAACACACCCTCTTCCCAGGAGATGCGGAAAGCGGTGGTGTCGTAGTAGCTGCGGATGGGGCCATTGGCGTCGTCAAATCCGGAAGTGCCCACAACAGTCCACACAGCGGCTGCCTGAATCTGGGTACCAGCGGGCACCGTGTAGTCGCGGCCAGCCAGGATGTCCAGGAAGTCGCTGAGCTGGGATTCCGTGATGCTTCCCGTGACCATGGCCCCGTTGATGGCAGCAAGGTTCATAGCACCTGCGGTACCAACGGCGTTGTAGTTCATGAGGGCCATCACTGCTGTCGTGTTGGTTGTAGCCTGGGCAGCAGTGAGAGCGGTGGAAGCCGTTGCACCAGCCATTCCGGTGACTGCGACCCCGTCCGTACCACCTGCGAAGTTGGCACCAGAGATCACGATGTCAGCAGCAGTTGCCAGGGTCTTGGTCAGGGTGATTGCGTTACCCAAAGTACCCACGGGGACAGAGGTCAAAGCCACGATACCAGCACCACCCGTTGCTGCCGTTGCGATGGCAGCGAAGCCGTTGGTAGCATCGTTGATGGCTGCGATGATCTCTGCCTCCATCGCGGCAGCACCGACAGTAGAGCCATCGAAGTCGTTGGCACCAGGGGTACGAGCACCGTTGACGGAGACCAGAATCTGACCACCGATGGTGATGAAGTCAGCATCTGCACCACCTGCGAGGTTGGCACCGGACAGCACAACATCAGCGGGAGTTGTCAGGGTCTTGGTGAGGGTGATTGCGTTACCAGCCACACCCAGAGGAACAGCAGTCAGGGCGACGATACCAGCACCACCCGTTGCTGCCGTTGCGATGGCAACAAAGGCATTGGCTGGATCGTTGATGGCAGCGATCATGTCAGTAGCGATGGCAGCCTGGGTGCCCGCTGCACCATTGAAGTCGTTGGCACCAGGGGTACGGGCACCGGCAGCAGCAATCAACGGCTGCCCATTGATGGTCAGGAGGTCACCCGCACCAGCATTGGAGAGGGGGGAGTTCACAACGGTCATGGTGCCAGTGGCTTCCGTGGTGCCGGGCTGGCTGATAGGCGCATTCACCGAAGTGGCGGTAGCCGTTGCCTGAACATTCGCTGCCGCTACGGTGTCCGTGATGACCACGTTGCGGAGGGCTGCCAGGATGTTCTCATCCGTGTTGGTCAGAGCCACAATGGCAGCAGCACCGATAGCAGCGGTGATGTTGTAGAGGGCCTCCGCGTTGATGGCGGCGATGAGCACATCCCGCACGTCCGTGGCAGTGACAGCAGCGGTCACGTCCAGAAGGACGTTACCGGGAGTGATTTCCACACCGGCGGTGACCATGAACTCAAACACCTTGGAGGTGGTGCCGTCCGTGATGGTGATAGTCTCACCGTCCAGCAGGGATGCGACAGGAGCCGTGACGATGGTGCCTTTGGCTGCCGCACC
>Ga0075123_10000924_pt1 | contig 14993 bp, 9 predicted proteins | sample AntAceMetag02UKX_FD_69808 | JGI IMG/M metagenome (GOLD analysis project Ga0075123, IMG submission 69808) | Saline lake microbial communities from Ace Lake, Antarctica - Antarctic Ace Lake Metagenome 02UKX | ecosystem: Environmental > Aquatic > Non-marine Saline and Alkaline > Saline | place... | reverse complement strand
CAAAAATTATTGAAATAGAAATAGTCAATCGCTTGCGTAGACATAAGGGTAAACCAAAATTTGAAAAACTCGGTAAAAAACTTGAAGATTTAAGAGATAAAGCGGAGCGCGGTTTGATAAACAGCGTTGATTTCTTAAAACACTTGATAGCATTGGCTAAAGAGATCGTTCGAGCTGAAAAAGAAGTTGATACCAAAGCAGAGCAAAAAAATGCAAAAACAGCGCTTACGGAGCTTTTTTTAGAAATACGTACCGACCAAACTCCGGCTATTATTGAACGCATTGTGAACGATATAGATGAAATTGTTAAGATTGTGCGTTTTCCTGGATGGCAATCCACTGCATCCGGTGAACGTGAAGTAAAAAAAGCCCTACGTAAAACGCTCTTTAAATACAAACTTCACAGCGATCAAGATCTTTTTGACAAGGCTTTTGAATATATTAGAGAGTATTATTAATGGGTAGTGTAAGCATTATTTACACTGGCAACCTGTTAGAATAAATTCAATAAACACGGAAGGTGTGCCAGGTCAACAATTCAGTAAATTTTAGTGGAAAACCATATAGTATTTGACAAGTTTATTAACCAGAGAAAAAAGAGGATGTACCTCTACTTTAATTAGTTAGGAGGATTTTAATGGATATAAATAAGAATACTCCAGAAATAATTGATGCCATCTGCTATATACAAAACAGTTCTGTATACTCTAATAGTAGATATCAATGGTTGAAATATTTAATCGACAAAGTATTAGCCGACGAATTAGTAAGAGATGATATTCCAGAGTACTTAAATAGATTATTACCAATAAAAGAAGATAATCCTAAAGTAGAAGATAATTCTAGTGAAGCTATTGATTCATCTCCACAATCTGCTAGAAGTGAAATGTTTAATATTAATCAAATCAAATCAATTTCAAAAATTACCAATATTGGATTACTGGATATTAAAGAACCCGTCTTATTTAAACCAGGGTTAAATGTATGTTATGGGAAAAATGGTTCTGGAAAAAGTTCTATTTTTCTTGCTCTATGCAAGGCACTGGGTTTTAATAAAAATATTATCACAAATATCAATTCAAGTGAAGATAGCTGTTGTTGCTCTATAGTAGTTAAAGATACTCTTGGTGAGGAAAAGACTTTGGAATGGCGTAGCGGTAAGAGTAACCAAACGAGAAATGTGCAACTTTTCGATAGCGAAATTTCTCAGTTCCTAGTGGAAAAAGATCAAATTAATCATTTTGAAATAGCTCATTTAAAATCTGAGTATTTTACTTTTCTTCATCATCTATTTAGTTACGTATCTTCCGAATTACAAAAAAAACTTGTAATTACAACTTCTAATTTTGATTCAGTAAAAAAAACAATCGAAAGTAATATTCCTTCTTTTTTTTCGGAAAATATTGTAACTACCGAAGAAGATTTTCTAAAAATATCATTTACAGAAAATGACCAAAAAACTCTTAATAAAATTGAAGCAAAAATCAAAACATTAGAAAAACATGAAGTAGTAGCAATTACAAAAAACCTAAGCACAGCACAAAGTCACGTTCATTCATTCTTAAATCTTTTTGGCACTCTATCTCTTGATGAATCCTCTGATGAAGAAAAAGAAACATGGTCTTTTATTCTTACACTTGATTATTTTGATGGTATAAACAAGCTAATTGATCAATACATTTTAGCAAAAGAAGCATTCGAAGAAAGCAGCAGCGATAAATTAGCAAAATTAATACCTGAAAATTGGATTAAGCAAAATCAATGGAATGATTTTATTAAGAGTAGTATCGATTTTTTAAATTCCTTGGAAAAAATTGAAAGGAAAAGATATATTGAAGATACATGTGCTTATTGCCATCAACCTTTACAAACGGTTGAAGCAAAAAAGCTAATAAAAATATATCACCAAATTCAAGAAGAGCACGAAAATAAATTAAAATCTATCAGTACTAAGTTAGAAAACATATCGGAAAAGTTTGTATCTATTATTTCGTTTATTGAAAAGCTACCTGAATATAATAAAATTATTGAGGAAGAATTTAGTACTTTAGGAAGATCTGGCAAGATTGAACTGGAAATAGAAAAACTAAAAATTATTTTAGAAAATATAAAAACATCAATTGATGATTTCAAAAAAATATCAATCAATAAAATTAATTTACTTCTATTAAAAAATAGTTGGGAATATTATCTTGAACTGAATGATGACTTTATTAAAGTCATATCTGATATAAAAAAATCATCCATTGATAAACAAAAAAATGTTGATAATTTAAAAGAGAAAGCGCTTCCTTTTCAAACTAAAAGAGATTTAGTAAATAATAGTGCAGACATAATAAAATATTTTGGATACACTAAACTAATGATTAAAATAAACGAAAAATTAACTGATATTTCAGCTATTAGACAGGCTTGCAGTCGGTTAGCTACCAGTTTTTCTCAAGAAATTCCCTTAAAAATATTTAAAAAAAATCTTATTGAAGAATATGATAATTTTAATTTTACACCTCCGGAAGTATGGGATTTAACTACTATAACTAGAGGAGAAGAAAATAGAAGAGTATATAGCCTAAAGGATAAACGTATTTCAGAGATTTTTAGTGAAGGCGAAAGAAAAATCCATGCCTTAGCAGATTTTTTAGCTCTATGTAAAACTAATAATTTTAAAGGAATATATATTTTTGATGATCCAGTGAATAGTATGGATGAAGATAATATTGAAATAGTTTGTCAAAGAATTCTTGAATTGGTAAAGGGAGGAAACCAAGTCCTAGTTTTTACTCACAATTTATTCTTTTTGTATTCATTGATAGAGCATAATTACGACAAAGAAAAAATCACGAAGTTAGTACGTTTACCGCATGGTATATATTTAGAAAACGAAGTACAGGTTGGTAGAATCAATGAATTAAAGAGAAACTATGAGGAAATAGAAAAAAGATTAAACTCACTTAACAAAAAGGGTGAACAGGATATTTCTGAATACGACTTAAGAGAAATTTATAATTTAATGAGTGGTTATTTAGAGTCTTTTGTCGAAGTAATATTATTTAAAGAAGTTGTTACACGCTATAGAGCAAATATTAGAATGAATAGTTTAGGCAAGGTTAAAGGAACAGATTTATCAATAATAGATGACTTAATGAATCTATATAATAAGACAAGCAGAAAATGTTCAAGACATTCTCAACCAACTCCAACTCCAGCACCGAAATATAATGAATTATTAAATGATTTTAAGCATCTAAAAGATAAATATTGCTATAAAGGAAAAATACAGGGATCAGCCTGTCCACATTTGACATTCTAGCTCTCTATGTCAAATGTGGAGACCCTTGGAACTCCTTTTCTATTAAAGAAAGGCTAATTAAATCCTTTAGTTTATAGATGTTTCGTATATCTTGAATAATTTAATTCCAGCTAGAAAGCGTTAGGAAGGGATTAAGATGAATAATAAAGAAAACGAGATAAAAAGATTATTTGATTATTCTGATTTATTAGTTATTAAAAAAACTAAAAAAGTTTTAAGAGACTTAGAAGAAGATAAAAAAAATATTATAAATGGGATGGAAAGAAGAGGACTTCTTAACAGTGGTTTACTTTTTAAAAAACTTATAGATAGAGATTTAGAATCTGTTGAAGAGATTGTAAATTATCGAGTTGATTGTGATTTAAATGAAATATCCCTACCTCTCACTAAAGATATTTCCGATAAAATATATTTAAGAGCAAAAACCAATGCGGAAAACGGATTAAATATTTTAAATGGTACATTAAGAAATTATGGACGATTATGGAATAAAAATGAAAATCTAATAATTTCAATGAAAACTCAATATGATAATAAAATAGCTCACATTTTAGATGATGCAAGATTAGAAATAAAAATTCATCAAAAAAAATATGAAATGAAAATATCAAAACATAGAAGAAATAAAGTAATTGATAATATTACAAATAATAATCAAGAAAGCAATAAAATAGAAGAAAATAACAAGGAGCCAAAAATATTTCTTTCTTATAGTCATAGAGACAAGGAAATTGCTGATAGAGTTGATAAATTTTTTATTTCAAAAGATATTCGATTAACAAGGGATGTAAGAGATGCACTACCATATTCAAGCCTAAAAAATTTTATGGATACTATTCGTGACCATGACTATGTAATATTGTTGATTAGTGATGCATATTTAAAATCTATAAATTGTATGTATGAGGTAATTCAATTTATTCAAGAAAGAAATTATATTGATCGTACATTCCCTATAGTAATCGATAATGAAGCAACTATATTTGACAAGTCAAAACATAGCAAATATATCTATTATTGGCAAAAGAAATATAAAGAACTTGAAGGTAAAATAAAAACTCTACAAAATACCGGTACTGTTTCTTTGCATGAAGAATTAGATAAAATAGATAAAATTCAATCAAATATTGGTGAGTTTCTCAATAAAATTTCGGATTTAAAATGTTTTCCATTAGATGAATTAGAAAGTAGTAATTACAAAGCTATTTTAGATAAGATAGATAAAATATAATAGAACGGGGGACGGTTTTTTGTTTGATACGATCGAAAAATAAGAGGCTAATGTCTCCATATTTAACATAACTTTTTCCTATAATTGGAACTAATCTGACGAAAAGTATTTTTATAGGTATAGATAGTTTTAAGATAAGTGCGGTTTGTTCTTAATGATTGTGAATTTTGTGTTAATATCCACGTAAAAGTGTAAATATAAAATAAAATTAAATATCATAACCTGTATGAAGGTAGCAGAAGACAAAGATGAACCGGAGGATAAGGTGAACAAAGAGTAATTTTACGAATTATTAGATTTATCTAAGGGAGTGCAAAATCATGAAAAATAATAATGAAATTGATGAGCGCGTTCAAAGATATTTAAATCCAAATTGCGTAGCTGTTCTTTTTGTTTCTAGGAAAGTGGAACATGGAGGCACAGAACTTAGGAATGTAAATAGAGGCGGTATACATATAAGGCATGATAAAAAAGGAGATTACATTGAGTGCTCTAAATGTGGAGCAAAACATATTGTGGGGTCAAAAAGGGGTCAGGCTTCACAAGTTCACAAAATAAAAAAAAATAATGTGAATTTTTAAAGCTTTTACCTAAAGATATTTTGGAAAAAAGGAGGTTTGAGATGAACCAATGTGTGAGATATAAAAGATGGATTGAGGCAATTAATAATTTTGAAAAATCAGATTACAAAGATTGGTTTAAATTTGCTATGCTTTGGTTCTCTTTTAATGGTTATTATTCGGAAAGATATTCCCATATAGGAGGAGAGAAGAATCAAATCATAGAATTTGCAAAAGATAATGAGGACTTATATGTATTTTTACTTGCAGACAAACAAGTAGATTTTAAAAACGTTCTTGAGGAATTTATAGAAACTAAATATCCACAAAAAAGAGAATGTGTAAAAGATATGAGACCAAATAGAAACAAATTTGTTGAATTTGGCTCTGGGCACAACTCCTGCGAAGATTTTTTCAAAGTATTATATCAAATACGCTGTAATTTTTTTCATGGAGATAAAAGTTCAGATTCTGATCAAGATAGGAAATTGATTCAATGGGCTTTTGAATATTTTATGGTATTTTGGGACAGATTTTTAGATGAAGAATTAAAAAAATGAAAAGGATATTCTAGCACATAATAAAATGAGTTTATATTATCTGTAAATGAAGTTGTCAAAGGATTAAAATTATTTTTACTTGCAATACCATACGAAAATATTTTTAAGTAATGCAAAGGTATAATTTTTATAAAAAAATCTATAAAAGGAAGAAAATGGATACATTTAAAAAAAAGCATGAAGAATATGATGTTGCTTCACCAAATCCCGGTCCGCTCATCCAATCCATGCGAGCTTTTGGATATGATGTCAGCACAGCCATTGCAGATGTTATTGATAACAGTATTGCTGCCGGTGCACGAAATGTCTGGATTGAGTTTTATTGGAATGATGCCAATTCACACATTGCCATAATTGACGATGGGAAAGGCATGTCAGAAAAAGAATTAATAAATGCCATGCGTTTGGGAAGCAAAAGCCCGCTTGAAGAACGTTTTGAAGATGATTTGGGGCGGTTTGGCCTTGGCATGAAAACAGCATCTTTTTCACAGTGTAATAAATTGACGGTTGCCACAAAACAACATTCATTGGAACCTGCGGTCAGGTGTTGGGATTTGGAATACATATCAAAAATAAATTGTTGGAACTTACTAAAAAGTAAATCAATCACAACGGAAAAATATTTGATTGGATTAAATAAAATGTCTTCAGGAACTGTGGTTTTATGGGAAAATATCGATTCAATAGTTTTTGAAAAAAGTGACCGTAATTTTACTCCGCAAAAGTTTTTTTATGAAAAAGCATCAGAGGTTAAAAAGCATATTGCATTAACTTTTTGTGATTTTTTTACAGGAAGGAATGCCTTAACGATTTGGATTAACGATCGTTGTGTAGAATCTTGGGATCCTTTTTTATCTTCCCATCCTGCAACGATTATAAGTCCTACAGAGGAATTATATATTGATAACGAACTTGTTAAGGTAACACCATATATTTTGCCTCATCATTCAAAGCTTAGCGCAGAGGAATTTTCACTTGCCTCCGGAACAAAAGGGTGGAATGCTCAACAAGGTTTCTATATTTACAGAAACAAACGTCTTATTGTGGCTGGAAGCTGGATGGGACTCGGATATAAAAAGGAGGAACACTGTAAGTTGGCAAGAATCAGAATCGATATAAACAACAGACAGGATAAGGATTGGGACATTGATGTTAGAAAAGCAAAGGCCGTTCCTCCATCTTCAATTGTTTCTGACTTGAAACGAATTGCAAAACTTGCCCGTTTGGAGGCTACCCGTATATATCGACACCGTGGTAAAAAAATTGCCCGTACTTTTTCCGGCGAAGAACGACATTATGTATGGGAGCAAAAAGTAAGACATGGAAAAATATTTTATAAAATTAACAGAAAATATCCCATTATAGATTTATTATTAAAAAACAAGAATATTTCAATTGAAGATATGAAAAAAGCAATAAAACTTATTGAAGAAACAGTTCCAATTCCCTTGATAGTTTCAGAAACCAATGAAAATCCCGAAAAAATATCCCAGCCTTATGAAGGAGCAAAATCAGAAGAAATATTTAACATGATGCAATCAATGTATGAATGTCTTAAGAATGAGGGAATGAGTAAAAAAAGAATAATGGGAATCCTTTCTTCCAGCGAACCATTTATCTACCATGAAGAGTTGATTGCAACATTTATTGATGGATTGGAGGATAAAGTATAATGAATGATATAAGTAAAATTATAAAAGGAAATGTATACAACATCCTAAATAATGATCCGCAGATTAAGATTACAGTAGATGAAATTGAGGCTATTGTAAAAGCTCAAATTGCAGCTATGTCACAATTATATCCGGGAATTGTTCTTGATACTGAAAATATTTGCCGGGAAATTCTTTTAAATTGTAATACATGGATGGGTAATCCCACCATTGTTTCTGATCCAACCAATCACGAACCTTGGTTGTACGATCGCAAGGCAGAGGTATCATGGAAATTTTGGAACAGGTATTTATCTTACATGATTAAAACCATTGGATATCCACGACAAATTGTAGATAAAATGGCTTCCCTTACAGATCTTATTTTAAATAATCTGGAAGATCCTTTGCGAAAAGGAATGTGGGATCGTCGGGGGATGGTAGTTGGTCAGGTACAATCCGGTAAAACACAAAATTATATCGGACTTGTATGTAAGGCGGTTGATGCAGGTTATAAAATAATAATTGTATTGGCCGGGTTGAATAATGATCTTCGTTCGCAAACACAAAGAAGGCTTGATGAAGGTTTTTTGGGATATGACAGCAGAAAACGTGATAGTTATTCTCAAAAAGGATCACGTATTGGTGTCGGATTACAAATGGAATATACTGATTTAATCGCACATACCTTGACGAGCAGCGAAAGTGATGGCGATTACAAAATGAGCGCACATAGAAGTGTAACCATTCAACCGGGAGGTGATCCGATTCTGCTTGTTGTTAAAAAAAATTACCATGTATTGAATCATATTTTACGCTGGTTTAAGGGAAAAAGCATAAATAAGCAAATATCAGGAATACCATTGCTGTTAATTGATGATGAAGCTGACAATGCTTCGATTGACGGGCGGGCAGTTGAACGGGATAAACATACGGGACATCCTCTTGATGAAAACGATCCTACTACGATTAATCGTAAAATTCGCCAAATATTAAATTATTTTCAGCAGAGCGCATATGTCGGGTACACTGCTACACCTTTTGCAAATATATTTATTTTTCCCAGAGTTGAGGGATATGAAAATAAAAGATATAAGGAAGATTTATTTCCAAGGAGTTTTATTATAAACCTTCCACCTCCAAGCAATTATATTGGTCCCACGAAAGTATTTGGTTTGACAAGAAATCTTGATAGTAACAATAACAACAAGCCACTTCCAGTACTTAAAACTGTAAGTGATTATGAAAGTTACATCCCTAAAAAGCATAAAAAGAATCATCCCGTAGATGAATTGCCACCATCATTAAAGGAAGCCATCAGGTCATTTATAGTTTCATGTGCGGCACGTGCCGCCAGGGGGCAGGTACGCAGACATAAGTCAATGCTGGTACATGTAACCAGATTTAACAATGTACAAAGACAAGTTAGAGATCTGGTTGAGGAAGAATTGTTAAATTATCAAAGAAGCTTGGAATTCGAAGGAAAAAGTTTCGGGGAGACCCCCCTCCATGACGATCTTGAAAAACTTTGGTTTAGGGATTTTGTACCTGCCACCCGTGAAATAATGGACCGTATCCCGGATACTTTAATTACTGAAATAACTTGGGATACAGTTAAAAAATATCTTTATACCGAAGCAGCCAAAATACAGGTGAAAACCGTAAATGGTGAGGCGCGCGAAGTTCTTGATTATGTTGAGCATGTTAACGGTATGAGTGTCATTGCCATAGGCGGCAATAAGCTCTCGCGTGGACTTACTCTGGAAGGCCTTTCAGTAAGTTATTATCTGCGTGCATCTCGTATGTATGACACACTTCTTCAAATGGGAAGATGGTTTGGATACAAGGATGGATTTCTTGATTTTTGCAAGCTGTATACTACAAGAGAATTGATGTCCTGGTATCAACATATTGCATCGGCAAATGAAGAATTGAGACGTGAATTTGAATACATGTCAATCAGAGGGTCAAATCCTGAAGAGTATGGATTGAGAGTAAAATCCCATCCGGGGGGAATTTTAAAAATTACTTCAGCATACAAAATGCGGAATAATTTGGAGTTAAGTATAACTTTTTCAGGTCATCTGATTGAAACAACCCGTTTCTCAAAGAAAAAAAATATCAATGATAATAATTTTAAAAACACTGATGCGTGGATTAAATCTCTGGGTAATCCCACACCTGATAAGAAACAACAGGAATCATCCTCTTATATTTGGAATAAAATTGATTCAGGAAAGATTATGGACTATTTATCCAACAGGTATAAAATATGCAATATGTTTTCAGGGGCTGATCCTGAACATATTGCCAAATATATTAAGGATATGAATGGAAAAAATGAATTGTTATCATGGACAGTTGTCCTTGTATCTGCCAAGCGTTCTAATGCAATAAAATCAAATATTGGTGGCAATGAAGTGCTTTTACCATACAGGACAGATACCGGTGATGATGATGGTATTTTATACATGTTATCCAAAAGTCACATGATATCAAGAAGCGACGAATGGATTGATTTATCAGAACAACAATATAAAGATGCACTTCAAAGAACAATAAATGAATGGAAAGAGACTCGCAGGCAAAAAAAATGTCCCAGAGCACCTGGAGGGCAACATGTCAGGGCTGTACGTCCTGTCAGCAAGGGTTTGCTAATTATTTATCCTCTGGAAATACGAAGCCAGAGGAAAGAGGGCGTTGAAACTTTGGCATATCCTGTTATAGGGTATGCAATAAGCTTTCCTTATAGCAGAAAATCAACTGCAATAAGATATTCTGTTAACCGGACATATTGGAAAAATCTTTATGAAGATGACGAATAATAGGCATGGATTTTGTGGAATAAATATTGAATTGAAAGGAATATAGTATCTTACAAGGAGAATAAATCATGAGTGAACGAAAAGATTTACAAAAATATGGCGAAGATTTTTTTCAGGAAATTATTTCTCGTGCTGAAGTAGAGGATATGGAAGAATATAGAGAGAATATTTTTGTCGAGCTGATGATTGAATACCTTGAAGAGTCTGGAGAAATTGATGGCGGCATATCTTGTTATCATAAAAAAAGAGGCATTCAGGTCAATGGATATCAATTTTACGAGGATCACAACATGCTTGATTTATTTGTATCCATATTTCAGGGAAATAACGAATTGGAAATCGTTACCAAGACAGACATTAATTCTGTTTTTAGCCGGCTTAATAACTTTCTAGACCGTTCACTGGAAGGATATCATGCTGAGTTGGAAGAATCTTCCGATGTTTTTGACCTTTCGATTGGTATTTTTAATTTGCGTAAATCCCTTCAGTCGGTGCGTATGATTTTATTAACAAATGGACTTGTAAAACCATTTGGTCTTGATAACAATACAATTAAGTCAATAAATATTTCATACCATGTGTGGGATCTTGAGCGTCTTTACCGTCTTGTTTCTTCAGGTAGACAAAGGGAGGTTATTGATATTGAGTTATCTGATTTCGGGGAAGATCCTGTTCCCTGCATCATTCAGGAGGATTCTGATAAGGAATACAAAGCATGCATTGCTGTTTTTCCAGCAACACTATTGTATAAAATATATGAAATGCATGGTTCCCGTCTTCTTGAAAAAAACATTCGTTCATTTTTGCAGGTTCGGGGAAATGTAAACAAGGATATACTTAATACGATACAAAAAGAGCCCAATATGTTTCTTGCATATAATAATGGAATTTCGGTAGCAGCTGAAAGCATTAGATTTGATAATGGTTCAAATGTAAACATATCGGGAATAAAGGATTTTCAGATAGTCAATGGAGGGCAGACAACTGCATCCTTATACAATGCAGTAAAAAAGAAAGATGCAGATATTTCCAATATATATGTACAGGTAAAAATTACAATAGTTAATAACGTGGAAAAAATGGATGAAATGGTGCCCATGATTTCGCGATGTGCAAATAGTCAAAACAAAATTCAGATAGCTGATTTTTCTGCAAATCATCCTTTCCACAGAAGTATCGAGGAGCTTTCGAGAACAATTTGGGCACCTGCTAAAGAAGGGAACCAGCGGCAAACACGTTGGTTTTATGAGCGTTCAAGAGGACAGTATGCAGATATAAAAAGTCGTGAGCACACAAGAACCGGTAGAAAGATTTTTGATGCGACACATCCATTGAAACAGAAATTTACCAAAACGGATCTTGCTAAATTCGAGGGAACATGGGAACAATTGCCACATATTGTCAGTCTCGGGGCACAGAAAAATTTTAAAAATTTTATGTTCCGTCTCAAAGAGCGTGGAAAGTTTACTCCCGATCAAAAATATTTTGAACATCTTGTAGCCAAGGCCAATATATTTAGATCAACCGAGAAAATTGTAAGCGCTCAGAAATATGGTGGATACCGTGCAAATATTGTTGCATATACCATTGCCTGGCTTTCACATAAAACAGCACAACGGATTGATTTGAATGCAATTTGGAAAAAACAGGAAATATCTCCGATTTTGCAGGAGGCAATAGTTATTGTATCCAAATACGCTTTTGAACACATTTGTGAAACCGCAGGAAATGCGAATGTAACTGAGTGGTGTAAAAAATTATTATGCTGGCAAAAATTTAAAGAAGTTGAAATAGATCTGCCTGTTGAATTTTATAAAGATCTGATTAAAAGAACTGCAGTTACTGGACAACCTGTTAATGGGGGAATATCTGTTCCAGACAAAAATGAAGATGAAATAATTAAATTTATTGCCTCTATTCCCCATAACACCTGGTTTGAAATATCTTCATGGGCTAAGCAGACAAATAATCTTGAAGTTTGGCAACGTAAACTTGCTTTTTCTCTTGGAAAAAGGGCAAGGTATAAGCGTGACCCAAGTATTAAACAAGCGCGACAGGGAGTTCGTATATTAGGAGAAGCCAATTTGGTAGGATTTCTGATTTCTGAAGAAATAAAAAATGATTTAAAATTATGCGTGAAGAAATTAAAAGATGTTAAAATATGGTGAAAATACAAAAAAGTTTAATTGTTTTTATTTTTTTTAATTATATAATGATATTTACAATATTTTTGTTCAAAGGAAATATCTATAATGATTGTAATTGATTTGTTTGCCGGGGCAGGAGGACTGTCTGAAGGATTTATAAGAGAAGGATATCGTATTATTGCACATGTTGAAATGAATCCATGGGCATGCGAAACCTTGCGTTCAAGAATGCTTTGGCGTTACTTAAGTAGTATTGGAAAGGAAAAACTCTTTATTGATTACGTAAAAAAATCTACTTATAGAAACGCTATTTCCTTGAGAAATGTTTTATTTGAAAGGTATCCAGAGATTAAACAGAAAATGTACAGTGAGGTTCTTAATAAAAAGTTTGGAACTCCAAAAAATGATGTAACTTCAACGGATACGAGGGAAATAATAGAAGAAATAGAAAAATTATTAGAAAAAGAGAATGCTCAAGCGGTAGATGTGATTATTGGTGGTCCGCCCTGCCAAGCATACTCGATGGTTGGGCGTGGACGGCTAAAAGGGAAAGCAGTAAAGGATAGTCGAAACTTTCTTTTCGAATATTATTGCAAAATTGTCAATCATTTTAAACCAAAAATGTTTGTATTTGAAAATGTTCCTGGCATTCTAACCGCAATTAATGGAACAATCATGCCGCGAATAATTAAAGCTTTTGATGAAATTGGGTACGGTTTACGTTCCGGGATTAGTGACAACGACAAGGATAACACTTTAAATGCAGTAGATTTTGGTGTTTGCCAATCAAGAAAGAGAATAATTTTGTTGGGATGGCGTAGAAATAGTTTGAATAATGAATTTATATATCCTGACCTTAAAGCATATTCCATATTTAATCCAAAAAAAGATATGGTATCAATGGATGCCTTGTCGGATCTTCCACCTCTCAAGGCTAGTGAAGGAAATAATCGGTGGTTTGGAACATATGCAAGTGTTAATCCTACAGCATATCAGAGTTTACTGCGTGAAAAAAGTTTGGGAGTGATGAATCACTATGCCCGACCACATATTAAACAGGATATCATGAATTACAAAGATGCCATTATAGCAAAATGTGACGGCAAAAGACAAATTAATTATAATGAATATCCCGAGGAAAGAAAAACACATAATAATCGTCATTCATTTACAGATCGCTATAAAGTACATGGAAATAATGAATTACCTCATACCGTGGTGGCCCACATAGCAAAAGATGGACATTATAATATTCACTATGATCTCGCCCAATGCCGCTCATTAACAGTACGGGAAGCGGCACGAATTCAGAGCTTTCCGGATAATTATTTATTTGAAGGTCCACGTACGGCACAATTTTTGCAAGTAGGAAATGCTGTACCTCCTCTTATGGCTCAAGCTATCGCACGAGCAATTAAGCCTATTCTGGATGGAAGTGGTAGCGATGGTTGATGTATTTAATCCTCAAAAACGTAGCGAGGTTATGTCAAAGATCCAAGGCAAAGATACGAAGCCAGAAATTATGGTTCGTAAATTCCTTTTTCAGAAAGGATTTCGATATCGGAAAAATGTGACTGCATTACCCGGAAAACCTGATATTGTACTTCCGAAATATAAAACCGTTATTTTTGTACATGGCTGTTTTTGGCATATGCATAAAGGTTGTAAATATTTTAAAATGCCCAATACGCATACTGAATGGTGGCGAAATAAACTTACAAAGACAGTGGAGAATGACAAGCAAAACATTTCAAAACTTCAAAAAATGGGTTGGAAAATAATAGTAGTGTGGGAGTGTGAATTAAAAACAAAAGCAAAATGCAATAAACGCCTCCCATTATTGGTTCAAGAACTGAAAAACCAATAATTCAAACAAAACAGGGGACGATTGCACTAGTTTAATAATCCCGTAATTTTTCTAACTTTTCATAAAAGAGCTTGATTGTGGCGTTATTAATGTGAGAAGAAAAAGGGTTGAAGAATAAGACTATAATAATATTAATTTGAATGGTTTATTTTAAAGAATTAAGTATAATTATCAACATTTGTAGGAATGAAAGAAAGGGGTCAGGTCTCAACATTTGACATAACTTCTTTATAGGATTGCAACTAATTTGTTAAAAGGTGTTTTTATAAATAAAGAAGGTTTTTCAAGATAAGGGTATTCAATAAGGTGTTGATATATTCAAGATAGAACAGGGGACTTAGGTAAAATTTTCCAGATGGATTATTCAGCTGTTTCCCCAGGCTGCTAAAAGATTTGAACAAAAAAGCGAAATGAATCATGAAATAAAAGAGGTCATGCAAAAGGTGCTAACAGCTTTAAAGGAAGAATGAATGTCAAATGTTGAGACCTGACCCCTTTAAAAATGCAAGAGAAAAGGAGGAAATCAATTTGAAAAAAATCCCATATTATAATACTATTTTTATTTATTTTTATTATATGCAACCAAAACATTTGGGCCGGAAATAATATTTTTTACTCTCAAATGAAAGAAGCGATGAATTTAGCTCAAAAGCAAAACAATGATATTTTTCCTGGTTCTTTTACCGGAAGAATTAACCAGAATAAAGAATTAATTAGATGTCAGATAATTTTCTATCGACCTGTAGAAGAGATACCCGGAAGTTATGAAGCATTTGATTACAATTACCGTGAAGGAAAAGTAACCACCAGATTAAGAGAGAAAAAATATAATAATTTTTTT
>Ga0075123_10000921_pt1 | contig 15010 bp, 28 predicted proteins | sample AntAceMetag02UKX_FD_69808 | JGI IMG/M metagenome (GOLD analysis project Ga0075123, IMG submission 69808) | Saline lake microbial communities from Ace Lake, Antarctica - Antarctic Ace Lake Metagenome 02UKX | ecosystem: Environmental > Aquatic > Non-marine Saline and Alkaline > Saline | place... | reverse complement strand
GGAGGTAAAAATGAAAAACACTAAAAAATTTGATATGTCTATGCTTTATGAGTTTATCCTGCTTGTAGCAGTAATTGTTATTGTTTCTATAATGGTCTTTACAATCACAGAAGATTCAAGGGCAGATATATTTGCACAGCAAAATACGACCGCAACGTGTAATGCTACATCTGGAATATATACAGGATGTGGAACAGCTTATAATGCAACATTAGATGCAGAATCAGCAGTTGCTAAAATTCCTAAATCTTTAAAGCTATTAGGAACAGCAGTTGTATTCGGTGCAGTTCTTTGGGTTATTATGAGAGTTATTCCAATGGGAAACACTTCTAATAGTACTTTCCAATAAAAACTAAACTAATAAATATATAGAATTATTTTTTTGGGGGCGAAATCCCCCTTTCTTTTTTTTAATTTGAGTAAGAATTATTATCCCATCCGTCGTTCTTGTTTCTATGGCCTATAGCTTCTTTCAATGTTTTTACAGAAAAGAACGCAACAATTCCACCCACAACATAAGGGGCTAATTTTAAGAACCTAGCTATCATCATAAATGCCCCTGTAGCTGTTGCACCTGCACCTGAATTAATTGCTATGGTTGTTGCATATAGATTGCTAAGATGTAGATCATAATACAAGAATGTGAAACCTAGTATCATTATAAACAATCCAAAATAAGTAACCCATAATGATTCATGCTTTAAGAATAAGAATCCTAAGAACAAGAACCCCAGTCCTAAAATAACATAAAAATATAAAATACCTATGCTAATCTGGCCGTCATTATCTATATGATTCCCAGTAGGAGTTACTTCATATATTCCACTAGAATCTGAATTAGAATCTAAACCATCAACACAAGCTAATGTAGGCCTGTATGTTCCAATCTCTGGAAATGTTGTAGTATAATTAAAAATACCATTACCAATAGGTGTAGCATTAACATTATCTAAAAATAAACTTCCATTAGGATATGAAACCGTTAAACTCATTGTAGCAAATGATGTAGGAATTGCATTGTCTATTGTACAAGTAAGAATTAAATTAACTTCCTGATTAACTGGTTTGTATTCTGTACCTGCTGAAACAATTAATATGCTTAAGAAAAACATAGTAAATATTAAAATTAATTTTGTATTCATGTTATTAATACCATCTTTAACTATAAAAACCTTATTTATGCCCTTTCTTTTTGAATCTAAAGAATAAGAGTGGTATAAACTCAGTTAGTATTGGAATATCTCCTTCGTTTGAGGCTATATAGAATAACACTACTGCTATTATAACTAAGGCTATAATTCCCGCAACAAAATAAGCAAATTGTTTATTTACATCTACCCCAAGAATATTTTTATAATTATTAATATCAGCTAATGCTTGTTGCTTTAAATCTGTTGGTACTGGCTGGTAAGTTGGTTTTGTAATATCTATTAATTTATTTCTTTCCAAATCTATATTTTCTTCAAAAAGTCTGATTGCCTCTGCCTCTAATTCTTCAGGAGATTTATCTTTGAATTGTTCATCTGATTTTAATTCTAAAATCCATTTCTTTATTATTTCTTCTCTAAATTCCTTAGTAGGTTCTTTAAAATCTTCATTAGGAACTAAAATAGATTCTACTTCAAAGGATCTCTTAACTTGTACAAGTGGAGAGTCTGGGCTTACTTGCCAATAATACACTCTGTTATCTTCATCCATCAAAGCACTGTCAGGTAAAGAATCTAATTCTTTCTTCTTAAACTTAGTCATTTTTACTACAAACTTTGTAATCTGACCTTTCTTAATATATCCTCCAAAAATATTTATCTCTTTGACCATTCCATTATTTCTTTGTCTATGTATTCTAACTGGATAAATAAATATTTTCTTGTTCTGATACTTTGTCCATAAAAACCAGATAACAGCAATTCCAACAACACCCCAAATTACCCATAAAGCAATGTCTAATGCATCCCCCCTAATGTTCCCTAATCCGAAAGTTGATAAATCTGCCATTAACTTTTACCACCTTTATCTCTACGAAGGAAACTAAATAATCCTTTCTTACTTGGTGCTTGTTCTTGTGTTCCTAATGCTCTTGCCAATATCCCTTCACTTAAAGTTCCTCTAACAACATTTCTATGTCCTGCATTTTTTGCATTGTTAAGTACCGATAGACTCCAAAACTGGAGGATTGTTTTTATAACATTGAAATCTTTAGGATTCAATTCAAATTCTTTTGAGTATACTAAATAATTTGGGTAGTTATCTGAGAAAAACATTAATGCTAACTTAGGAATATTCTTTGCCTCATAATAAGAAAAATTAACTATATCCCCAATACCTTGTAAGGTAGCCATATAATTACCAATTCCGTTATCATTCATTAATGGTTTTCTTGATTTAATCCAGGACTTCTTAAAAAAATTATAAGTAAAACCTCTAAGCCTCAATTCTATCTTTGTTAAATCATTTTCTGTAGATAAGCCTCTAATAATAGAAACTTGATTAAAATATTCTTCTTGAGTATCTTTTGTTGGAACTACAAGATTTCTTTCAACAAGTCTTTTAGCTAAATTATCTTCTCTTTGAATTTCTACCATCTTTCATCTCCTTTAATATTTCTTTTTTTAGTTGCTTTTTAAAATTGTTTTTTCTTTCTTGATTCTTTAGATGTACTTTTTCTATGGCTTCATTAGATTTGTACACAATAATTTTACAAATAAACATTATGAAATATAAGACTCCCACAATCATGAATACTTTCAAAAGTTTAAATCCAATAATAGACCATCCAATTAAACCATACTCATAAGATAATGCAATAGAAGTAATAAAACAGAAAAATACAATCAGCCCATAAAAACAATTAAATACAAATCCAGATGAATTAGTTATGTCTTCAATAAATTTCTTTGATTTTGGAATGTCTTGTTTTTCCATGATTAATGAGATAGTTTATAGTATATAAACCTTATTTACTTTTCTTTACTTTCTTTTTCTTTGGAATTATCTTTATTTGTGATCTACTAGACAATCCAGAATACTTTTTCTTAGATAATAATTTAAATTGTTCCTGTGTAACTTCTTTAGTTTTCTGTCTTGTTAGAATAGCACCTAAACTTGGATTGTATTCTGGTAAGAATGAACTCTTAGTTTTCTGTTTAGTTCCTTTTTGCCCTCCTCCTGTTTTTGGAGAACCTAATCCCATACCAAAGGGAATAATTACTCCAGGAATAACTGTTGGAGTTGAAACAATAGAGGTTGGAACTGATAATACTGGTAAAATACTTGGAGTAGTTACTTTCGGAGTTTGTAATGTAGTTACTTTTTTAGTTACTACTCTTGGCTGTACAAATAACTTTTCTGCTTGTGGTTGAGATACAGATGGTATAGTTGAGGGACTAAAAAATACCCCCCTAGATTGTGGTTCAAATTGTTTTTTAGAAATAGCAGTAGAATCTACAAATAACTGATTAAATTTTGATTTGGTTACTTCTTGATTAATTAAAGGGGATGCTAACCCTCCGGTTGTGACAGGTAGTTGAATAATTGTTCCTGTACTAGAATATGCAGAGTAACTTAATAATCCACCTTCTCCACCAACATAAGTGGGAGTTGGGGATTTAATATTTATTAATGTGGACTTACTTGCTGTAACTAATGTTGATTGAGGTACTGGAACTTGTGGGGCTACCTTGACAGGAACTATCTTCTGTAAAGTTAATAATCCTTCACCTGTTCCTGCACCACCAGATGAACCTACTCCACCAAATCCTTTAATTGATTTTGTAGGAACTCTCTCATAATTGAAAAAAGAGGTTTCTTTACCAGAAAATCCCTTACCAGCAACATCCTTAAAGATATTTGTTGTTTGAGTAGTTATTCTCCCTGTAGAAAAATCTCCTTGTAATACCCCTTCTTTCCCATATAACTTTGAAACTCTAAGAGATTTAGACACTCCTGTGGGTGCTTTTAAATCAGATCTTATCCAATTACCTTTAGAATCATAAACATCTGCCCTGATTAATTTAGAAGTTCCTTCTGAATATTCATAACGGATTGTGTTTCCTCCGACTTTAGAATATTTTACTTTCCCAGTTCCTTTTACAAGTTCTAATCTTGCTTCGTTAAGTGTGGTTCTATCTCCAAATCTAAGTAAACCTCTTTTAGGAGGTGTTCTAATTTCACTTACACTTAATCCAGTTATCTTTCCATTATCTGCTTTTCCAGAAAAAAGACTTGTAACTTCTCTTGTTCTCTGACTATTAAATCTTGCAATGCCTCTCCCTGTTTTTATATTATAAGATGATGCCCCTGTAACAGATTTACCAGCAGATGTTGTAACTTGATACCCAGTACCTCTAAAATTTAATTTATTAGCTACCTTTATTTCAGCAGGAGATAACCCAGCCTTATTGATCTTGATTTCTACTTTTTGAACACTACTTCCAGTTCTAATCTGATTTATAAGTTCTGCTTTTTGAGAAGCTGATATTTTTAATGCTTTTATTTGGGTTTCAGATAAACCTCCCTTTAAATTTTTTACTTCGATTGAGTTCTTTCTATTTAATATTTTTTCTGAAATTGCTTTTTCTTCAAGAGTTAATTTTCCATAATTTATAGTTGATTTAACTGCTAACCCTCCAGCCATTGCACCACTAATAGATGCAGTAGTTAATATTCCTCCTGTTATAAGATGGGCTACAAATTCTCCTTTACTTAAATCCCCACTATTTAATTGTTTTGAAAGGCTATAAACTGCTGTTCCACCAGCACCTACACCAGCAACACCTAATCCAATCCCTAAACCTAATCCAAATGAAGAAGCAATTTCTGCACCTGCATAAGCCTCTAATGCTAAAAGCCCCCCTGTAAGAGCACCACCAATAACAAAACCACTACCAACTGCAACAGTTAGGGTTGGAATATTTAATTTTGAATAAACTTGTAATGCTTTATATCCAGTAAAATAATCTTTTATTCCTTCGCCTTCAGTCCCAGTAATTATTCTCCTCGCAGCTTTATCTAAATGTTTTCCTCTACTATCCCACCATCTTTCATCAATCTTAGTTCCAATAGTTTGTAACTCTTTATTTTTTGTTTCCGAAAAATCTTCAATGATTTTGTTTAATTTACCTTGAGATTCTTTCAATAATCTTTTAGCCTGATTAACAGTTATCTTTCTAGAATTAATATCTTCCTGTAATCTCGTAGCATAATTTTCTAGTTGGGCATTAGCAGTAGATACAAAATCTTTTATCTCTTGTGTTTTTATATCTACTTGTTTATTAATCTGTGGACTAACCTCTCTATCTCTTGCTTCTAATATAATCTGTGTACTCCTTTGATTTATTATTGCTTCCACATCTTTAGGAGGAATATAATCTTTACCTTTTGTACCCCAAATAGTTTTAATTCCTCTTTCCATTAAATCCATAGAGTCTATATCCTTTAAGTCTGGTTTTTGAATAGACATCCTCTGAGCCTCTAGTTTTTTCTTATTATCTTCTCGCATTTTATTATAATCAAAGGGTTGGCTCTTAGAAGATGTTGGTAATGGTACTACACCTATGCCCTGAAGAAAAGATGAAGATTTTTGATAATTAACTTGTTGATTATCTATTCCAGTTATTTGACTTTGAATATTTGCTTGATTTGCTACTGCTAATGCCTGACTTATCTGGGTATCTGTAATCGGTTGATTAGAACTACCTCCTGATGGTTGTATTGGACCTACAAAACCACCCCCTATATCTTGTGGAAATTCTGGGTTAGTATTCAATGTTGGATCTGAAGAAGAAAACCCACCTGATGAACCGCCACCTGATGAACCGCCACCTGATGAACCGCCACCTGATGAACCGCCACCTGATGAACCGCCACCTGATGAACCGCCACCTGATGAACCGCCACCTGATGAACCAGGGATTATAACCCCCCCAATATTTTGATCAAAATCTGGGTTAGTATTCAATGTTGGATCTGAAGAAGAAAAACCATTATCTGAACTTGAAGAACCAGAACTACTCGGAGATGATGACCCACCGCCGGGAAGAACTCCTCCAACAGATTTATCTATCTTTTTGTAAGTCTTACTTATTGTTTTTTTTACTTTGTTCCAGTAACTCATGTGACCTCTAACAAATTGAAGTATAAAAACCTTATTTAAGTAAAGTTTTTATAGGCATTACATCCTTATATTACTACAAGACACAATGGCAGATTATACAAGAGATTCTAGTTTTAATATGGGTATCGCCCATCTAACTAGAATTGATGCAATTCTTTATGACATTGCCTTTGCATCATCTCAGGAAGATTATATTCTTTGGCATAATACTTTAAATGTTTTATTAAGGGAAGTTTCTTTTTTATTTACTCCAGAAGAAATGGAAAAAAGTGTTAAAGCAGATAATAATTGTGCAAATACTATAAATGAATTTTTTGGAGAGAAAACTTTTGAAAACAAAACAAAAGCATATAATGCACTTGTAAACTATGAATTATTTATTAAACAACAACTTTCTCAAAGAAAAATGTTAATGGCATTTAGTAAAGATGTAGGAAGTAGTGTAACGGATTTAGGATGAAAATACTTAAAGATAAATATCCTAAAGGAAGTTTAAAAGGACAAAAAACAGATGGGAGATATATGGATGGGTATTTATATGATAATTTATTACCTATTGCTAGATCAGTTACAGATGATATGACTTTTTTGGGAATAATGTATTCTTCCACATTAGAAAATGGAACTGGTAAATCAGTATTTGCACAACAAATTGGAGAGGCATATACCTCTATGGTTAATGAAATGAATGGATTAAAGATTCCATTTGATATGAATAATATTGTTTTTACTCCAAAGACATTAATTGATAGAGCATACAAATTACCTAAATATAGCTGTATAATTCTTGATGAATGGGAAGATGCCCATTATTGGTCAGAACTTGGGATTACACTTAGACAATTCTTTAGAAAGTGCAGACAACTTAATTTATTCATGATTTGTATAATCCCCAACTATTTTCAAATGCCCATGAATTATGCTATCTCAAGAAGCTTATTTGCTATAGATGTTGTTTTTAACTCAACTAATAACAAAGCATTTGATAGGGGATATTTTAGTTTTTATAATTTTGGAAAGAAAAAGAATCTTTATATAAAGGGTAAAAAAACACAGAATTATAATTGTGTAGAACCGATCTTTAAAGGGAGGTTTTTGGATGGATATGCTGTTCCAGAAAAAGTCTATAGACAAGCAAAATATGATGATATGATTCGGCAGGAAAAGGAGGCTAAGAGGCCTACTGCAAAGCAAGTTAAGATGGATTTGTTTAAGCAACTTAGAGATTCCTTACCAGAAATAACCATGAAAAGATTAGCCGAAGGTTTTGGCATATCTGAAAGAACTGGATTTAGGTGGTTGGACAAGGAAGATGAAGAAGAAAATCCCAAACTAGAAAATGACATAAACAACCAGGCATATAACTATAATATACTTACACAAAGGGATAACAATTTTTCTCCGGAGGATTCAGATGAAAAAAAATAGTTGGTTTGAATGGATTAAGATAGCTACAAATATATTCTTAGGTATCATGTTATTAATAACAATCATAACCATTGTTAATTATAGGAAAGAAATAAATGAAGTTCTTGGAAGTAAAGATCCAGATAGACTGATGCAGAAGTATGAAGAAGAAACTAATACTAATTGTTTATGTGCTAATCCAAAGTACGGGCAAGTCGTTTATGTTTCTTTACTGCCCACTTAAATTTCTAAGTCTTTCTATTCTTGTTGTTTTCTTTTTAGGACTTTCATGGTATGATTTATTAGCAGAATATATGAACCATCTAAATAAGACATAAACAATTACACCAGCAGATAACCCTATTAATAGCTTGGTAGTAAAACTTTGTGCAAGAATCCAACTAGATACATCCATTTTTTACCTCCGTAACTTGGATTTCTACTTTTAATTTTATGCCCCTAGACTTTAAACTTTTCATTATTTTATTAGTATTAGATATTTTCTTACACTTAGGACACAACCGACACTTCCTTGATGGGGCATGAAAAAGTTCATCACATCCATCACATTGTCTAAGATAGTATTTGAACTTATTGTATTTCTTTTGTGGCGTTGGTATCATCTCTTTTGCCTTCCTCCATTTTTAATTTGATTTTAGCATATCTCCAGCACCATTCTTCTTCAAATAATTCAGATAAGATATTAGATACTATGAATATTATAATTAAAGACATGAAGAAACTACAAGGCTTCATTACTTGAAAAGCTATTAAGAAAACTAAAGTCTTGAAACTTAGATCTTGTATAACTCTTATAAAATTACCAATAGGGGATTTATCTTCAAATTGTAAGTGGCCTTCTTCATGATAATACTTTTTAGTTCCATGAGTGCATCCACTTATCTTTTTTGTTTGTAAATCTACATTTGCCATTTATTCCTTATCCCCCTTAGATAATATAATATATAACAACCAAGCGAACTGAATAAAGAATACAACATAAACTAATCCTAATCCTAAATGGTATTGTTGGTTGGCAGTTCTTAGAAAAGCTATCCCTTGGGCTTGTCCAGTATTAGCATACGTTTGTTCCCAACACATTGCACTACTGCCAATATCTATTGCCCAAAAACCTGTTAGTAAAAGAAACTGTAATAAGGATAAGATTAGTATTTTATTGAATTTCATTTTTCACAAAAGGCTTATTTTGAGAATTATTTCTAATTCTTATGTGTAGCTTTCTCCTGTTTAGTTTCACAATTTGTGGAATTTTTGATGGTTTTTCCATTTAATTTCATAATTTCTTTACTTATCATCAAAAACCTTCCCACACTTTATTAATTGCTTGAACTGGATTTGCAACTGCATAAATTCCTACTGTGTCTAATCTTGCCCAACCCCCAAAACCCTGAACCATTGGTAAAGGCATTTCTCTTTCATTAATCATGTGATTAGCAAAACCATGTCTTAGAGTATGAAAGTTTAATGGCTTACCTAAAGTCTTCTTACAGAGGTTCTTGAACCTATTCTGAAGGGTTCTACGCTCTATCTTTAAAGGTAATAGCTTTAACATTGACTCTCTAATTGGGAACATTGGATTAATAACTGTAATTCTTTCTTTTCCACCTTTGCCAAATACTTTTATCTGTTTTGTTTGTAAATTTATCTGATGAGCTTCTAATGGTTTAATAGATTGGTTAGAATTTGGTGCAGGTCCTACAATTTCAGAAATTCTTAATCCAGATCCAAATCCTAAAACATAGGCTAATTTCCTTGAATTATCTTTCTCTGCTTTTAGAATCTTTCTAAATTCTTCTGTTGATATGAATCTAATTAGTTTTTTCATTTTTTGTAAGGGTACATTAATTTAATTGTATCAAACATTAATGCAGAAATCATCATACCTAAGAATATATTCAAGAATACATTATAAAAACCTATTAATTGATTCATCCAAAAAAAACCAAATCCTGTTAATGCTGATACAAATGGGGCCATAAAAACTGCATATAGATTATAAATATTGTTTTTATGCTGTTTTTGTGCAATTTTCATGTTATTTGTTATGTTTAGGATCTTTATATATCTACCTATTTTGGCTCTTTTGTGCAAGTATGAAACCCCTCTAAATCAAAGGGGTAAATAAAATTGGTTCTGAGTTAAATTAATAACTCTTGAATGCTAGATAATTTCCATCCAACTTAGTTTCAACTTCTTGATTTTGTAATTCTTTAATTGTCTTAGCATTTCTTGATACTAAGAAATTAGCAAGAGCTGAACCCTTCTGTAGTTTCTTTTCATCTTCTACATCATGTTGAATCCATAATCCCTTTGTAACTACCTTATCATCTCGTAAGAAAGATACTGTTGAAATAGTGATTGTTTCTTCTTTATCTGGATGTTTTACTTCACAGTTAAGTTTCTTAGCATTAGCTTTATCTACATTAACTATTTTAACACTCACAATCTTTACTGGTTTAGGTTCAAGGTGTTTAGATTCTATTTCTTTGTTACCGATTTCCATTTCTAGTTCTTCTTGTGATTCATTTTGTTCTTCCATTTTGTTTCTCCTTTAATTTAGTTTTTGAATATATATTCATTACCTGTTATCTCTCTGTAAAACTTTTTCATCTTTAATAGTTTATCATAATACTCTAAAGTAGTATGATGTTTTCTACTATGAACCATTACATCATGTTCTTCATCCATTCTAAATTCATACTGTAATAATAAACCCTCACAATCTTTTTCAGGTGTGTTCAGTAATAAAGTTTCAAGTTCTTTTGTTTCCATTTTGTTGTTCCATTAATTTAGTTTCTTTATTCATCTTCTGACCTTCGAGCATTTTACATCTCCTGCAATTCCCATTTTACTACAATAAGTTTCTTTGTAACAGAGTTCATCTACAAACTCATGTCCATCTAAATCAATGCATGAAATCTGTGATATGTTTATTAATTCCTTGGAATCTGAATCAATCATTCCAAGTATACCATAAATTATACCACAAGTTGCAACAATAATCATTATTCCGAGCATACAACAGTAGGAAAAAAGTGCAATATTATCACCACTCCTCATTGCTTTATTCATGGGAAGGCCTCACTAAGTAATTTATTTCTAACTCTTGATTCTTGCCTTAATTGTGATCTCATTTCATCTGAGATGTCTGGGTTGTAAATCTTATCCATTATTTCTTCCATGTTATCTATGTAAGTTGTTGGTTGGTTCATTTTGAATTAGATAAGGTTCTCGCCTTGAACGAGCCGTCGGGGGACTGATCTGAACCTGCAGGATTCAGCTTCTCGCTTCCCTTAACTTTAATTTTATTTAGGCATTGTGGACAAGTGGCAAAGATTTTACTGTTACCTTTGTAAGTCCATTCATAACCACACTTTGAACATTTTGTTTTAGCCATATTAATTAGTAGTAGTAGTAGTATTTAAATGTATCTATTTATTTCTTTTATCTGATTGTAACTCTTGAATCACAACAACCCCTCTCCCTCTGAGACACTTACAAACATCAGATTTCATTAAGGATGATAAAAAAGTCTTTTCGGTAAAAAAAAGAAGGTATTGAAAGTTTAGTTGTTATGAATTTCATTTGTGATCTTTGAATCTTAATTTATACTTCTCACAATCTTGACATAATAAAGGTAATCTTCCATGACATTCTTTTCCATCTAAAGCACAAGTGCCTCTGACTATATACTTATCCTCTGAATACTCTGGCTCTCTCATATAGCCACATAATACATCTTTGTGTTCTTTTGCAATTAGTTCTTGCTCTAATTTATATGTTAGTGTTTTCATTGTTTATCCCCACACTGACAAGTTTTATATTTCTTAGATATTTCAGCATACTCCTTAGATGTTTCAGCACACCTCTTAGACCATTCAGCACAGCTTTTACATTTAGTTTTCATTTGATTCTCCTTTTTCATGGTAGCCGAATTTAATTTCTTATTAAGCAAACCATAAGTATAACCATCTTTCCTGAGAGCCTTACCACTCCGATTACAATTAGCACAGATCATCTGACACTTTCCAACAGGCCTGAACTTCTTACCACATCTATCACAGAACTTAAAGAAAGTATGTCTAGGCTTTGCCATTTTTATTTCTCCTGATAATTTGATTGATTCTATTAATTAGAATAGCCTTCTCGCTTAATTTAAGGGGTTGAGAGGGGTTTTTAACCAGCTGAGTGAGATAAGCCCTATATAATACACATTTATGCTGTTGATGTGGTTTAAATGGGCAGATTGAACATTTAGAATAATTTTTGAGTTGATTATCTCTATGTGTACATCTTCTTACTCCATTAGTATCTAAAAATGGGCATCTCATTTTATCTCCTCTATCATTTTATTTACTTGATCTTCATGTTCTAACTTGTACCATGAAATGATTTTATTTAAAAGTTTCGCTTTTTGATGCAAATTCATGTTTTTTATTAGTTTTTTTATGTCCATTTTGTTATATTCACTTAATTTAAGTTACAGTTTTCAGGGATTTTAGCCTCTTTTTCGGATCTAACCAGTTTAACCGATTTACAGGGTTCTTGAAACTTCTTTCTATCTATATATACTTTTTCTAAAACATGGTTAAAATGGTTAAACTGGTTAGATATTAATGGATTGTGCGAACCTTTTTCCCATTTTATGCCTGTCCAGACTCTATAAATCTTTTCCCCATTAAACGATTTTCTATTGGAATCAGTATAATGTTCTCTCATGAAAGAATTGATTTCAGAGTTTGACACTGGTGCAAAGTGATTTGTTTGTAGCCAAACCTTTAATCTTTCTTTAAATTCAAACTGATAAATAAATTCTCCTTTTACAATCCCACACTCTTGTTCAATAAACATTAAGATTGGATTAGATAGTTGTTCATATACTTTCTGCATTTCATTTTGATCTATATCATAACTGAATACAAAGTTGCTTTTTTTTAATTCTTTCAAGTGTTCTAAACATTGATAAGCTAATCCTTGTAGTTCTTTTTCTATTGTTAGTTTATCAATTAAGAATGGGTCTTCTTTATCTGAAGTTACAATATTTGAAAATTCTAAAGGATAAACCCTTTTATACCATGCTTTTGTTTTTTCTTTAACTGCTGGAAGTTTATTAGTACTAAAGATTTGTTTAGCAAAAACTCTAGCATCATAAGGTTCTCTGTACATATTTCTTATCTTAATTGAATCTTCTCCAGTAATCTTTTTAACTTGAGAGATATTATCTAACGCATCATAATTTATATCTGAAACAATATTAGCCATTTTGTATAACATTTGTGAAGTAGCATACTGGTCTTTCTGTATTTCTTGTGGTTCTATTGAACACCTGTTTAATTTTCCTAAGAACAATTCGAGTAATTGTATTAACTTACTCTTACCAGTATTAGCAGGGCCATAGATAAAAAATATCTTTGGATAAGGGTATCTTCTAAATAAGCAGTAAGCAAACAGATCATATAATAAACATTTGAAATTTTTACCAACACAATCTTCAAAGAACTTATCTATTGCAGGACATACTTTTATCTCTTGATTAATTTTTATCTTGATCTTATTAGTTAATTTGAAATCAGGTTCAAATTTTTGGAACACCCCCCTATCTAAATTGAATACTCCATTCTCAAATCCAATTAATGAAGGGTTATCATCTATCTTGAAATCTTCATTAAAAGTTACATCTTTTATGTGAGATATAATTTCTTCAACATAGTTTTTCTTTTGTTGTTCATCCCCAAGAAGATTAACTCTTATTAAGGTTCTAAGGTGTTGTTCTGCATTAGGTTTCCAGATTCCTTCAAGAGAATCATATCTCCATAGTGTTTTATTTTTATCATAAGTTATCTTTGTTTTCTTTAAAATTTCATCAGAATAAGGTACTGGACTAAACTTAGTCATGAGTATAACTTCTTTTTTAGCATAACCAGCCATACCTAATCCAATCTCAGTTGCTTTTGCTCTTGTTACCATTTTTTTCTTCTAGCAATTTAATTAAAGTAATTATATCTCCTTTTTCATGACAACCAAAACAATTCCATAATCCTTTTGAATTAGTAAAACTTAAACTTCCATTAGTATCATTATGGAATGGACAGATAGCCATACCCCCCCTGTAAGAAATTTTGTATTTATCAAAGACTTGTTCAAATGTTAATTCATTAATTAAAATATCCCTAGAACTTCTTTTAATCTTGTCTCCAAGTTTTAATGTTTTTTGATTATTAGTTTTCTTTTTAGTTGGTTTTTTAGTTTTCTTATTCAAGATATTATCTTTGATTTTAGAATCAATACCCATGTTCATTCCATTGTAAAAATATCTAAGAAGTTGTTTAGGTTTATTATATTTAAAATGATTAACAAATTCCAATGCACACAAATGTTTTTCATTACATAGTTCTAGGTCAGGTTCTAATCCAGGGCATATTTTATTTAAAAATTGTATTCTATAACTTGTTCTTTGTTCTTCATTTAATTGTTCTAGTTCATCTAAATCATAAATATGAATGTGAGGACTACGGCCAACATCAACTGAGAAGATAGCAAAGGAATATTTTAATTTCTCTAATTTAATTGCAGTTAAATTTACTGCTTCCCAATTAGTATTTTTATCTTCTCCATCAAATTCAATCCTTATTTCATTAGGCATCCCTTGCCTATGCTTAAAACTTTTAGTTCCATCCCAAGTTTGATGTTTAGAATTTCCATCCCACCATAAAAGGTTAGGATAATTTTCAAGAATGTAATCTCTCAATGTTCCTAATGTAAAGATTCTATTTTTTTGCATGAGAACCTCCAAAGAATTTTTTAGAAAATAATGAAGCTACTAATTTAAAACTTGTTTTTAATCCATTTTCATATTTTAAATGACATTCTTTGCATACGTAATGTCTATCAAATTTATCAGCTTTTTGTTTCTTCATTTGCCTACTGAATCCATCAAATAAATAACAAGGAACATCATGACTTTCTTCTATTTTATTTTCAGGAAAGTCTTCCCCACATTTTTGACATTTCATCTACTTACCTCTTGATATTCAGAAATATTATAAATGTCTTCTACAAACAAATGCATTAATCCATATTTCCTTTCAGCAATTTCATAAACTGAATCATCTACTTTTTTTATGATCCTTGCATTAAGAAATGTTTTATTATTTAATTCAATATGAATCATAATTTTTGATTTAATATAGAAGTCTAACTTAGTTCTGTCCGTTCCCATTTTTACGTTCCCATTATCGTTCATGAAATACCCAATTTAATCTTCTTTATATATCTGTTGTTGTAATTCAAAAATAATAAAAAAGAGGTCAGAGAGGATTTTACCCCTCCCTAACAGAAAACAACAGAAAACTATGATCTAACTATCATTATTTTATTATTCATTTTCTAATTGCCTCAACATTTTCTTTTATTGTTCCTATTTCTGTTTTATCTTCTATGATTTTGTTTTGTCTTTGTTCTTCTATAACA
>Ga0075123_10000919_pt1 | contig 15044 bp, 8 predicted proteins | sample AntAceMetag02UKX_FD_69808 | JGI IMG/M metagenome (GOLD analysis project Ga0075123, IMG submission 69808) | Saline lake microbial communities from Ace Lake, Antarctica - Antarctic Ace Lake Metagenome 02UKX | ecosystem: Environmental > Aquatic > Non-marine Saline and Alkaline > Saline | place... | reverse complement strand
GGTGCACTTATTTTGTTTGCCGTTGAAACAAATATTACAGACAAGGTTCTTGGTTCACTTGCAATAATTATGGCTGCGTTTAACCTTTTTGGTGGATTTGTAATAACTGAAAGAATGGTGAAACTCTTTAAAAAGAAAAATAGCATCCAGTAGTTTTTTGAAACATGTATTATCCTTTTTAATGATAATATTAAGAATTCAATTACATATTGTTAATGAATATGGACCAGGGAGAATATATATTAATGGATAATTATTTACACCTATTGATAGATTTTGCTATTATTCTAATACTAATATTAGGAATACGCTTTTTTAGAACTCCTAAAGGCGCTCGATTGGGTAACTTTACCGCTGCGTTCGTTATTCTTTGCGCACTTGTTCTGGTGCTATACCGAAATAAAATTTTCGATCCAGGGATAGTTATCTTTTTTCTTATTGTCGGTTCTGCAATTGGTGTTATTGTGGCTGTTAGGGTAAACATGATCCAGATTCCGGCAATGGTAGCATTTCAGCATGGTGCTGGTGGTGTAGCAGTGTTTCTAATATCATTTGTTGAGTTAACAAAAGCGACAGTTCATTTAACCGCTATAGGAAAGATTTCCGGTATTCTTGGTTTAATTATAGGTGCAGCTACATTTAGCGGCAGTATGATTGCAAGCGGAAAACTTGCTAACAAATTGAAGCAGACGCCAATATCATTTCCTAAACATGATTGGCTGTTATTGGGAATTCTTTTTACAATTATTGTATTTAGCATAATTGCCGGTAATTCTTTCAATCCAGTTATCGTATATTATTTGATTGCTTTGATAGTTTTATCTGTTATTTTGGGCATTGTTTTTTCAATCCGTATAGGTGGTGCCGACATGCCGGTGCTAATTTCCTTTCTGAATGCAACTGCCGGATTAGCGGCAGCATTTTGCGGGATTGTTATTCAAAACAGACTACTTATTGCCTGTGGCGCAACCGTAGCATCATCTGGTTCTATTCTTACACTCGTTATGTGTAAAGCAATGAATAGAAAACTTTTCAACGTATTTATCGGTACGAAGTCAAAACCTGCTTCCACTTTTAAGGAGAATATTATTGATGAGGAGGTAAAAAAACAATCTACTGAAATTCCTGTAGCTATGCAAGATTCAGCTCTGAAAGACCCCTTTGATCGAACAATAGAGATTGCCAGGAATTCACAAAAGGTTGTTATTATACCAGGCTATGGAATGGCACTTTCTCAGGCACAATTCAAGGTGGTTGAACTTGCTAATAAGCTTGAGGAGATGGGCAAGGAAGTTAAATTTGCTATCCATCCCGTAGCTGGAAGAATGCCGGGGCACATGAATGTACTGCTAGCGGAAGCTGATATTGACTACGAAAATCTAATTGAGATGGAAGATATCAACCCGGAATTTAAAGAAACCGATCTCGTGCTTATTGTGGGTGCTTGCGATGTGGTGAATCCTGTGGCACTTGAGCAGGAAGATACACCAATATCGGGAATGCCGATATTGATGGCGCAAGAGGCAAAAACAGTGGTGGTATGTAACCTCGACGAAAAGCCGGGCTATTCCGGGGTAGAGAATTCGCTGTATAAGAATAAGAAAACAATCATGCTTCTTGGTGATGCCAAAGACATTGTAGATCAGTTGTTAGAGAAGTTGAATATAAGTAAATAAATAAAATTACAAAAAACAAAATGCAAATCTCAAATAAGTCAGGGGTGCTTTTTCATTGAATATACCAATTTTAGCTTATCATAAAATCAATGATAAACTAGAATGGGGGATCAATACTGTTCCAATTCAAAATTTTAAAAATCAAATTAAATATCTTTTTGAGAATAATTATTATTCAATTTCTCTCAAAGATTATTTAAATAAAAATTATGAAGTTGAATGGAATCGTAAACCCGTTATTATTACTTTTGATGACTCAGATGAATCAATCTATAAACACGCTTACCCTATTCTGAAAAAATATAATTTTACAGGGACAATTTTTATTATTTCTAATTTTGTGGGAAAAAATAATAGCTGGGATTCAAATTTAGGCGGTATATATTCACAACATCTAAATTGGAAGCAAATAATTTTTTTATCGAACCAGGGATGGGAGATAGGCTCTCATACAAAAAATCATCCCGATTTAAGGCTTTTACCTGATGAGCACGTTTTAAATGAATTGAAAGACTCTAAAACTTTATTGGAAACAAGAATCGGAAAAAGTGTTGATTTTTTATCTTATCCTTTTAATAGATTTGATGAGCGTATTATTTCTTTTGCTCAAAAGTGCGGATATAAAGGCGGCTGCGCTTTAAATTCACGCCATAAATTCGCTGGTTCGATTAGTCAATTTTTTATACAGAGATGTGGAGTTTATTCTATTGATACTTTAAAGGCTTATAAAAGAAAATTAAGTAATTCTTGGATTGAGCTTGCCAAACAGAGAATTATTAGTTTTTTTTCCATTGGTACTATATATTACAATCAAATAAAAAAGTAAAAATATTTATTGATTTTTAGAATAAAATTTATTATAATAGACTACAAAATGTTTTGAACGGCAGGATGAAACCAAAACCAATTCAAAAGCTCTATTATTCCATCGCAGAAGTAAGTAAAATTACTTCTCTGAAACCGCATGTGCTACGATATTGGGAAACAGAGTTTGATGAATTACGCCCATCAAAGAATCGAGCCGGAAATCGTATTTATCGATTGAACGATATTAAGCTTATTTTTTTAATAAAAAAGCTACTTTATGAAGATAAATTCACAATTGAAGGAACGAGAAAAAAAATGGAAATGTTCAGAAAAACAAAATCATCACAATTAGATATGCCGTTTAAACGGAATGAAAAACAAAATATATTGAATTCACTTAAAAAAGATTTACAGGAAGTTTTAGATATTTTGGACAAAAATAGTTAAACTGTTCGGAGCGTCCCGACAAAAAATATTTTGTCGGGATTAGCGTACTTGAATAGTTAATAAAAAGTAGTCCCGGAAAAATTGGGATTATGCAAAAAATATTTTATGTTACTTGAAAGTTCGGGGCGTAGCGCAGTCCGGTTAGCGCACTTGACTGGGGGTCAAGGGGTCGGAAGTTCAAATCTTCTCGCCCCGACAAACAGAAAGGGTTGTACTGTTAAATTTATTTTATAGTGCAGCCCTTTTTTTATCTTTTATAATAAATGAAAAAAAAATAATGGGGGTATGCACTTTAGTCAGGTATATACTATATACTGTGATTGTTAACTCATATTTCAAAATAACCTTAATTTGATAAATAACAATCTGTTAATGTTATAATCATGAAGTTCAATTAATTTAATAAGTACCTAATAAATAGAGTATTAAACTAATTATAAGAAATAATAAAGAAATTACTACATATTGTGGTAACCTGAACAAAGTGCATACCCCCAAAAAATAAATAAGGAACCATTCAATGTGGAAAAAAATTATATTTTTAAATTTGTTGATTATGCTCTATTCCATTTCTTCTGGATTTTGTAGTCCCCAGGGGATTACAGGATCAATCAGTGATGCAGAGACAAAAATTGCTTTGGCAAATGCAAATATTGTCATTAAGAATTCAAATTTGGGTACTAGCAGTGACAAAAATGGTGTATTTAAACTTTCATTTAATTCAAGTGGAAAATTTGTTATTCAAGTTTCCATGATTGGCTACAAGTCTGCAGAGAAAACTGTTACGGTAATGAAGGATTCTATTATTTGTCTTCAGATTGAGCTTGAACCTACTGCTATTTTATTAAGTCCGGTTACTGTGATGGGAAAGAGAAATCGCAACGTTATTGCGGTCCCTTCATTAGAATCATCTGCTCTCGAAATATCCACAAGTTTAATCTCACAGCGGGAGATAAAGAAACAGGGATCAAAAACCTTGATTGAAGCGATGAAATATGTGCCCGGCGCTTTAATTGAGACTCGAGGAAGGAAAGTAAAGCAATTTTTTTCTATTCGCGGGCAAAGATATCCTTATCCAGATTATGCAGTAAATGGCGCCTGGCAGCGAGAGTTCCTTGAAACGCCTTACTTTTTCTCTGCTAATGACATTGAGCGGATTGAAGTAATTCGTTCCAGCGCTGCGATTTTAACCGGACTTTCTGGTTTGGCTGGCGTTATCAATATCATTACCAAACAATATGAGCGATCTGAGGCATTCCGGGAAATTGAATACGGCTCTTTTGGCTCTTTTCGGACTCACATTTCTCATGGGTCAAAGATCGGTAAAATATCTTACGCCACAGGTATCGGTTTTCGTCATACTGATGGTCCGGAGAATAAACATGCTGCTGAGGGAATGGCAAATTTTTATGGTAGCGTTAATTGGGATCCAAATCAGAAATTATCAGTAAGAATGAACCTTTTTCACCTTGATGGAAAAAGAGAAATGGCTTTAGCAGAACCGCCAGCAGCTTCCCGTTTCCAGACAGAACTTTGGACTTTTAACCCGTTTCGATCTACACTCTACAATCTTAAAATTCACTGCCAACCGACTCAAAAAGCGACAACAGAAGTTCTGATGTATTACACTCATCGAGACCCTACGCTAATTGATGAAGACGAAAATACTCATGAAATTATCCATACTTCTGAAAGAGATTATGAATGGGGAACAAATATTATCCAGTCTTTATCCCTTTCAGAAAATAATGTTTTGCGATTTGGCGGACTTTATAACCACTGGATTGCGCCAAATGGCAAACGTTTTTATATAGGCAAAAGAAACGATCTTGAAACATATTCCGCAGTTATTGTTGATGAACATCGTTTTGATCGCTGGAACGTTGATGCTGGATTAAGATGGGCGAAAACATTGATGAATGAGTACGGGGCTTTTAATATTGAAGGAAGCGCCAAACCATTTAAAAATGTAATGTCAATTAAGGATGAATGGGAGCCTTCAATTTTTCAGGGAAGCCTTGGGGCTGTTTACTATTTCCCGGGCAGTTTTTCCGCACATCTTAATGGATCTGCTGGCGAAATTATCCCGCGAAATGGCACACTGGATATAAATCTTGAAAAACCAAAAAATGAAAGACGTCTTAAAATTGACGTTGGAATGCGAAAAATGTGGTATGGTATTGGTCAAGTCTCTATTACTGGATTGTTTGTAAATCAAAATAATGCAATTGTTCTGAGTGGGAAAACACAGGATTTGGAAGATCGGGTGATGGAACTCTATGTGAATCGTAACCAGGATCAGTTTGGAATCGAATTTGAGACAAGGTTTACAAACTTATTTAATTTCGCCGATGCCTTTTTTAATATTACTGCAATGTCATCTCGGGTGGAAATTAAAGGACAAATGAATCAAAATAAAGAGTTGCCACAAATAATAAGCAACGGCGGAATTTACACCCGATATTCTGGTTTTGACGTTAATATTCTGGGGAAATATGTTTCTTCATTTGAGAGCGTTCGATTTGTTGCTAATACAAAGGATAATCCCGCAACACCGCAACCCCTCGGTAATTTTGTGGCTCTTGATATTACTGCTGGTTGGTCATTTGGAGAGAAGAACAACACAAGAATTTATCTGGAAATCCAGAATTTGACAAATAAAAAGTATTCCACAGTGGTCGGCTATCCAGATTTTGGCAGGAGATTTATTTTTGGTGTGGGGCAGAATTTTTGAATTTTATTATTATAACCTGAATAAAAATTTATAATGAATTTTTCTTGACATTAAGGATTTATTTTATATATTGAAATGTATTAAAATTAAAATGTAATTTTGAACGACGGTAGAAAGTGAAGAATCTCATAGCTTACCAAATATTAGGAAAATAGGAGTGCTCGGAACGGATCGTCATCTAATAATAGCTAAAGAAAAATCCCAACTAATTATTGTGGCAATTCTTATTGGTTTTGTTTATATTTTCGGGGCTGAAGTATTAATGAGTTCTACCAATTGCAGTGATTGGACCACCTACATGCACGATAACCAGAGGAGTGGTGTCTCCAATGAGAAGCTAAATTTTCCATTAAAAGAGAATTGGAAATATATTTCGTCTCATGCACCGCAACCTGCCTGGCCTTCGCCCGCCAAAATAGATTACTGGCATCGAGAGGCTAATCTTAAACCGAGAGTAACGTACGACCGTACTTACCATGTGGTTAGCGCTGGCAAATTTATTTATTTTGGTTCTTAAGTTGATGATAAAATTTACTGTCTTGACGCAGCGACAGGCAATGAGAAATGGTCATTTTTTGCAGCAGGTTCTGTCCGTTTAGCTCCAACAATTTATGAAGGGAATGTCTATGCAGGTTCTGATGATGGAAATATTTATTGTCTCAATGCAACTGACGGTAGTTTGAAATGGAAATTTGATGCTGCACCCAAAAGTCGTATTTTACAGGGCAATGAACGGATGATATCGGTTATTCCTATTCGCACCGGCATGGTTCTTGAAAAAGGAATTGCCTATTTCTGTGCAGGAATATTTCCCAATGAAGGTGTAACCATGTTTGCTTTAAATATAAAGGATGGTAAGAAAATTTGGTCAAAACCTTATAATGCCTTGTCTCCGCAGGGCTACATGCTAACTTCTTCAGCAAAACTTTATGTGCCAACAGGAAGGTCAACTCCTGAAGTTTACAGCATTAAGAATGGTAAAAAATTAGGTAGTTTCAGAGGAAATGGGGGCACCTTTGCTATATTGAATGAAGAAACATTTATTTATGGTGGTGGCGATTTAGGTGAATTAGAAATAAGAAACCCTAATTCAGACGATCAAATTGCTTCATTCAATGGCGTGCAAATCATTGTTACAAAAGACGTTTCCTATTTGAGATCAGATAATGAAATAAGTGCAATTAACCGAATTAAATACAGCAAGGATTATAAGAAGTGGAAAAATGTTGAAGATAAAAAACTTAATCTAAAAAATTGGATTAATAATTCATCTAAAGACAACTGGAGAATAGTAAACAAAAATGGTACCTGGGCTAAAATAAAAAGGTGTAACGTACCCGGAAGTGGTGAATGGACTCATCTTTATGCTGAATCCGGTAATACATCTTGCAGTAAGGATAAGATTCAAGCGCCGATGCAAATTCAATGGTTTGGCAGACCAGGTCCGCGAAGAATAATTAATCGCCATAGCCGTCCCATGTCTTCTCTTTTTAAAAATGGCAGAATTTTTATCCCAGCGGATAATCGGATCATTTCAGTGGACGCATACAATGGAACATTGTTGTGGGAATTAGATGTACCAAATTCGAGAATTCTGGGCGCGCTTAAAGACTGCGGTAATATGGTTACAACAGATAAATATGTTTACATTGCGGTTAAAGATGAATGTCGTGCAGTTAATGTTGAAAATGGGAAGGTTGTTTTTAAATTAAAAATGCCGCAGTTGATAAAAAGGAAAAAAAGAGATTGGGGATATTTAGCGGCTGTCAAAGACCAGGTTATTGGTACAGGGAAAAAACAGGGCGCTTCCTTTTCAATTCTGGGGAGATTTAACTGCGATATTTTAGAAGGTGATTTTCGTGAAATGATTTCCAGCGATTATATTTTCTCATTGAATCGTTACACAGGTAAAAAATTGTGGAGTTATCAAAATGGAGTAATATTTAATAGCACAGTTGCTGTTGGCGACGAGTTCGTTTATTTTGTAGAAAGCCGGAATAAAAAAGCAGTAAATGACGTTGAAGGAAGAATGAGAGTGGATCATTTCTGTAAGGGCAAAACTTACATTGTGAAACTTGATATGCGTACAGGTAAAAAAATATGGGAAAAGGAATTCCATTTTCCTTTCCAGCAAATTATGTTTCTATCTTATGCTGAGAAAACAGTTTTGATAAAGGGATCTTACAACAAAGGGAAATATGTCCATTATGGTTTGTTTGCTTTTAATGCTGAAACGGGTGAGAAAAACTGGAAAAATAGTTTTAGGGGAGGAAATACAAGATGGCAGACTGATTCGGGAAAATCAACTATTGACGGTTCACACGGCGAACAATGGCAGCATCCAGTAATAATTGGAAAGACAATTTATCTGCCTCCTTATGATTTTAATCTTCAAACTGGAAAAAAGGGAAATTATTATTTAACTCGCGGTGGTCACGGATGTGGTGGATTATCAGGGTCAGCCAATTACATGTTTGCCAGGGGCAGCAACCCAAGAGTTTATCAATTAACAAACGAGGCTGAAAACGGCGCTCCATTGACAAAAGTAAATCGACCTGGCTGCTGGATTAATATTATTCCTGCTGGCGGACTGGTCATGATTCCTGAATCAAGCTCAGGTTGTACCTGCAATTATCCGATTCAGTCTTCGTTTGTTTTTGTTCCTAAAAATGATTGACTAGTGATTTAATTTTTTCCAATCCGCGGTGGAAAACGATCCAACGGAAGAAAAGAAAAAGTATCGAACTTTAACAAATTAAAAAAATAACTTCCGCATGAGTTTTTGATCTGTGTAGGAAATATATTAAAAAGAATAATTACTGTTAATACTTTGAAATTTATTTAATATCAGTTGGGTTGTTTCTATCCGTTGGTGGATAATAAGGCGTATAAAATAAAAACCAATTTTAAACTACAGAGTTATTTTAAAATCGAATCTAAAACAAAGGGAGACCTTATCATGAAAAATCAATTTCAAACATCAAAAATGAAATTGTACATTAATATCTTTTTTATTGCTTTATTTTTGATCTTCTATCTTCTGGGCTGTGGTAGCAATCAAGATAAAGGGTGGAAAACTTATCGGCATGATGGCGCACGAAGCGGCGTTACAAATGATCGTTTGAATTCCAATCTCTCGCTTAAATGGATTTACAAACCAACGCATGCACCTGTGGCTGCCTGGTATAACCCAAGTGAAGAACTGCCACGCATGCACTCTGATAAAGCGTACCACGTAGCTGCTTCTGATGGTGTAGTTTATTTTGGTTCCTCGGTTGATAACAAACTTTACGCATTGGATATTTCAACAGGAAAAGTGAAATGGACATTTTTCACAGAAGGACCAATCCGGTTTGCGCCAACAATTTGGAAAGGATATGTATTCTTTGGCTCTGATGATGGTCATGTTTACTGTCTAAAAGCTAACAAAGGGAAGTTTATCTGGAAGTACCGCGCAGGTCCCTCTGATAAAAAAGTATTGGGTAATGAAAGAATGATATCGTTATGGCCAGTTCGGACAAGTGTTTTGGTTGAAGATGGAATTACGTACTTTGGAGCTGGTGTTTTTCCCTACGAGGGAATTTATATTTGCGCTTTGAATGCAAAAAATGGCAAAGTTGTTTGGAAGAACGACACAATTGGGGACAAAGCATATGAGTTGCAATTTGGCGGAATTTCTCCTCATGGGTATTTATTAGCGTCAGAAAATATTTTATACGTACCTTCAGGCAGAACAATGCCAGCTGCATTTGATCGAAAAAGTGGGGAATTTCTTTACACTTTAAATCCTGGCAGTAAAGTAGGTGGAACATGGGGATTAATTGATGATGGCAGGTTAATCGCTGGTGTTGAAAGATCTGGAACTCCTGCCAAAGTTGCTTATGAAATTGAAACCGGGCACAGAAAGGGTGATGCTTTTGCAGCATTCGCCGGAATTGATATGGTTGCAACATCAGAAATTTCTTTTGTTTTAACGGAGATTGGAATAAATGCCATAAATCGCCAGCAATATCCTATCATAAAAAATAAAATAGATTCTGTCTGTAAAGAATTAAATGAAACAAACAGTTTATTGAGCAAAATTGCCCGCACCAGTCTTGAAGCTAAAAAAAATACAAACAAGGAATTTGAAGATCTAATTCAAAAACTTGATGAATTAAAAACAGAAGAAAACAATTTAAAAAAATCTACTACAAAATGGCAATACAGCAAGGCTGAACTCAATACAATAATTTTAGCAAATAATAAAGTGATCGCAGGAGGCAAAGGCAAGGTTATTGTCTTGGACGCAGAAAAAGGAGATGAGATATGGAACTACGAAATTGAAGACAATGTTCTCGGTCTGGCAGTTTCTGATGGCTGCCTGCTAATTTGTTGTGATACGGGAAATATTTATTGTTTCGGAGTTAAGCATCCGTCAAAAAGTGAAAATAAAGAACCGCCAACTGTAACTTCACCAGATAAAAATGATGAATTAACGGCTGTCTATGAAGCAGCGGCAGATCATATTTTAAATCAGACAGGCGTAAAAAAAGGTTATTGTCTTGTACTCAACAGTGGTGTTGGACGGCTTGCACTCGAACTTGCAAAAAAAAGTGATTTGAAGATAATCGGAATTGAGCAAGACAAGGAAAAAGTTAAACTAGCTAAAGAAAATTTGGATAAAGCTAAATTATACGGTTCCAGGATTATTGTAGAAAATTGGCAAATAGAAGGTCTTCCTGACTATTTTGCTAATTTGATTGTATCAGATGATATAATTTTTTCTGGAAAAGTAGATAGCGAGCCGGATGAAATGTTTAGAGTTTTGAAACCTTTGGGAGGAGTTATTTATTTTGGTCAGCCGGCAAATGTCAATGAAAAATTTACGTCGATAGACATTGATCCATTTCTTAAATGGATGAAGCAATCCCCAGCGCCAGAGCCTGTTGTGTCGCAGAAAAACGGAACCTGGATAAAATCTGTGAGAGGAAAATTGGAAGGTGCTGGAGCGTGGACGCATCAATATTCAAATATTGAGAACACAGCATGTTCAGATGATAAATTAGTAAATTATCCCTTTGGTGTGCTTTGGTTCGGAGAGCCAGGACCTGAAAAAATGATTGAACGGCATGCTCATGCTGCTTCGCCGGTTGCCATGAATGGGCGTCTTTTTATCCAGGGTGAAAATGTTATTATGGCTTATGATTCATATAATGGAATTAAATTGTGGGAACGAAATATCCCGGGAGCAAATCGAGTGAGGGTGGGAGTTGATGGCGGCAACCTGGCGCTTTCGGATAAAGGAATTTTTGTTGCAACTGGCGAAAATTGCCTTCTTTTGGATTCTGCTACAGGAAAAACATTACACAAATATAAAATACCAGCATCGCCTAATGGTAAGTCTCGTCGTTGGGGGTATATTGCTTGTTCCGGAACAACTTTGTTTGGTTCGGCAGCCATGCCATTAAACCAGGATTATAATCAATTGTGGCAATTGGTAACTTGTAAGGAAGGAGAAAATGAGACGCAGCAAACCAGTATATCTTCATTTTTTTCTTCACAATTCGATTCAAAGGAAGAGGCAAAAACTGCTTTCCAGAGGGACGGCACTAAATGGCGTTTTATTGCAGATTTTCCAGCATGGAGCGGTGGCATTGTTACACAAGAACCTGCCACAGATAAATTAATGTACTCCGATGCGATATTTGCAATGGATATCGAAACAGGCAGAATAAAGTGGATCCATCGCGGTAAAAAAATTGCTCATATCACAATTTCCATTGGTAATGGGAAAATGTATTTTGCTGATAATGCGGTAACGATAGCGCAAAATAAAAGAGCAATTAACGAGAGACTGAAATACAATGAACAGGGTATTTGTGAAAATTATCAAGAACCAATAAAAAGCAAAGATGAAGATGTGCGGCTGGTAATAGTTCTCGATGCAGAAACAGGTCATAAAAAATGGGAAAGAGCAGTCGATCTATCAGGTTGCGGCGGAGATGCGGTGGCTTCAGCTTATAAAAACAATACACTGCTTTTCTTTGGTAGCTTCGGACTTCATGATAAATGGCGATTTCCTGCGGGTGAATTGAAATGGCATCGGATTACAGCCTTGTCTTCCATTAATGGAAATATGCTCTGGTCGCGTCCTTTGAACTATATGGTTCGACCAGTTATTATTGATGACACAATAATTGTGGAACCGCGAGCTTGTGATCTCCGAACAGGAAAAATAAAGACACGCGTTCATCCGATTACAGGAAAGATTGTTCCCTGGGAGTATTATCGTCCGGGTCATACCTGTGCGATCACTTCAGCAACAGCGACCTGCCTTTTTTATCGATCCTACAATACCGCATTCTGTGATCTTTCTGGGGATAGGGGAATAACCTATTTTGGCGCTATTCGTCCAGGTTGCTGGATTAATATGATTCCCGCAAACGGCTTGCTGTTTTTTCCTGAAGCTAGTTCAGGATGCACGTGTTCTTTCCCGTTGAGAACCACGGTTGTATTAAAACCAGAAAAAAGCCAGCAAGCTGCTGATTGGACTGTATTTATCAGTCAGGGACCAATTACTCCTGTCAAACGTCTGGGAATTAACCTCGGAGCGCCAGGTGATAAAAAAGATGAAAAAGGAAATATCTGGTTCGGTTATCCGAGACCAAAAACTAATTATGGGATTAAATTTGATATTCATGAGAATATTAAAGAAAACATGGGATATTTCTGTTACGATGCCAGGGGCGTCAATATTGATGGAACAGATATACCGTGGTTATTTACGTCAGGTTGTATCGGTTTTTCAAAATGTGAAATTCCTTTGATTGATGATACCTGGGGAGAAAAGCCAGGAATTTACACTGTGCGAATGGGATTCTTTGCACCTTCGGGTAAACGTGTTTTTGATATTAAACTTCAAGAAAATACTCTATTGGAAAATTTTAACTTAACCGAAGCAGGTGGTAAAAATAAGCACGTAGTCATAAAAGAATTTAATAATATTAAGGTAGAGAATGATTTAAAAATAGAATTGATCGCTAATAATTCAACTGCGAAAATAGAGCAGGCGCCAACTATTAATTTTATTGAAATTATTCGGGAGGATGTTTCAACAATTGCTGAGACAGAGAATGAACCTGTTAAGCATTTTTTAAATAAAAACAAAATAAACTCAATACTGAAAAGTGCTGATAAAGAGCTTGATGGCAAAAATATTGAAAAAGCTCTGGAATTATATCACAGGGTTTTTGACGCGGCTACTTCTTTGAAAATCAAGCAAAAAGCGCTGAATGGAATGGCAGTTATTGGTAGTCAAAAATCTTTGAACAGGATAAAGAAATATACCCGTAATGCTGTCCCAATTTTATGGGATTACAAGGAGCCTGATGCTGAATTTATTGACAGTGCTGTTTCAGTTTATGTTTCAATTGCAAATAATCTTATTAATACAAAACCAGAACAGGCAAAAAAGATGTTGTTTTATGCCAAATCACTTGCAAAAGGTTTTGGCTTGCGGAATCAAATACTCAACAGTTTAGTCAATTTGGGGATTGCGATTGACGATATTGCTGTAAAACAGGGTTTTATTACACGGTGGCATTTTACAGGACCATTTCCCTGGGATCGTGATAAAAATAAATTGGATAAGTTTTGGGTTCAGGAGCCAAATATTAATTTGTCTGAAATTATTAATATTGGCGACAAAAAACTTAAATGGCAAAAACGTGTGAATGAGGTCGGAATGGTTGATCTTAATAAGATATTTGGACCAGAAAAAAATGCTGCTATTTATGCTTATGCTGAAATTAAATTGGCGCAAAAGCAGGACCTAAAATTGAAAATCGGTAGTAATGACGGGTTTAAATGTTGGTTCAATGACCATGATTTGGGTACTTATGATTACAGCAGGGGCTGGAAAGTTGATGAAGACGTTTTTAATGTCAAAGGCAAAAAAGGCATAAACAAGATTTTGCTAAAAATTTCTCAAGAAGGTAGTGCCTGGGCTTTTAGTGTTAGATTAACTGATTTGAATAATGTGCCAGTAGTTTGTGGATATAAATGATTTTGACTTTAATTATTTTGATTTTTTAATAAAGGGATTTAAATTAGTTTTGATTGAATTTTTACAGGAATAATGTTTATGAAATTATCTTTAAAAATGTTTTGCTTGATCGTATCCATTTTGTCAATTAATTTAATTTTCTATTCATTGGCATTCAGTTGCAAATACACAGTCCGCGATATTGGCTTCACTGATCTGGGTTCAATTCCTTATCGACTCTATTTTTATGTTGACGATAACATTTCTGAAGAAATAATATCCTCGTTTCAGCGAATATCTTATGCAGCCTTATTGGATGCGAATGTTGAAGCTGAAACTATCAACATTAATAAACAAACTCAACATCATGCAATGGACTATTTTCGATCTAAAAAAATTGAATCGTTGTCCGCTGTAATTTTGGCGGCTTCGGATGGATCAACACTAATTCTACCATTTACATACACAAAGGAAAATTACAATGAGTCAGCGTGGCAAATAATAGAAAATGTAGTTACTTCTCCATTGCGCGATAGGATAATCGAATCGGTGGCAGAAACTTACGGCGTTGTTTTATTTATACAAGGAAAAGATAAAGTGCAAAATAACCTGGCGCAGAAAGCTGTGTCTAAAGCAATAAAAGATATTTCACAAGTTCTGAAAATTATGCCCAAGCCAATAAAAGAGCTTCCACAGATTGTAGTGATGACACAACAAGAATTTTCACGAGAACAAGTGTTGCTCTGGAGTCTTGGCGTAAATACTCAAAAAATAGATGAACCACGTGTAGTAATTCTTTATGGAAGATGCAGGCGTATCGGACCACTTCTTAAAGGTGATGAAATAAATAAAGATAACGTATTCAACCTGTTAGCGTTGGTCGGCTCTGATTGTGAATGCGGACTTGACAGATCAGTGATGTTGGGAAAAATGATCCCTTTGAGATGGGATAGAAAAGTGCAATCTAATTTAAACAAAAGTCTTGGCTTTGACGTGGAAAGCCCAATGGTGAAAGCGGAGATGAGTCAAATTCTGTCACTGTCGCCATCTTTACAGGGACAAAATAAAAAGGCAATGAATCCTTTAACCGCGTATAGCGAAGGAATTATTAAGTATGAAAGCGTTTCATCCATTCCGACAGTGTCGTCAAATCAATTCAGGGAGACGATGTCTTCAGAATCAACTTCAGGCGGGAATTCTGTATTTCGTTTGGGAATATTTTTGGGCGTTGGTTTCATTTTGATCGTTTTGTTAATCCCAAAAAATGCAGTAGAGGCGTACATCTCCAATCAGCACCCGAATGAGTCTGTCAATTTGGCTGTTTTTTTCAGCCTGCCATTTAAAATAGGATAAA
>Ga0075123_10000917_pt1 | contig 15053 bp, 13 predicted proteins | sample AntAceMetag02UKX_FD_69808 | JGI IMG/M metagenome (GOLD analysis project Ga0075123, IMG submission 69808) | Saline lake microbial communities from Ace Lake, Antarctica - Antarctic Ace Lake Metagenome 02UKX | ecosystem: Environmental > Aquatic > Non-marine Saline and Alkaline > Saline | place... | reverse complement strand
GCTTTTATCAAAATTATATTTTATCTTTATTCACCACGAATTAGCTTCCTTATGTTTAGGCTGCCTTTTTGCCTTCCTAATTGCGCATAACTCACTCATTGACTGCGGGGTTCCCATAAATAAGCCGCTGGAACATACGGCGCACTGTATTTCAATATTTTAAAAAACGTATTGCGAGCACCGAAAATTCAAATTCGCCAATCGCTGTTCCAGTCGGCTTGATTTTTTTGTTAGGCACAATTTTATGCATTAATACTTTTATTTACAATAAGATGAAGATACAATTAAAACTGTGTCTAAAATTAAGAATATTAAGTTAACCCAATAAGTTTATGACAATAATTGGTTACTCTATCTTTTAAGTCATTAAATAAATTTGTTGTATAATGTGGGAAGATAATAATTTCATTATCTTCTAATTCTAATTGATCTCTATATTTTTCAAGATCGTTAGTCATTTTTCTTCCATTATGAACAAGTGCATGACGAATTAAACGGGCTTTTTCAACAGGTTGTTCTGTCCAACACATTTTAGCTACTTCAGTTCCAAGTAATGTTTCAATTTTGTTGAAAAGATTACGTGTCCAAAGTTTTTCTAAACCAAGTTTATGTTTTACACTCCTAACTAAAAAATTTTCATATGCAAAATATATTGCAGAATAAGCGTTAACTTTTGACATCCAAAGGCTAAATACGAATTCTGAAATTTCAATTAATTCCTTCCATATTTTGTATTTATCAATTTTTTCTGGAAATTTATTTTTAGTATGAATAACTTGGTTTTGGACATCTTGAATTTCTTTTATCAACGCCTGTTTATCAGTATAAAGTAAAGTAGTGCTATGTTTTTCAATGTTTTTTGAAATTCTATCAACAAGTGCATTAATTACTTCAAGAGGCAAAGGTATATTTACTTGCATATATCCAGATAAAACAGATTTTATATTTTCAACCATTAACCACGGTAAATATCTTGCATTAGATGCCCCTTTCCATGTAGCACTTAATTCAAGTACAATATTATTTAGAAATGTAAATTCAACTTTTTTGGATAATTCTTTAATCCATTCATGATCGAAAAAACCTTTGTATGAGTCAAGATGTTCATCATAACGAATTTTCATTTTTTCAAAATTCCCTAATCTAATTTAGAATATTGGATATCAAAAGCCACACATACTAAATGGTATAAGCGAACAATAATTTTAACATAATTATTATCGTTAGTAATAGTTTGTTTGTACTAAATTTCGTAGTGCCTAACATATAATGGACGGCAAAATACCGAAAATTTCTGTGTCTATATTTAGGAATAAATGTCTATATAAAGACACAAAAATCAGTTTTTCCTAATATTAGGAAAAATGTTTTCCTAAATGTGTACATTTTTTTTGGTTAGACCTTTATTGTGGTTTTTCCTAAATATAGACATCTTTTTTCGTTTATATAATTCTATCATCTAAACCTGATGAACGCTCTTCATTGTTCATTTATTAAACTGTGTCTTTAAATTATAGCAGAAATTATTTTATTCATCAGAAATTAAATTGGGAACTTTTTTCACTGTTTTTCATCCTGTTATTTTTTTACCCAATCCCCTTTCTCCTTTTGAATCCACGCCCCATTTGCCGCGTTATCCTGATTAATCCTGGCGAAAATTTTAGCAACACTCTCTTGACCAGCTTCAGCCGCCTGCTCATTTAACAAAATAATTCTATCCATAATTGTTTTGCGATAACCGTTTTCCTTTTCGACAATTTTTGTAACCCGGTTTTTCAATTCTGGGTCTTTTCCCAATTTCTCATTCTCTCTGGTCTCCAACAGGCCTTGGTTATTTTCTCCAACCAAACCAGTCTTGAGAAATTCTTCAATATCATCCTTGTTGAATTTTCTTCCCTGTACTGCCCCCAAAACACGTTTTTTCTCGACTGACATTGTTGGCTTTTGAGTAGAATTAACTGATCGTACGGATGTCAATGTCCAAACGTCTTGTTCAATTTGCTGATAAGTGCCAATTACCTGGTTTTCTAATGCTGTCTTTTCACCAGTAATATTAACCTCGGGCGCTTTTACGCTGCAATTAAAAAACAGTGCTCCCCGTAAGCCAATCATCAGGATAGTAAACGTCATTTTCTTTTTTTTTCTATTCATTATTATTAATCTCCTAATTTGTTATATTCAAAACAAAGTAGTTCTTAAATTTAACTAATGTCATCTTTTTGGATTTCACTGTGGCGCATAAAGGCGCCCCACTCCAAATTTGCATTGCTAAAAAAACAATAATAAAGACCTACCAACATCTTAGCGATTAGTGTAATTTGTATTACGTAAAAAAACATTGCCTTCTGAAAATTTTTATTTCTCTTTCTTTTTCCAGACATTAATAAATGCCCGCAACGCTTTTGAAACAGCAGAAATTAATGTGGCGAACTCAATTATTGGTTGTTGTAACTTTTCTTGCAGTGTTTTCTCGAATTGATTAATCCGAATCACGGTATCTTTAATTTCCCCAACTCCCTGTTCAACCATTCCTGTTTGTTTTTGTATTGATGTAACAATTTTCTTTAAATCATTCACAATAATTGTTAAATCGTGAGAAATTGGCGCTATTTGCTGACGGGTAGTTTCCATCAACTTTTCTGCTTCTTTGGCAGTACGTCGAATCTGAACCAACGCAATCAACAGACCAATTACAAACACAACAACGAAAAAGGCAATAATAGCTACACTTATTTCGAGTATCATTTACAATTTCCTCCACTTACTTACGCTTTGTTTGTTTTCGCTTTCTTCTTTTCTTTTTGAAATGCTCCTTTACCGCTTTCAATGGCTTGTTTTAGTTTGCTTTTTTGGTCTAAAATTGTTTTTTTGCCTGTCTCAAATTTATCCTGTGCCACTGCAATTTTTTCTTCTGCCTTATCTTTTACTTCATCAGTTAGTCGTTTGCTTTCCGCTAACATTTCTTCGAATTTCTTTTTAGCTTCGTCAAACTTCTCCTCCGCCTCTTTTTTTAATTGCTCAGCTTTTTTAAAACCATCTACCAAAATGTCGCTGGAAATATCTTTAGCCTCAGCATAATATTTTTCCGCTTCAGACTTTAAATCGGTTGACTTTTCTTTCAACTCTTCTCTTAACTCTTTCCCAGATTTTGGAGCGTACAACAAAGCCAAACCGGCTCCAATGAAACCGCCAAAAAGTAAGCCTTTTATAAATGACACACCTGATCCTGTGCTTTCTTCACTCATGTTTATTCTCCTACGTTTTAGATTTAATTTTTTTATTTTTATTAAATATCTATCTTGAGTAATTCAATTTCTCTCTTGATATTAATCACAATTTAAATTACTATAAAATTAGCTTAAAATCAAGTTTTTTTTCAATGTTAAAGAAATTTTAGCAAAAATGAATCCTAACGAGCTAAAGCACAAGTGAAACGTCAAATGTGAACCGTGAAACGAAAAAAATGTTTATAAAATGTTTTTCATCTCACATCTGACTTTTCATATTTCACAAAGATTAAAGTACAGTTCAAAATTTTTGTCAAAAACACAAAGTTTTTTGGAATAATAGACTATGCAGCTTTAGTGCGTAAACTTAAAAATATTTTATTTGCTCTCTCTGAAAAATATTTCGAACTTAAAATATTTTTCTAAATTATTTTATTGACTTTGTTTGAAATATATCATATTTTTGATTTATGAAAATTTATTAATGATGTATCGTTCCAAATGACTGCAAAAAAGAAAAAAATCGGACTTGCTCTCAGCGGCGGCGCTGTTCTAGGCATCGCTCACCTGGGCGTTATAAAAGCACTGGAAGAAAATAATATTCATTTTGATATTATTGCCGGCACCAGCGCTGGTTCTTTGGTGGGTGCGTTTTTGGCTGCCGGTTATTCCAGTGATCAGCTTTATGAAATGGCAAATGAGCTTTCCTGGGATAACATTGGCAGGATCACCATTCCCAAAATGGGTCTGTTAAATAGTAAAATGTTGGAAAAATTTATCGACAACGAACTGGGAAGAATTGACATAAAAGAATTGCCAAAAACTTATGCAGCCGTGGGCGTTGATTTAACTATGGGAAAAGAAGTCGTTTTTACTGAAGGGCCTGTTTCCGAAGCCGTCAGAGCAAGTTGCTCAATTCCTGGAATATTTACACCTTTAATAAGAGGCGATCAAGTGATTGTGGACGGCGGTGTATTGAATGTGCTGCCTACCGATGTCGTTAGAAATTTAGGCGCAGATTATATAATTTCAGTCAAGCTAAAGCCATCCATTTCACAGAGTAAACCGCCACAAAATATTATTCAAGTAATTATTAACTCTTCTATGTTAGCCTGGGGGCAACTTGCCGAACATGCCCCAGAAGGCGATGTAACCATTAATCCGGATCTAAGCGGACTGAATCCGCACGATTTCAAGCAAGCAGAGGAGCTTTATGAACGAGGGCGGTCCGCTGCACTAAAATCAATTGAACAGATAAAAAATGACTTGAAATCTCCAAATATTTTAGAACAAATTTTATCAAAAATAAAATAATTATAAAAACCGAAGGAGAAACAAGTGTCAATATTAACTCTCGACCATGTTTACAAATCTTTTAATAGTGTTCATGCTGTTAACGATTTGACTCTCGACCTGCCGCCTGGTATCATCTTCGGACTGCTGGGACCTAATGGTGCAGGAAAGACAACCACAATACGAATGATCATGGACATCATTATTCCTGATAAGGGAAAAATCTTTATCATGGATGAGCTGAATTCTCAAAAAATGAGAGATCAAGTCGGCTATTTGCCAGAGGAGCGCGGACTTTACCGTAAAATGAAAGTTGGCGAACTGCTCACATTTCTCGCAGAATTGAAAGAACTGAGACCAGCTCAATCCAAAAAAAGAATTGATTACTGGCTTGAACGATTTGAACTTTCGGACTGGAAAGACAAAAAAGCAGAAGAGTTGTCTCGAGGCATGCAGCAGAAAATCCAGTTCATTTCAACTATCCTGCATGAGCCAAACCTGATTATTCTTGATGAACCGTTTACCGGACTCGACCCGATAAATGCTGAATTAGTTAAAAATGTCATGCTGGAGCAAAAGAAAAGAGGCGCAACGATCATCTTCTCCACTCACTTAATGGATCAGGTGGAAAAATTGTGCGATTCCATCTGTCTTATTAATGAAGGAAAATCAGTACTGAGCGGGAAACTCAAAACTATCAAGAAAAATTTCAGACGAAACTCCATCCGCATGGAATTTAATGGTGACGCAAAATTCTTGAATGATACTAAACTTGTCCAGAAATTTAAACAAAATGATATTTACACAGAAATTTATCCTGCCGAGAATACAAGTATTCAGGATATTTTACAGGCTGCAATAAGAGAAGTAGAAATCTCTAAATTTGAGGTAATGGAACCATCGCTGCATGAAATTTTTATTGAAACTGTAACTAAAAAGAAAAAGGAGCAGATCAGTGAATAAATTTTGGACTATTTTTAAACGCGAATATCTCACAAGAGTTAAAACAAAAGGCTTTATTATTGGAACAGCTTTAACACCACTTTTAATTATTGCCCTAACTATTGGACCAGGGCTGTTGATGAACATGAAATCTGAAAAAGTAAAACACCTTTCCGTAATCGACATGAGCGGAATAGTTTATGAGAAATTGGTACTGGCATTAGATGACACAACAGATTCAGGGGAACGGCTTTATGAATTAACACAGGTGCCGGCAAACTTAAATACTTTGGACAATGTAAAGGAAGAGCTCAGCCAATCGGTAGATAAGGATAAAATTGACGGCTATTTTATAATTCCTGAAGATATTATCGAATCAAACAAATCCGAATATTATGCAAAAAGCGTCAGCAATTTTGACCAGAACCGAATTTATCGAAACACAGTATCCGGAATTATAACTAATTACCGGTTAAAGGAAAGCAATCTCGACCCGGAAATAATTAACAATTTAACAAGGCGCGTACAATTAAAAACCTTTAAAATTGAAAAAGGCGGTGAAGAAAAAGAAGACGTGGGTTTATCATTTGCCGTAACCCTTGTTATGGTCATGTTTCTTTATATGGCGCTTATTATGTACGGCGCATTTGTAATGAGAAGTGTTTATGAAGAAAAATTGTCACGAGTTGTAGAAATTATAATTTCTTCCTGTAAACCATTTCAGCTGATGGCAGGAAAGGTGTTAGGCATTGGAGCGGTGGGGCTTACGCAATATTTTGTCTGGGCAGCGGTTGCTGGTATATTAACATTTTACAGCGGTAGTATCATCCACATGTTTTCTGCCGGAGCAGGAGACGTTCCTATTCCTACTATTCCTATTTCTGTTTTAGTATATTTTGTAATATTCTTTATTTTAGGTTATATGTTATTTGCAACACTTTATGCAGCTTTGGGGGCAATGGTAAATACGGAACAGGACGCGCAACAACTCCAATTCCCTGTAATCATGTTGATAATTGTAGCCTTCTTTTTTGCTTTTCACATTATCCGTCAACCAACCAGCAGTTTAACTCGTATTGTTTCACAAATTCCATTTTTTTCACCAATTACAATGTTTACCCGGATATCTGTGCAGACACCACCGTTTAGTGAGATTTTGCTTTCAATTGTTATTTTAATTGTAGCTATTATTTTTTTAATCTGGCTGACAGGAAAAATTTTCCGGGTTGGTATTTTGATGTATGGGAAACGACCAACGTTGCCGGAGGTGCTTAGGTGGTTGAGGTATTAACAGGTAATTTTACAATTCGACTTATAAAAATTTATAACTAAATAAAAAAGATGAATGGCAGACATCTGCTATTCCTTTTTTTATCGCCCTGTGCTGTAATTGGATATTTGGCTTGAATAAAAATTTCATCTTTTAAGTTCAGGTCTATAAATAATTACTTTAAAAAATTCACTTTCAACATTGTTTACAAATTCAATATTAGGATATGCTTGTAATGACTTTAAGATACCGCTTCCCGTTCCCCTATATGGCAACATGTCAATTGCATAAGAAGTTAAAATAATATTTCTCGACCTCCGTTGAAGCCCCTGCTTAATTTCAGCAACTGTTAAGTTATTAGGCAGCTTCCCAGGGCTTTTAATTTCAATTCTGTTTTCAAAAACAAATACTTTTATCGAATCATTAATAAAATAATCCCTATGGACAATGGCATTAATAAGCAGTTCCGAAATCACAATTTCGGGAATTTCTGAATCTCCAATACTATTGAAACTTTTATCATTCTGAATTTTATGAAGTGTGCTCAGGATAAAATTATATGTATTCTTATACTGCTGATAAATATTCCCATAAATATTTTCACTGCTGCGGTAATCATTCGTTAAAAATTCATTTCCCCAGAACCAGATAATTGTAATATAAAATTCAGGAATTAATGTTTGGGCATTTTTACTAAATAACAAAGCTCCAGCTAAATTTAAATTGTTATTATTTAAAAGCATTAGATTATTGAAAAGCCTTTTAAAATCTTCGTCTGATTCTTCAACATCCTCTTTAAAACGTTTTTTATAAAATTTAACAAACAAATCTTTTTCAATCAAATCATTATTAAAAGGTGCAACAGGACTCTTTTCTGCGTACAATTTTCCTGAAGATTGATATAGCCTTTGCAACTCTTCCGGAGCAGCCCTCTTTTTATTATTGGCATTTTTCACCCAGGCAACCATTTTATTGTCAAAATGATGTTTCCATAATAACAAATTCCTTTCTTTAATTACTAACATTTTTCTTAACATTAATTAAAGCAGGATGTTCCTTTGTTTTATTCAAATTCCATTTTTAATATACATAAAATGTTTGATTAATTCAAGCAAAAATGTATCTATTAACAATTTTAACGTTCAAAATTTATCGAGACTTTTCCTTCCCCAGAAAAACTAATCTCTTAACTATCGAAGTACTTCCCGATTTTAAAAGATAAAAATATATACCCGCAGCTACTTGTTGCCCTCTGTTATCTTGTCCGTCCCAAAAAAGATCATCATAATGCTTTCGCGGATGGTATTTGTTAATTAAAGTTTTAATCTGCTGACCTCTAATATTGTAAATAATAATGCTTACTTCCTCCGGATCAAAAACGTCATATTCAATTGTTGTAATATCCATAAATGGATTGGGATAGTTTTGATAAAGCCTGAAATTAGATGGCAATGGTCCGTTTATGGTACCTGATGTATCAAACGCCAGGCAAGAAAAATAATATTTAGGCGCTTTATGGGGGAATAATTTAAAATTACCACTCTTATCAGCCGCCGAAAAATAGAGTTTTATTTCGGTGCCTTTGGGCTGCAATGGAAGCCAGGCTTGATATTCGTATTCTACACCTGAAGGAAAAAGTTTGACTGAAGAAAAATTTTCCTCGCCAATAGCATAATAGACTAACAATGAATCACTGATAAACGTGTATTTTGAATATATCTTTATTTTAACTAAATGTCCCATTTGCTCACTGCTTAAAATCTCTGGCAGGGCGCTGAAAAACAGTCCGTGATAAAAAATGGCTTCATAAGCATTCACTAATCCCCAACCGTAATCATTATCCGGCATCAATGCATTATTTGCAGTTTCTCTTAAAGCACTTCTTACTTGATCCGGTGTTAAATATGGATGAGCCTGTAAAACCAACACAGCTACTCCAGCCACTAATGGACAGGAGAGAGAGGTTCCGCTGGCGGTTCTATATTGGTCAATGCTTCCCACAGAAACGCACGCCACGCTTTTTCCCATGGCAACCACATCCGGTTTAATTCTACCGTCATAAGTAGGACCTCGTGAACTAAATTCAACAATGCTGCCACCGCTGTAAACCGCTCCCACTGAAATAACATTAAAGCCGTCAGCGGGTGCAATCATGTAATACCAGGGATTATTTCCTTCGTTGCCCATACTGTTTACAACAACGACTCCCTTTTTCGCCGCAATATTTGCAGCGAGTGTTGTTATAGCTGTTTCTCCGTCCATGTCTGCATACTCGTACCAGTCATTATATCCCAGCGAGCTGCTCACCACATCAACTCCCTGTCGTTCCATCCATTCCAGTCCGGCAACCCAATAGTCTTCTTCAACAATAGTCTCTGAAGAGGTAACTTCAGTTTTCGCGAGCAGAAAAGATGCTCCAAACGCAGGACCAATTAACTCCCCTTCCTTAAATCCGGCGATTGTGGAAAGCGTTATTGTACCATGGCTTTGCTGGCTTGAAGGATCACCTTCCTCATTACTCGTTACACTGTCCTGGTTAATGACATCATATTCCCCCAAAACTTTAAGGTGTTGAAAAGCATCATGGAATTTGTAGTTAAATCCTGTATCTAACATTCCCACCAACACGCCACTTCCGTCCAATCCCAAATCGTGCACATCGGGGACTCGCATCATCTCGTTTTGCTGTAAAGAAGCGCCATAATCAAATTGGTGAGTTTGTGGCTTTGTCAGTAAAGTCTCGGCAGTTTCGCGGGGTAGTTTTATTTTGAACTTGGAAACTGGTCTGATATTTTTAACAAACGTCAAAGTTAGAATTGTTTTTAATTGATTTTTTCTGATTCGTACGCTTGCTGCATTTAGCCATCTCGAAACAATTATTAGATCAATTCCCTGCAATTTTATTTCGTTTAAATAACTTGTATTTACTGGCAAATCGGTTTCATCAATCAAATTCTGTTCGGACAATACTTTTGTTCGTCTGTCTAACGTTTTTTGAAGCAAACAGTCCTTTTCTTTTTTTGTTGCTTCATTTTTTTCTATTCCCTTAAGACGCTTATCTGTAAAAAAAATCCAATACTTTTGTTGACTCCATCCCAGGATAGGCAATAATAACAATATTAAAATTATTTTGCGGATCATGTTCTATCTCCAATAACATTTGAAAAATTTTTTCTTTCTTCAACTAATTGTTGATTATAAATTACACTAAAATTTAATTAATTTCAAGCCTTTTTATTTTAAATTTTAATTGCAAGTTAAAGTTTATTGTTTTAAATTAAATTTAGATTAGGATAAAAAGTCAAATATCAAACAATATTTGGTACTGAAAAACTGTTAATTAATTTTTTTTCCACCGGATAGAAACGAACCAACAGATGAAAATACAATTATTAACACACTTATTAGGGAATCATGGCGCAGCAATCTGCAAGCAGCAGAGGCAGTAGCAGTAATAATCGCGCGTCCATTGTTTTACTGCCAGTGCTTCTGCAACTGCAACTTGTCGCGCTGGGTTTTTACAAATTATTATTAAAAACATCCGTTGGTTTCTTCTATCGGTTGGAGACAATCTTTTTTTCAAAAAAAAATTAATCCAGAATGGTACTTTTTTGAATAAATTCGCTGACATTGCTTTACCCATTCCAGTCTTTCAAAACTATACTTATGAAATACCTGCAATAATGGAACCGCTCATTAGCATAGGATTTCGAGTGCTGGTGCCAGTAGGTAAAAGAAAAATGACCGGATATGTTGTCGGGGTTAAGGATAAATGCGACCGCACCGATCTAAAACCGATTCACGACCTGATAGATCAAAGCCCTGCTGTTTCGGATGAATTGCTACGGCTGGCTCAGTGGATTTCTGATTACTACATTTGCCCTATGGGTGAAGTGATAAAAGCGATGCTGCCCGGAGGTATTAATCTTGAATCGAAAACTTACATTAAATTAATTAAAAATGAATCGGAAGTACAAAAATACATTGAGGAAAATAACATTTCCCGGCAGGAAAAAATTCTTCAATTGTTACTAAAGCAAAATCGGATTTCTATTCGACAATTAAGAAAAAAATTCCACGGCGCTAATTTATCTTTTTCAATTTCCAAATTGATTGCTGCTGGATTAGTTAGTCAAGAAATTGTTGTTGCCGGCGCGCAAGCTAATATTAAATATGAATTTTGGCTGAGATTAGCCAGCAGCATTAAAGAGAACAATTCTTCCCAGAGAACCAATGAACTATTGGTCAAATCAGCGCCAGCCCAGGCAAAGTGCTTGAAAATCATCCAAAAAAATGGGGAGATTTCATTGGGCAACCTACTCAAACAGACTGGCGCCAGCAGCAATGTGATTACATCGTTGATAAAAAAAAAATTTATTGAAAAATTTGAAAAAGAGGTTTTTCGTTCGTATTTCAAAATGTCAGCAAAAACAATTGCCCCCAAATTTATTCTTAATGAATATCAAAGACAGGCAATTTTTAATATTAATGAAGCAATAAACGCACAAAAATACAAAACCTTTTTGCTTTATGGTGTTACCGGCAGCGGGAAAACCCAGGTTTATATTGAAGCTATTCGACATGCAATTTCATTGAGGAAAACAGCAATAGTACTGGTGCCGGAAATTTCCCTGACGCCTCAGACAGTCAGCCGGTTCACACGCAATTTCCCGGATCAAGTAGCAGTGCTGCACAGCAGAATGTCACCCGGTGAGCGTTACGATTCCTGGCGTAAATTAAAACAGCGGAAATTTAAAATTGCCATCGGTCCGCGATCAGCGATTTTTGCTCCGTTGAAAAATATTGGTCTCATTGTCGTTGACGAAGAGCACGAGTCATCCTATAAACAATACGAATCCCAACCATTATATAATGCAAGGGATGTGGCGGTTGTCAGGGGAACGCTTAACAATGCAGTCGTGATACTTGGGTCGGCGACTCCTGGCATAGAATCATATTACAACACCAAAACTCAAAAATACCATCTGCTTGAGCTGCCAAGCCGAATTGATGAAATACCAATGCCTAAGGTTACAATCGTCGATATGTTGGTTCAACGGAAAAGGTATCCTGGGCAGGACGTTTCCGTTTTTTCTAAGGTGTTACAAGAAAAAATCAATGAAAAATTAAAATTGGGGCAGCAAATAATTTTACTGCAAAACAGGCGTGGATTTTCAACCTATATTAAATGCAAAGATTGCGGTTTTATCGAAAAATGTGACCACTGTGAAATCACTTTAACCTATCATGCTTCAGGTCGTCGGCTTCGCTGCCATTATTGTAATTTCAGCAAAAAAGCGCCGGACACCTGTCCCAAATGCGGCGGAAACGATATTTTATTCAAAGGCATTGGCACACAAAAAGTTGAAGAAGAAATTAATAAATTGTTTCCTCAAGCGCGAGTTGTGCGCATGGATTTGGATACGACAGGCAGAAAATACGCCCACGATAGAATCTTAAGCGAATTTGCACAAGGTAAATATAACATTCTGCTCGGAACGCAAATGGTTGCTAAGGGTTTGGATTTTCAAAATGTAACACTGGTTGGAGTAATTTCGGCGGATACCAGTTTATTGCTGCCAGATTTTCGATCATCTGAACGTACCTTTCAGTTGTTGACGCAGGTTGCTGGCAGAGCTGGCAGAAAAAAGCTGCTTGGAGAAGTTTACATTCAAACCTATTCCCCGGACAACTCTGGCTTGATATTTGCTAAAGAACATAACTTTAAGGGCTTCTTCGCTGATGAATTGCCTTTTAGGCAGGAATTAAAATATCCACCATTCGGTAAACTGATTTATATTTTGTTCAAAAGCGAAAAAGAGGATAAAGTTAAACAAGCAGCCGAGATTTTTGCTACCTGTCTTTCACTGCCTTCAAATATTGGAGAGATATTTGGTCCGAGCCCTTCTCCCTTGGCGAAAATTCAAGATAAATATCGCTGGCAATTGATAATAAAAAGCGATAAAAAAATAGACCCGTCGGGGAAAATTTCCAGGCTGCATTTACAAAAGGCATTAGCTGCGTATAAAACAAAAAAGCAATTGAGAAGCGTGAGAATTACAATTGACATCGATCCAATATCGCTTCTTTAATAATTATTTTATTGCAAAACTTTAAAATATTCTTGCATAAATCTAAATTAAAAACTATCTTATTAAAAGTTTGATTCACTATATTTTTAAAAGGTCTGTTGTTTGCGATACGCCATTATCTCAGATATTCACAGTAATCTCGAAGCCCTGGAAGCTGTTCTCGAACAGATCGAAAAGGAGCAGATTGATAAAACATTTTGCCTTGGAGATATCGTTGGATATGGTCCTAATCCCAACGAGTGCGTCGAACTTATTCGTAAAAACTGTGAAATAATCCTTACGGGCAATCATGACTATGCATGTGTAGAGCCGTCTGAATTAATCTATTTTAATCGTTTCGCCAAGCAAGCAATTACCTGGACACTGAAAAATTTATCTGAAAAAAATTTGAACTTTTTCTCTAATTTTTCTTTTAAAACAAAAATAAATAATATCAATTTAGTACATGCAAATCCGCATACTCCAGAAAGCTGGGATTACATATTATCAATAGATGATGCAATTTTCAACTTTTCTAAATTCGATGGGCAATTGTGTTTTATCGGGCATTCTCATCAGCCGATAATTTATATTGAAAATAGCGAACAAAAATATATAACTAAAGAAGAAAGAGAAATGGAGCTGCTCCCAGATTGTCGGTACATAATAAATGTTGGCAGTGTCGGGCAGCCGCGTGACAACAATCCAGCATCAGCATTTGGAATTATTGATACTTCGACGAATAGATATGAACTGCTGCGTGTTGGCTATAATATAGAAAAAACTCACAAAAAAATGATTAAAGCAAATTTACCTGAATTTTTAGCTGACAGGCTATTAATTGGCAAATAAATTCACCTTTATTAAAATGGAGACTACAGCTATGAATTTGGAACAAGGAGGCAACGGACAGCCTATTGTTTTGTCGGGTGAGATGTACAAGGCAATTTCCGAAGTCATTTCAGAACTGGCAACCAAAATACGAGCCAAAACAATTATCTTTTCTGACATGAATGGGCACCCAATAACACAACGCGGGACTGCCACTGATATTGACATTCCCAACCTTTCTGCCCTGGCGGCTGGCGATTTTTCTGCAACGGCTGAAATAGCCAAAATTATCGGCGAAAAGGAGCAATTCAAATTCATCTTCCACGAAGGTGAAAAATTTAACGCTTATCTTTCTAACGTTGGAGACAATTTTCTTCTCATCTTAATTTTTGATTCCGACGCGGCATTGGGAATGATACGTATTTATACGAAACGTGCAATTGCCACATTGGCTAATGTTTTAGAAAACGCAAAAGAAAAAGAAGAAGACTCAACTTCGTTTGTGGATGTTGATTTTAATAAATATCTCAACCAAGAATTGGATAAGGCTTTCAGTTTTTAACGATATTTATTTTGTTGGATTAACAAGCAATATACTCAAATTTGATTAGATGCTGACTTTATGTTCATAAACTGGGCGAAACAGGAAATTACCTTAAAAATAGTGTATTATGGTCCCGGGTTAAGTGGAAAAACAACCAATCTCCATTTCATATATAACAAGTTAGATCCTTCATTAAGAGGTAATTTAGTCACACTCAACACAAAAGAAGAACGTACTCTTTTTTTCGACTTTCTGCAATTGGAGTTTGGGAAAATTAAGGGCAAGAAACCCAGGTTTAATCTTTACACTGTACCGGGGCAGGTTTTTTATGCTCAAAGCAGAAAGATAATTCTTTCAGGAGTAGATGGGATTGTTTTTGTGGCAGATGCACAGAAAGATCGTATGGATGACAATTTAGATACGTTGCTGGACCTGGAAGAAAATTTAATTACAATGGGGAAAACATTAGAAACTTTTCCATGGGTACTTCAATTCAATAAAATTGATTTGCCAAATCGAATTAATTCAAGCATTTTGCAAAAAAATCTGAACTTCCTCAATGTCCCACAATTCGAAAGTATTGCCACACAGGGCGCTGGTGTTTTTGAAACCTTAAAATCTATCATAAATCTTGTTGTTACGAATATTCAGGGTGGCGTATAAACCAGGTTAGGCACTATAATAATTGCTTGCTGTATATTTTTGTATCAAAAAAAAATTTTACTTGATAAATGCAATATTAATGTTTATAATATATAAAAAATAAGAATTACAATCAAGAAGGTGATAATTCATGAAGTCTTTAACACAAAATGAAGTAAAAAATAATATTTTTGATATCTTAAATATTGTTCAAACAGGGGAAGATATCTTAA
>Ga0075123_10000914_pt1 | contig 15078 bp, 12 predicted proteins | sample AntAceMetag02UKX_FD_69808 | JGI IMG/M metagenome (GOLD analysis project Ga0075123, IMG submission 69808) | Saline lake microbial communities from Ace Lake, Antarctica - Antarctic Ace Lake Metagenome 02UKX | ecosystem: Environmental > Aquatic > Non-marine Saline and Alkaline > Saline | place... | reverse complement strand
TTAAACCTACTAAAACAAGAAAAAACGGCCAAGTGTGGCATCAAAATAAAACAACATAAAGCAGGCTGGGATGAAAAATATCTACAAAAAATATTGGGAATTTAGATGCGGTAGCCCTGCATTTTCTCTTGAGTTCCTTCCCCAGCCGTGGTAATTGTGATAAGCTGCTTTGAGGTTCATCTGTTGGGGAAATGTTAAGCCACATCCGCCTCGGATGGGCGGATGGAAGGAGACACGAGTAATTTTGGGGTGTTTTTTTGAAAGGGCGGAAAAATGAGAACTGCAAGAAACGTTACATTTTGTTTGTTGGCTGTGTGTCTTTTGGCCCTGGTCGGATGCGGTAAAAAGGCCGATGAAAGCAGGCCTATCGGTGAAGTAAAGGCTGAAGCTGAAACGATGGATGCCGATAAGCTCAGGTCAATGGCATTGACCTACAAAGAGGCTATCGTGTCTAAAAAGGGTGAAGTTGAGAAAGTTGCCGGCAAGATCAAGGATATTCCAGTTGCTAAAATGTTAGGCGATGAAGCAAAAGAGTTGAAGAGCGAGATTGATACTCTGAACAAATCCGTATCAGCTCTCACTGAGCGGTTCCAGGTCTACTACGACAAACTGAAAGAAAAAGGCGGTGATACATCCGGCCTGGATATATAGGGCTGGATTTTCAGTCGCTGCCGGGTTTGTTTTCGATGCTGTTGCCGAGTTGAATGTTTGTTGTACTTATTTGGTTCACGTCAAGGACGGATCTCTGGAAAGCAAACAGGCTTAGTGCAAGGCGGGATGCGCAGGACATCGGCTGACGCAGTAATTTTGCGGACAGTAAAATATGGTGGAACGAAGTGAAATTGATGGTAACAGGGGAATCTCGGCCAAATCTTAAGAGGTTGGCTGTATCAAGAAAGGGGCAAGGATTATGAAAACGGGTTTGAAATCAAAAGTGCTTCTTCTTTGTGGTTTTTTGTTGTTTCAATCTTCATGCTCGCAGGTGACCCTCACCGGCAGAAAGCAGTTCAATCTTGTACCTGATACGGCTATGCATTCAATGAGTTTTCAGTCTTACAGCGAGTTTCTTTCTCAAAGCAATCCAAGTAGCAGCACTAAACAGAGTCAAATGGTTAAGACGATCGGTGCCAGAATTCAAAAAGCCGTGGAACAGTACTGCGCCGAAAACAACCTGTCTGACAGATTAAAAGGATACGAATGGGAATTTAATCTGGTTGAAGATCCCAACGTAAACGCCTGGTGCATGCCCGGGGGAAAGGTGGTTGTCTATACCGGCCTGTTGCCGATGACCCAGACAGAAGCAGGGCTGGCTGTAGTGATGGGCCACGAAATAGCCCACGCCGTCGCCAGACATGGCGCCGAAAGAATGACACAGGGTCTCGTCCTGGAGATGGGCGGCAAGGCTCTCTCGAAGGCACTGGCAAACAGTCCTGAGCAAACGAAAAGCCTGTTTATGAAATCCTATGGAGTTGGAACTACTTACGGCGTGCTCCTTCCTTACAGCAGGGTGCACGAGAGCGAGGCCGACCACATGGGATTGATTTTCATGGCGATGGCCGGCTACAATCCAAACGAGGCGATTGATTTTTGGCAGAGAATGTCCGCTTCAAAAGAAGGTCAGGCGCCACTGGAGATTCTCAGCACACATCCAGCCGACTCAAAACGAATAAAGAAAATCAGGAATCTGATCCCAGAGGCTGAAAAGTATTACCGCAAACATTAGTTAGGTGATAAAAGACGCTCCTTGCTATGCTGGCCATGACTTATACAGTCATAGTAGTAGCATAAAAGAGAAACGCAACTTTTTCTGAAAGGCAAATGCTATGAAAACGAGAACCTGTGCGATTCTTATATTGGCGCTGTTTGGTGGCTTGTCATCAAGCTGCGAGACAATTCAGGAAGCCCTGGTGAAGCCGAGCGCAAGTCTGAAGGGTTTTAACTTTGGCGAGGTCACCCTGGAGTCGGCTACTCTGTTGTTCGATGTAGAGGTGGTAAATCCCTATCCCGTAGCCTTGCCGCTGCTGGATATGGATTACGCCGTTGCCAGCGGCAGCAGCAAGCTGTTCTCAGGCGAAGCCGACATTCAAACGACAATACCGGCCAAAGGTAAGAAAACGGTTTCACTTCCTGCCAAAATAACATACCTCGACTTAGTGAAGGCATTCAAAGATATAAGGCCGGGTTCAAAAATTCCCTACGCGGCCGACTTAGGCTTGTCCGTTGATGCTCCGGCCCTGGGGGCAATGCGACTTCCGCTCAACAAAACAGGTGAAGTCGATGTCCCCGCCATACCCAAGATCAATGAAGTCGACTGGAAGAAGGTTATATTAGACAAAGCCCGCAATTTGTAGCCTGCTCCTGTTCTCCGCCGGTGCAGCGGTCGCCCGCTCCACTTGGCTCGCGTGCTGAACAGATCAGCGTCAAATCCATCGCCTCCGTTTTGCCCATCGGCGCCATAGCTGATAATCACAAAGGGCTTGCCGCTCTCCGGCACCACTCCAACCTCTACTTCACCTGTATCGTTAACCGGTCTCCGCCTCATCCTGTATGTAGGTCTTTTCGCGATACAGGGCGGCGACGGGAATGAACACAACTGCAGTTATGAACATTGCCGCCACAAAAAACCAGTAGTAACTGGCGCCGGCGAGTTTACTGGTGCCGTCTTCGTTCTGGATCAACAAGTTGACAATGGCCGTAAAACCATTGCCCACGGCAACCGATAGAAGGCACAGCGACTGAATGAATGACTTCATTTTCTTCGGTGCCTGAGTATACGAAAACTCAAGCACCGTAATCGAGACCATTATCTCCGCTGCAGTCAGCACAATATAAGCAACAAGCTGCCATGTGATGTGAGGCGTCGCTCCTGCCTGAATCGATGTTTCTATCCCTGCCGATATAATGAATGAAGCAGCAGCCAGGAACAAACCAATGGAGATTTTGCGAAGCGGGCTCAGGCGGAACACTTTGTTGATGGCCGGATAGACTACGTACGAAAACAACGGTATCATTATCAATACAAGCACCGGATTGAAGGCTTGTGGCTGCCCAGGCAGGATTTGAAACTTCCCAAAACTAAGATCCATTTTGGTTGCCTGCAGAACCCAGGCTGACTGGGATTGGTCAAACAGGGCCCAGAACATGGCAATAAACAGATAAATTATGCAGAGCCTGCGTATCGCTTGTAGCCCTTCGCCACTGAAAGTCTCTTTTACGAAGCGCCACCCCCCCGCCGGCACATGCACAAACTTGCGTCTACCCAGCCAGTACGCCACCGTCGCCAGCATCATTAAGAGCGCAGGGATTGCAAAAGCTACTCGCGGACCGAATTTGTCACGCAATTGCGGACAGAACCACATTGAAACAGCCGCACCGAGATTTATTGAAAAATAAAACCAGGCGTAAATCTTTGACAGAAGGTGCCGGTTTGTCTTTCCAAACTGGTCACCCACATTGGCTGAGACACAGGGCTTTATTACGCCGCCGCCGACGGCCATGAGCACCAGCGCCGCACTGAGACCGACTCTCGTTTGGTCAACGAGAAGCGCAAAGAATCCTACGCAGTAGACAAGTGAGAAGATAATTATCGTCTTAAACTTCGCGAGCCAGATGTCCGATATTAGCGCCCCGAGGATCGGAAGGAAATATACGGCGAACTTGAAAGAATGAAACCAGGCAGTGGCCTCTTTATCTCCCATCCCACCCGACTTTAAGTCCGTTGTCATATACATGACTAAGATGCTGGTCATGCCGTAGAAGGCGAATCGCTCGGATAATTCATTGAAGAGGATGTAGGGGATGCCGATGGGGGTTTTCTTTGACGGCAGCGGTGCGGTCAGGTATTCGTATTTGGCCATGATAGTTACGCTTTAAATGTCTGTAATTTTGTTGTTACAGTCTGCATATAGGGCGATATGATAAAGCGCCGGCGAATCGATGTCCAGAAGGCAATTGTTATTTTGGCCGGTGTGGGATATTGACAGGCTTGGCGGGTGAGGTTATATTCGTTGCGATTTAAGGCATGGTTTGGCTTGGATAGATATTGATTACAGGGAAGTAATTAGCTGTGGCAAGCAGAGAAGGCAGTGAAACAACGATCCGCACCGGTCCTTATCCGGAGTTGACGCCGACAGCAATCCTCGTCGGCTACGGTTTGGGCGTCCTCATCACAATCAGCATCGGCTACGCCAGTTTGATACTCGGATTTTCAATCGAAGGCTCGGAGTTGGCGGCGATTTTAGGATTCGGAGTTCTGCGCGGGATAATGGGGCGCAGGAGCATCGTCGAGAATAACATCAATCAGACGGTGGCCAGCTCGGTCAACGGCGCGTCGGCGGGGATGATGTTCACCGTTCCAGCATTGTTTATCTTGGGCGAAACCGATTTCAGCGCTACGTTGATGGTGTTTTCCTGCATCGCCGGCGGGATTCTCGGAATCGCGTTTATTATCCCGCTTCGCAAGCAGATGATAGATTACGAAAGGCTGACTTATCCGGGCGGCGTGGCCGTGGCGACGATTCTCAAATCACCGGGCGCAGGCGTGCAGAAGGCGATACTGCTGCTGTCGGGAATGTTGTTGAGCGGGCTTGTGCATTTCATCAGTCAGACGGCGCATTTCGAGAACTGGGAACTCGGCAACCTTATCGGCATGCCCGATTACATGAACGGCGTATGGTACATTTCACTGATGACCGTCGGCGTCGGTTACATCGCCGGCAAAGGCGGGTTCTCTTTTATCATCGGCGGTTTCGTGTGTTACTGGATTCTTGCGCCGATACTAAGCATGATGGACAAATTGCCTTCGCCGCAGGAACTTGAGACGGCGACGATGACAATGCCGCACTATCTGAGGGTAAGTCTGTTTCGGCCGGTGGGGATCGGGATGTTAGTTGGCGGAGCGGTGACGGGGATTGTTCTTGCGCTGCCGTTGGTGACAAGCGCTGTCCGAAGTATGCAGATGGCGGCGAAGCTCAAGACGGCCCATTCGAAAGACGAGATGCCGATTCGCGTTCTTTACGCCGGTGTAGGAGGGGCGGCGATTGTGCTTTTAGTCATCGCAGTCATGTCGGTAAAGGAAATGGGAATTGCCCGCGGCGCACTGATGGCGGTTTTCGGGACGATCTGGATATGGGTGGCGGGAGTGGTGCTCTCGGAATGTATTGGCCGGACGAACTGGTCGCCGCTTAGCGGGATGACATTGATAGCGGTGACCATATTGGTCATTATTGCCAGCCCTCTTGGTGATAGCGCGGCGGCGATTGCCTCGGTTATGGTCGGGGCGGCCGCGTGCGTGGCAATGGCGCAGGCGACGGATTTGATGCAGGATTTGAAAACGGGGTATCTGGTCGGGGCGACGCCGAGAAAGCAGGGTTACGCCCAGTTTACGGCGACCTGGTTAGGCCCGATTATTGTTATGGCTATGATATTTGTGCTGCACAAAGCTTACGGTCTCGGCTCGGAGAAACTGCCGGCGCCGCAGGGCAAGGTCCTGGCGAGTATGATTCAGGGGATTTTAGGCGGAGATGTGCCGGTAAGCAAGTATGCTGCGGGAGCAGGATTGGGGATATTGCTCAGCACCAGCGGCGCGGGAGGGTTAGGGATATTGGTCGGTCTCGGCTTTTATCTGCCGTTTAATATCGTACTGACGTATACCATCGGCACCGCACTGCGACTTATTGTCGATTATGTCAAGGGACATCGGTTCAGCGAGGAAGTTGGAATTCCGTTGGCGACGGGCCTTATCGTGGGAGAAGCTTTGGTGGGCGTTGGTTTTGCACTGTACTACGTGATCAAGGGAAGCATGAGCGGCTGATGCAGGGTCAATTATGAAAATAGCAGGATACGCATTGATAACAATCAGCTTTTTGGCGGGGTCCTTGACGACCGTCGTCGATGAGCAGGAGGTTATGTGGATGTACTTCGCTATCCTGCTGGCCATCGGCTTTGCAGGCGTGGCGATGGTTCGGATAGCTATACACAAAACCAGTCACACCGAGGGCAGATTGGCGCTGAACATGCAGAACATCGAGCAAAGCCTGTCGAAGATCGTTGAAAACATGGCGGCGTTGAACAAGGAAGCCGAGACAATAAACGCTTATGACGTGCGCCATCGCATCGACGAGTTGTTTACCAAGGACCTCGACAGTTTTGTCGATACCCGAAAGAGCATAGCCCAGGTACACGGCCTGCAGGCATACGCCGACGTGATGAACTTTTTCGCAGCGGGCCAGCGATATCTCAACCGAGTCTGGTCCGCCTCAGCCGATGGCTACGTCGACGAGGTGAGAGCATACCTAAAGGCTTCACAAACGCAGTTCAGCCAGGCCCTCAAGAATGTAAGCCAGTTAGGAAAGCAAACCCCGCCCTCTTAACCGTTGTTCCTGCTCAACGCCACGCGATACAGCCAGACCGCTACGATGCCTAACAGGACGATGCCTACCAGCGAGCCCATCGGCATTTCCCACAGGGGCAGCGATATGTTCTTTTTGGCGAGGATTACGATTGGTATCGCCATGAGGATGCCTGTCAGTGCTTCGCCGGTAATTAGGCCGGAGGCGAAGAGCAGGCCGTTTCGACTGGAACCTTCGACCTGTTCGGCAACGGTATTCTTTTTCCTGGTATATACCTTCACCGCATGGTGAACTAAGCCGCCGACAAAGATTGGCACCGACAATTCAAACGGCAGGTAGAACCCTATCGCCACGGCCAGAACCGGTGTGCGAAAAGAACTGCCTTTCTTCTGGAGATAAAAGTCCAATGCTATTACGCCAACGGCAACTACCATTCCCACCCAAACATAATTCCAAGGCAGGCCTCCTTCAAAAACTCCCTTTGCGACCGCTGCCATTAAGTTCGCCTGCGGTGCGGGTAGCGCCTTTGGCCCAGCGCCCGGCTGGCCTGCGAAGCCGTAAGCCTTCTGCAAGAGCATCATTACCGGTGCCAGGACAAGTGCGGCCGAGACTGTCCCCACCAACTGCATTACCTGCTGCTTCCAGGGCGTCGCCTTCACGATGTAACCGGCTTTGAGGTCCTGCATGTTGTCGCCCGCAATCGCAGCGGCGCAGCAGACGACGCTGCCAATTATGATCGCCGCTGCCGGGCCATTCGGCGCGCCTTTGCCCATCAGCGCCACTAACAAAAGAGCCGAGACCAGGACCGTCGCTATAGTGACGCCGGAGATTGGATTGTTTGAAGAACCCACTAAGCCCGCCATGTAGCCGGCGACGGCTGAAAATAAGAATCCCAATATGAGCATTGTCACGGCCATCGGCAGGGCAACCGAAACCTTTGCCACAAATGCCTGGTAGACTAAAAACAGCGGGACCACCGAGGCGATGATGAGGATTAGTATCCATTTCATAGGCATATCTTTTTCGGTTCGGGCGATCTCGGTCTGCCCGCCGCCCAGATTGCGATAGGCCTTGAGGCCGCTGGTTATGCCGCTAAACAATGATTTGCGCATACTGGCAATGGTCCAGAGCCCCCCTACCACCATTCCGCCTACGCCAATATACCGCGTTTGCGTCGACCATATCCGGAAGGCCCAGTCGACGGCACCGATGTCCTCTGCTCCCACCGGGCGACCCTGAACGGCAGCGCAAATCGGTATGGCAATGAGCCAGTTGCAGAATCCGCCGATGAAAATCAGCATGGCAATATTGAGCCCGACAATGTATCCGACTGAAAGAAGCGCGGGACTGAGATTCGAGCCGAAATACAAAAGGCTGCCCTTTAATGCGCTGGCGCCTTGGACAACCTCGGGCCAGAGGCCTAATCCCCCCGCCCCGACTTTGAATAGTCCGCTGGCGACCGCACCGGCGGCGATGTGTTTTACACCTTTACCGCCCTGCTGTCCGGTCTCGAGAACTTCGGCGGTTGCTATGCCTTCGGGGAATTTGAGTTTGCCTTCAACGATCAGCGATCGCCGAAGGGGAATGGTAAACAGTACGCCCAAAACTCCGCCGAATCCGGAGATTATAGCCACCCATTTGAAGCTGAAACTATCCCATGCGCCTAAAATGATCAGCGCCGGCAGCGTGAAAATGACGCCCGCTGCGAGTGACTCGCCGGCCGAGGCGGCAGTCTGGACGATATTATTTTCGAGGATGTTGCTTCTTCGAAAAAAGCGCAGCACACCCATCGAGACAACAGCCGCCGGTATCGAGGCCGAGACGGTCATGCCCGCAAACAATCCCAGGTAAGCGTTTGCCGCAGCCAATACAATCGAGAGCAAAACACCGAGGACGACTGCCTTAACCGTTATTTCGAGCAACGAATCCTTTCCTGTATCCATATCGAATGGCTACCTCCATTTAGTTGATAAACTGCTCGGCAAAATACTTTGGCGTTAAAGTCTCGCCGGTGGCGCGTTCGATCATTTCGTTCCAGGGGTAAACCGCGCCGGGCTCGAAAACCTTTTTGCGCAGGAACATGCCGGCCTTGGCTTGACCGACGTAGCTGACACCCTTGTCGGAGTCAAGTTTCAGCACGTTGGTGACAATCTCGTTATGCAGTTGGGACGCAAGCAATTCGCCCAACATGTAGTTGTGGTAATAACAAGGCGCGATAGTAAAATGAATCTTTGCGGCCCAGTCGGGTTCGAAACGGCCTTTCGGCTTTTTGACAAATTGGTATTGCTCGACCATCCGCCACCACAGGGAGTTGAGGTCCTGATCGGGATTTGCGTAAAGCTGTTTTTCGAAATTGTACATGACGAGTACCCAGCGGGCGAAAACGAGCTGCTGGAGTTGGGAATATTTGGTGCTTACCTTTGCGATTTCGCCGCGCTGTGAGTCGGAGAGATTCAACATTTGCTGCATCCAGTCGGCGTTTCGACTCAGTCGGCCAAAAAACATGGCTATCGCTTCTGTCGTGAAGATGTGGGTGGGAGTTCTCAAAAGGTAAGGAACTTCGCGATCGTGGAATTTATCGTACACGGCGTGGCCGAGTTCGTGCAGCATTGTCCCCATCCACTGCTCGTTGTTCGTGACATTGGCCAGAATGCGAATATCGCCCTCGCGGTCCATATCTTCACAAAAAGCGTGTGGGTTTTTGCCTTCCCGCTCGTAAAGGTCGCTACGGGCCATTATCGATTCGACGTTGAGACCTATGCCGTCAAAAAACTCCGTTGCCAGCCGATTGACGTCTTTGCCCTGGTAATACTTGTCCAGATCGAGTCCGAATACCAGGGGGCTTTCCTGGAAGAACGGGTCGTGATAATGCCAGGGCATCAACTCGGCAATTTCAACGCCATACATCTCGGCTAAGCGCTGGTCGAGTTCGGCCTTAATCGCGGCAAAAGGCTCATCGGTCAATGCCTTTAGTTCATCGAAGACACGGTCCAGCTCTTTGACGTCAAGCTCCGACGTCGTAAGACCCATTATATGATAATTCTCGAAACCGACTTTTCTTGCCGCCTGGTTTCGCAATTCGACCAACTTGAGCAGGTCGCCGGCGACTTCTTTACCGACCTGCTTGCTGGCGAGCCATGTATTTCTTCTTACGGCTGAATCGGTCTCGGTTTTGAGGATTTGCTTGATTTTATTGTCGGTGACTTCCTCGCCGGCGATCTTGGCGCGGAACGTACTGAAGTTCTTTTCGATCTCCGTGCTCAATTCGACTATTTGTTTGAGCAAATCCGGATCCAACTGATTCTCTAAATACCCGTAGTAGAGCAGATCGATCTGACGCGCAATGAGGGGGTCCTCGATTTGTCCGGACTCTTTGAACCGCTTTACGGCGGCGAATTCATCGGGCCTGCTGTAGACCTGCCTCAGCTTCAACTGCAATTCGCTGAACTTGTCGTAATCCTCTGACTTGCCGGTGTTGGCGGCTTTCCAGTTGGCTAAGTGGGCGCCCATTACCAACGGCCGGACTTCTTTGACATGTGAATCGACGAAAGCTTGGGCCTGGGCCTGGGTCTGTTTCTCATCAGAAGGTGAGCATCCGGTTATCAGGCCGGCTACCAGAAGCAATGCAACGGCAATAGAGGTGGTCTTCATGACATCGTCTCCTCAAAAAACTAAAATATTGAGTTACTGTGTCCTTACATAATATGTAAGACTATAATAATCGTGTGAAAAAGCGAAAGGAAAAATACGGTCGGCGCTAGGGGATTGTTCAGTGAGCGGTTATTCGGTGGTTTTTGGCGCCGGCGGACCATTAAGCGGCAGAGGCGCCTTTTTGCCGGGGCCATAGTTGAATTTGAATTTCTTCGGCAACTCACCGGGTATTGTCGGTGCCCCGAGCAACCTCGTGTGCTCGGACAGCAGCTTTTCGTAATCGCCGCGTTCTATGGCTTTCCTGATTACCGGCTGACCCGGTCCCGTCTCCAAAAGCTTACGCAGGAACTTGCTCTCGGTCTCGGCCAACAGAGAAACCAGTTGATGTTTCTGCTGATCGTTGAGGGATTTGCGACCCTTCACATATCTCTGTAATGCGTAAGAGAACAACTGACCGAAGCGCCGAGCAATCTCAGGCCTGCTCGTGGCTTTGGCCGTAAGCATTCTTTCGCTCAGGGCCCGGAGCACGGTGACATCGAGAATCTCATATTCGACAGTCCAGTCGGCGTACTTGCGTATCCGCATATCCGCTATCTTAACTATCAAATCCTCAGCCCCACTGATATTGACCCCGGCTGAAAAATTGCCCATCAGGCTCAATATCTCAGGACCGCTACTATCAATCAAGGACGCAAATTGCGTTGCGATAGTCTCAGACAGCTTAAGATTAACCGGATTGCCCAGCTTTCTGACAATACCATCATTGCTCAAACAATGGACGGCCCAGTAACGAATGACCTGACTATCGTCCTGGAGCTTGGCGATTGCCAAATCCGTCAACTGAAGACTTTTCTGGTGATCAGCGGAAATCAGGTTGTCGATCAGAATCAGCAGATTAACAGTGACTATGAATTTGCGATCCTCGTCGTCAAATTTTGTAGCCGTGTCCATGGCGGCGCCAATATGCTTCCTGGCGGCCTGAAAGAACCGATCTGCATACTGAGTCTGGGCGCTGTCTTCGTTGGATCTGGCACGGGCAAGAATGATCGAGCGAGACTTCGCCAGATGCTTGAAATCCTTGGCTCTTACTAATTCCCGGAGACTTTCCGCAACAAAATCGTCGATATCGCTGAAATCTCCGCTATCGAGCACACCCTTGTCCTGTACCTTCTGGATCGCTGACGTCGCAACGGCCTCAGAACTGGAAGTGATGATCAAAAGCGAAAATACCGCTAAACCGGCGAAAATCGCCCATTTTACGTTTGTAGTCATGTACACCCTCAAAATCGGTCAAAACGCGGCCAATGGCCAACATCGATAATACCCAATTTACCCTAATTTGCGCCTTTTGTCAAGCTAATTTGCCCACAGTTTACCTTCTCAGGCTCGTCCAATAAGCGGTTTTGCTTTGCCCTGTTTACTGCAACCGAGAACTCCATGAATCGAAAACCGCCCCTCAAAAGTGCGTTTTTCGGCCAATAAGCCCCCAAACAGCCCAATCCAATCGGTCAAACGATTACCGTGAATTTAAGTTTTCACTGTAAAGATACGATTAAAACAATTAGAATCTCAGGGCGTATATTAAAGGTGTTTTGCGCAAAAAAGGGACAATATAGCGGCTGTACATCAGCGGTTTCGGAAGGTAAATGAATGACAAAATGTGTTCGTGTTTTTGCAGGTTTTCTGGTTGCACTGGTCTTCGCCGCCTGCTGCGCTGTGCAAAATTCCGAAGCTACCGAAGACAAGCCGTCGGCTTCCCCAAAACGCGTCACTGAGCCTGGCCGTACCGAAACGACACGCCCCGAAACGCTTAAGGCCGAACCAAATGATATTGCGGCCGAGAAGACCAAATCCGCCTCCGCCGCTTTATTCGATGAGAAGTTTGCGCCGATTCTGAAGAAGTATGTAGATGAAAACGGCCTGGTGGATTATACGAAGCTCAAGCGAAAAAGGCGGGAAGTAAGGAGAGTGCTCGATGAGTTGGCCAAACTCAATCGCAAAGAATACGACTCGTGGCGCCAAGAGGAAAAAATCGCGTTCTGGATCAATGTATATAATATGAAACTGCTCAACATAATAGTTGAGAATTACACTAAAGAGTATTCACGTTGGCGTGTGTTAGTACCGGGATGGGGGCCATACAGCATACGGCACATTGACAAGAATATCGGCGGCATCAGAAAGCAGAAACTGACCGTGATGTATGAGGAATTCACATTGGCTATAATCGAAGAGCGGTTTTTCCGAAAGGAATTCGGCGACCCGCGGATACTCCTTGTCGCCGCGGGCGCGACACTTTCAGGGCCCCCGCTGCGCAACGAGCCTTACTACGGCGATCGGCTTTGGGAACAGGTGAATGAGCAGATAAAAAAGTTCCTCCGCACCCCCCAGGGAATCAAGATTGAGAGGGATAAGCAAAGAGTTTATCTTTCCGAGTTATTCGGGCGAAAGTGGTATAGCAAAGATTTCGCAAGGAAATACCGCACGAACATGAAATTCAAAGATCAGCCGGCGGCAATACAGGCTGTCCTGAATCTTGTGAGCATCTATGCCGACGAGCGGACTGTCTCCTTCCTCTTAAAGGAGAACTACACGGTAAAATTTATGAGATACGACTGGAATCTTAACGACAAATCGAGAAAGTAATTATACCTCCGCATTTTGACCACTGCCCCGCCATTCCGATTTTTCATTTGACTAAGGACAAATAACCTATATGATAATCGACCGCGTTTGCACGTAGCATTGAAGGCGTTTGAACGCTTTGAATGTCTTTTTGATGAGATTGCCGGTCAATTAGTGAAAGGATAAAGTACAAATGGCTAAACGATCACTTAAGAAAAACGTTTTTTGCGATGGGAACAAGTATCTGTTCACCAGTGAGTCGGTAACAATGGGACATCCCGACAAAGTTTCCGACTGTATATCCGACGCGATCCTCGACGCAATGCTTGCCCAGGACCCGAAGAGCCGCGTGGCCTGCGAGACAATGGTCACTACCGGTCTTGTCGTAGTCGCCGGCGAAATCACAAGTAAAGCCGTGGTCGACGTCCCGACGGTCGTGCGAGAGACGATCAAAAAAATAGGCTACACCGACCCTGCGATGGGTTTTGATTATGAGAACTGCGCGGTTATGGTTACGCTTGACAAGCAGAGCCCCGACATCTCCCAGGGCGTCACCGAAGGTTCCGGTTTGCACAAAGAACAGGGCGCCGGCGACCAGGGATTAATGTTCGGCTTTGCGTGTCGGGATACGTCGGTGCTTATGCCGATGCCGATTCAGCTTGCTCATCTGCTGACCACCAAACTCGAAAAAGTCAGGCAGAACAAGACGCTGCGATGGCTCCGGCCCGACGGCAAGAGCCAGGTGACGGTCGAATATGAAAAAGGCAAACCGAAACGCATTCACACCGTCGTGGTCTCGACTCAGCATGATCCGTCGGTTACACACAAACAGCTCAAAAAGCAGATTATCGAAAAGGTCATCCTTCCGGTTCTGCCCAAGCGATTAGTCGATAAGAAAACCATTTATCACGTCAACCCAACCGGCCGATTCGTTACAGGCGGGCCGAAAGGCGACTGCGGACTTACCGGGCGAAAGATCATCGTCGATACTTACGGCGGAAGAGGCAGTCACGGCGGCGGGGCTTTCAGCGGCAAAGACCCAACCAAAGTCGACCGCACAGCAAGCTACATGGCCCGATACATAGCCAAGAACATCGTCGCAGCCCGCCTCGCCGACGCCTGCGAGATTCAGTTGTCCTATGCCATCGGCGTCGCTGAGCCGATCTCGGTTTTGGTCGATTCCGAGGGCACCTGCAAAATCAGTGAACAGAAGCTGAGCGATATTGTAAAGAAAATCTTCCCATTGACGCCCAAACGCATGATCGACCACCTCAATCTCGCCCGTCCCATCTTCTCTGACACCGCCCACGGCGGACACTTCGGAAGAAAAGAAGCAACCTTCACCTGGGAAAAAACCGACATGGCTGCAAAACTAAGAAAGGCCACAGGACTGTAAGCAAACAACAAGCGATCTTTACAAATACCAACAAAGCAAAAGGCCGACTCATGTCGGCCTTTTTTATTGTGTGCCCGGCAGGGCACACTTACTTGGAGGTGAAAGTCCTTTATGGGCCCGACAGTGGGAACCATTAGCCGGACGGCAAGGGTGTCAGTCGTGAGGCTGAATCTGAAGGAAGCCGCAGGCAAAACGCTGGCCCGACGAACAGGAATCGCATATGAGGCGGTCATGTCGGATGAGAAGGCAATTATCTTCAAAGTCCAATAGCTGTACGGAAGGCATGGTCGTAAATGCGGCTGGCATAAGCGTGAAGGTATGTGTGCATTACCCGGGGAGATCTGTCTATCTGCCAAGTGCTACTGTCATCGTAAGACGGCAGGATGGGTAGGCAGAAGTCAGCAGATGGCATAGTAGGTCTATCGACCGGACTGAAGGCCTGAACATGTAGTATTGGGAAGGAACCTGGAATTTCGATGGAGTCAGCAGACGCAGACCGACAGGCTGAGATGTCTGTCACCGCCCCGGATGGTAGCCGACGGAATCGGCGAGGTTATGGGGATGGTGCGTCAAAGCTCACGGCAAGGACAGACAATTCCTACCCGCAGACGATGCAGATGATGGAAGCGGTGGTCGAACGCGAGAACATGATAGCGGCTTTGTGTCGAGTTGAAGCTAACAAAGGTTCTGCCGGCATTGATGAGATGACAGTAGAATCATTGAGGCCTTACCTCCAAGAGCACTGGCCGCGTATGAAAGAGCAGTTGTTGGCCGGTCGATATATACCGAGTCCGATTCGACGAGTGGATATACCCAAGCCGGACGGCAAAGGGATGCGGCAATTGGGTATCCCTACGGTAATTGATCGGCTCATCCAACAAGCGTTACATCAGGTAATGCTGCCAGTCTTTGACTGCGACTTTTCCAAATCGAGCTATGGGTTTCGCCCTGGCAGAAGTGCTCACCATGCGGTACTTGCCGCCCGAGCCTATGTGGCATCGGGTTGTCGCTGGGTGGTTGACATGGATTTGGAGAAGTTCTTCGACCGGGTGAATC
>Ga0075123_10000909_pt1 | contig 15137 bp, 7 predicted proteins | sample AntAceMetag02UKX_FD_69808 | JGI IMG/M metagenome (GOLD analysis project Ga0075123, IMG submission 69808) | Saline lake microbial communities from Ace Lake, Antarctica - Antarctic Ace Lake Metagenome 02UKX | ecosystem: Environmental > Aquatic > Non-marine Saline and Alkaline > Saline | place... | reverse complement strand
TTGGAGCTTTGATCACCTTTTTGATCATACTCTTCAGTAGCTTGTTGCGTAAATAAAACTTACTGCGTTTAGTGCGAGGGATGAACATCCACACATAACGCATAAAATGAACTAAACAGATTTGATGTGGAACTTGTGGGAAAACCCTTTCAACAACACCAAAAAAACATTAAGGTTCCTTCTGTTGTAACAGAAAAAATAAACCATATTAATCTTTCGGTTGATTTTGAAGCAGTATTACCAAATTCAGTTTTCAAAATTTTACCACATTCAATTGTATGTGAATGTGATGACTCTTCAAAAATCTGCGGAACAGTAGAAACTCATAGTTCTAAAAGTTTAACATGGAACGCATCAATAAAACAAGAAAAAAAAGAAGAAAGCATTTTAATGAAATGGGAATTAGTTTCTGGTTTTCCTGAAGATAAAGATATATACATATTTGGGTATGGTTCACTATTAAGCAAAAAACAAATTGAGCTAACAAATACAGATTTTGATATTAATAGTGAATTAATTCCAGTTTATTTACAAGGTTATATGCGGGATTTTTCAGCAATTACCAAGAATGTAAATGCTTTCAGAATAAGCGAAAACAATATACCAAAATATATTTCTTGTATGAATATATCAAAATCTGATGAAGACAAAGCTTATGGTGTTCTTTTTAAGGTTGATAAAGATAATCTAGGGAAGTTTGATGAAAGAGAATCATCTTATATTAGAATTGATGTTACTGAAAAAGTCAAAGATTTAGAAGGAGATCACATATTTAAATCAAAATCAAATAATAATGATATTAGACAAACAGAAGTTAGAAAAGATTTTGTTATTTTTACATATATAAGTATTAATTCTTTAGATGAAGAAGATTTTATAGACGACCCTGCAATTGGTAAAGTCTATCCTGCAATTGGTAAAGACTATATTGAAAGAATTAAAGAAGCTTCAGCGACTTTGGACAAACCTTTAAAAAGAGATGTTTTCTCAAACGCTTTTGAAAGAGATTACCGAGACTATAAAAAAATGCCACTAACTGAATTATCTAATTCCAGACCTGGACAAACATATAAATCATAAAATGTGATTTAAAAAGAGATATTGAAGTTATCATCTTGATACAAATATTATAAAGTTTTCAGTACTGCTTTTGCAGAAACTCTTAAAATCTCATGTAAACGATTAAAACGATCAATATATAATTCACCACTCCACTCATCCATAAATATCTTCTTAAATTCAAGAGAAAGAACACAAGCTGATTGAGGATAATTATTATGTATCCAACGGGCAACGCTTCCTCCAGGATATCTAATATTTCTACGTACATCTAAATTCCTACCGAAATAATCTGCGTTTTGAAATGTTTTTTCCACTACTGTAATTATGCTTTCCCATTTTGCAGTTTTCATATTACTAGTTCCTACTATTATTTCAGGATTTTGCTTAGGGTCGTTTGGTTGTTCTTCCGGTCCTTTTGTACGATAATTATAGGAATGGATATCAAACATTACAAACTTACCGAATCTACTAATAAGATATTCACAATATTTTCTCAGTTCTATATAAAATAAATCGTATAATTGCAACGATCTAATTATAGTTTCTGATTTTTGTTTATCTTTCCATACTTTTAGCCCCCAAGCATCTTCTGGTTCTAAATAGAAAGGATTTTCTTTTCTACTACGGTTTACATCTATTTCAAAGCGAGAAAGATTTACGATAATCTTATTTGCACATATATCTGCTAAACGTTCTGTAAAAAGATCTTCTGCTCTCAATCTATCTGCATCAGAGATTGCCAAATTTTCAAATAGTTCAGCTCGGATACTATGCCCACTATGTACAGCAGCTGTAACTAATGGTTCATTACCTTTTTCAAATTTCCACATTTTTTCTCCTAATTCTAACTTTTTAACTCCCACTACTTTCACCTTTTTGTTGAAAAGAAAATTCAGAGAAATATTCTTTGAATCTCTCATTATAAGGGTCTTCTTCCATCAAACGAATATCTTCCGAGACAGCTAAATTCTTCTGCACATCTACAGAAATTTCGTGTCCATTATGAATTGCAGCACATACTATTGGAGATTTATATGAGAAATTAAAATCTGCTAATTGGTTCATATTAATTAGTTCCATAAATTGCTCCCCTTTGGAAGGGGAGAATATTCGGTAGTAACCGAATAGAGGGGTTTTGTGAGTGAGAAAATAAAATTACCGATATTCAGAATAATCAATATCAACCCCCTTTTATTCCCCCTTATGAAGGGGGACTCTTCATAAATTATCAATCATGCAAATAATTTACAACTCACAACTCACAACTCACAACTCACAACTCAAACCTCACAACTCAAACCTCACAACTCAAACCTCACAACTCAAAATTATCTTTTACTCAACCATTAATTCTACAGTTTCATCAGGCTCGGAGATGATAACAGCTTGATCTACAAAATATTTATTGGCTACTGTTTTTATCTGAGCAGGAGTTATCTTCCTAAAAATTTCTGAAACTCTATCTATGTAATCATAACCCAAACCAAGTGCTTCAAAATATGTGATATAGTAGGGGAGAGAGTTCTCATTCACCATAGCTTTTAGCATTTTTTCATTCTCATCAATTGCACTATTCAGCTCGTCAGTTGGAACTTCTTCCGTCATTAGTTTTGTAAGCTCATTCACCATAACTTCAATGAGTTCATCTTTCTTATCAATAGAGGTCTGACTGTTTAATTTAAAATAACCAAAATTCTCTGAGTTTTGATATTGCGGGAAGGCATAATAAGCTAAGTTATTAGTTCCTCGAACTGCCTGATGAAGTCTGCCGCGTGATCCACTTAGAATATTATTTATCAATTTCATCACATCATAATCTTCTGTGGAAAGTGGTGGAGCAGGACAGTAGATATCAAGATTTACCTGCTCGAACCCATATTTATTCAGAAAAGTTCCGTTGTGTCTAGGAATTTCAGTAAAATACTTTGCGGCATTAATTTTCCTATCGGGTAGGTTTTTCTTTATCTCTTTTGCCATTTCCTTTGCTTCTTCTTTTGAGATATCTCCAAATAATGTAACAATTAGTTTTCCCGCATTGAAAAAAGTTTTGTGTAATTCCTGAAGATCTTTTTTAGTTAATGACAGGATAATATCTTTTTTATTTTCACTGGAAAGTCCGGCACGGGAATCGGTGAATAGTATTGCATTAATATAATCTCTATGAGCGGTTGTAGCCCGGCTTTTGGAACGCTTATAGCTTGCATTAACTTCTTCTTTTGCCAGCACGAGCTCCTTATCTTCAAAGCTCGGATTTTTAAATGCATCGAACAGCATCTCTTCCAACTTTGGATAATCAGCTTTCAGGCATTTGAACTCAATAGTTATTCCATTCGCTGAACACTGAGTATCAAAGGAAATTGCATGATCTTCCTTCCATTCAGAAATTTCCAGTGAAGTGAACTTTTTGGAACCACGGAACATCAAATTAGTCATAAAAGAGAGTGACCCCACATTTTCTTTTGTCTCATAATCTGTTGTAATTGGAAGATGAAGGACAGCATTAATTAACGGTTTTTCAGAATTCATTTTATGCAGAAGGATGAGGTTGTCATCTATCTGAACTTTCTCGATCTCCGATTTCTCGATGGAGGCGATATCCTTACTTTCAAGCAGTGCTTTTTCACCTTTTGGAACTGCTTTAAAAATAACTCTATTTCTTGGAACTAAATGCTTTCTTAATTGGAAAGTGAGATCTTCTACTTTTAAAGATTCTAATATCCGGATCTGAGTTGGATAATAATCCGGGATATTATACATCATCATTATCCAGCCGATACTATTAGCATCAGATGATACACCGGGTGTACGCAACAATTTATTGGCTTTCATTCTATTTATAAAATTCTGCAGATCATTTTCAGTGATTCCTGATTGACTGTATTTCTCAATCTCTTCATCAATTATCGAAATTATAAGATCTATATCCGCTGAATTTTTCGGTTCAAATTGGATCGTGATCTCACCTTCAGGAGAGTTTGGAGCACCACTTACATAAGCATAAAATCCTCTGCTGTTTACCAGTTGTAATTCTTCAACAAGTTCATAACGGATAGGTGACTGCCTTTTGGAAAAAAGTATTTCAAAAGCTGCATTAAGAGTAGTTATATCACTATAATCTTTTGAAGATAGAATTGTAGAAATGTAAACAGAAGGAGATTCAATTTCAAATTCTTCAATATATTCTATTGAACCTTCGCGTTGATGTTGAACAGGTTGATAAACAGGTTCCAATTGTCTTCTGGGGAAATCTTTAAAAGTCTCAACTATATCTTCCAGCATCTCAACAGCTTCAAAATTCCCAACCGCAACAAAGATCATATTGTTGGGAGCGTATCTTGCCTTGTAATAATCCTGCAGTTCATCTCGGCTGATAGTTTTATATAGTTCCGTATATCCAATTACAGGATAATGCTTGTTGGAATTAGGATAGACCAGCTCATTACTTCTCTGATATACTTTAGATTGTGGAGGAGTAGACCGCATAACGATCTCTTTGAGAATAACTTCACGTTCCCGTGCTACTTGAAATGAATCACAAAGACAAAATTGCATTTGCTCAGAAAGATTGCTCAGTGCCATATCTTTGTAAAGTTTATCTACAGTTATGTGAAATGCGGTAACAGCCGAACTTGTGTAAGCATTCACTAAAGAACCCATCTCTTTTCCCATCTCGTTATACTCGTCTTCCGTATGATGTTCGGTCGTGCCGCCGGAAACTACATGTTCTAAAAAATGGGAAATTCCTGCACCAAGGTATTTTCCTTCATTCACAGAACCCGTTTTCACAAAACAGTAAAATCCAACTGATTCATTTAACCTGTTTTCCTTCACAACTATTTGCATTCCGTTTGTAAGTGTGGTTTGCAACATCTCATTGGCAGAAATTGTACCTATTGCAATTACCATGATAACTAAAATTATTATTCTTTTCAAAATTCCCTCCAGAACTTCTATTTTTTTTTTAAGCTATTGCAAATTTATAAAGAGATGTTTTTCTGAGGAAGTGCTTACAAAGGCATTCGACGAAGAATCCGTTTGAGCCGAACAAATTTCATTATAAGCTGTATGAAAAAACATATCTATTATGCAGAACCAACTTCAATCTTTATTTACCAAAATTTAGAATTGCATTTTTTGTTCCCAAATTTAATTGTAAATATATTTAATTAAAATATAAAGTATTTGACATAAATAATTGAGATAATTTAAATAACAACGAAATTTCAAAAAAAAAGTGAAAAGGAGATATTATGAAAAAGACGTTTTTATTTATTTTAGGTTTTTTACTTTTAACTAGTTTGGTTTGGGGATTATTTATTTCCCAGAATTGTGACCCACGTAATAATTATGCACCAGATCGATTTGCGGAGATTTATAATCCATCAGACGATCCAGTAGATTTGACAGACTGGACTCTTGAAAATGTTCAAGGTGGATCGGTATCCTTTACTTGGACGCTTTCAGGTTCTATTGCATCAGGGGAAGCTCTTGTTTGTGGAAATATAGTGACTGTTTTATCAACAATTACGCCTGATTTCCAAATAACTTGGGTAGGAACAAGTTGGAACGGTAAAGGTAGTGATGGAACAATTCTTAAAAATGCATCTGGAACAATTATTGATTATGCTGTACAATCAGATATTACAGGAACATTCGAAAATAAAGAAATGGTTAGAAATTCCAATATTGCAACTCCCACCACAACTTATAACGCAGCTGAGTGGACTTTTACTTCTGTTGATGATGCAGTAGATGCTACACCTGGAATGCATGTTTGTGACTTTCCAGTAGGTTCTTCACCTACAATAACGCTTAGTATTTCTGTTTTATCTGATTTTTCGTATGTTGACGGGAGTGGCCCTTCTGCGGAACAATCATTCACTGCAGAAGGTAGTAATTTGACTGCTGATATTTCTATTGCTCCACCTACCGATTATGAAGTTTCACTAGATAATGCTTCTTATCAGCTAACTCCGATAACACTTACACAAACAGGAGGTGCTGTTGCAACGACAACAATTTATGTTAGATTAATAGCTGCTCTGAGTGCAGGTGCTTACAATAGTGAAGAAATTATTTGTACATCAACAGATGCTGATAATAAAATTGTTACTTGTAACGGTGATGTTTTTAAACTTGAGCCTACAAATCACGTAACTGGCTTCGCAGCTACTGCAGGTGGTTTTTCTGTTATTGATTTAGGATGGACAGATGCAGTAGGATCTGTATTACCTGATGGTTATCTAATTAAAGGAAGTGATGTTAGTGTGGTAGCTATAGTAGATCCTATTGATGGAATTGCTGAAAGTGACGGAGGGTTGGTTCTTAATGTTGCTCAAGGATTAGGTTTAGCAAATATCAGTGGTCTTACACCTGAGACTACTTACTATTTTAATATTTATTCTTATACAAATACTGGAACAGAAATTAATTATAAACTAGATGGATCAATTCCTAATTCTAATGCAACAACAGATGCTATTCCTGCAGCACCATCTGGAGTATATATTTCAGAATATATTGAGGGAAGTAGTGATAACAAAGCTTTAGAGATATTTAATGGATCTGGTTCGACAATATACTTGGACAATATGGCATTTCCTAGTGTTAGCAATGCACCAACAACTATAGGTGAGTATGAGTATTGGAATACTTTTACTCCTGGAGCTACAATAGCACCGAATGATGTATATGTGATTGCACATCCTAGTGCTAATTCAACAATTTTGGCTCAAGCTGATATGACTCATTATTATCTAAGCAATGGAGATGATGGATATGCAATTGTTTGGGGATCAGAAAGTAGTTATGAAGTACTTGATTGGCTTGGAGATTGGGATGGAGATCCTGGTTCTGGATGGGATGTTGCAGGTACAACTAGTGCCACTTACAATCATACTCTTGTTAGAAAATCTACTGTCACATCTGGTAATACTGACTGGGCATCTTCTGCCGGTACTACAATAGAAAATTCAGAATGGGAAGTTTATGATGTAGATACATTTACATATCTTGGTTCTCATAGTGAAACACCACTCCCCGTCAATCTATCATCATTCTATGCTCTTTACATTGGTGGTACACCAACCCTTTATTGGACTACTCAAACTGAAACTGAGAATGCTTATTGGAATGTTTACCGAGGAACAAACGATACATTTGATCAAGCTATGTGGCTTAATGCCAATGATCCGGTTCCCGGAAATGGAACTATAAACACTGCATCAGATTATATTTATGTAGATAATGCAGCTGTTGTGCAGAATACAACTTACTGGTACTGGATAGAAGATGTATCATTAGATGGTGAAACAGAAGTTCATGAACCTATCAATTTAACCATTCCGTATGAAGATATTCCGGTTACACCGGATACATACGGACTGCATCAAAATTATCCAAATCCATTTAATCCAAGTACATTAATTAGTTTTACATTGGAAGAAGAAAGTGATGTAGAGTTATTTATTTACAATATAAAAGGTGAGAAGATTAAAGAGTATGCAATATCAAGTGATCAAACATCAATTGTCTGGGATGGAACAGATCAAAATGATCAACCTGTTTCTTCAGGTGTATACTTCTATAAACTAATCACAGATACAAAAGAATACAGTAAAAAGATGCTTCTGGTTAAATAGAAATTAGAAAATAGAAATTAGTAATTAGCCCTTCAGTGCAAACTGTGGGGCTTTTTTTTGGGAGCACATCTGTCCTAATACAATTCCGTCATTCTGACGAATCTGTTACGTTGCTCTCCATAGGAAGAATAGACATTAAACAACTAACTAATTCATCATCGTTCTTAACTCAACGCTTCGCTGTTAAGTCAAGTCCGATTAAAGATAACTCATAGCTCCAATTGTTTTTTATAACTGTGGGGCTATTTTTTTGTATTAGTAAGAACTATAAAATATTTGACATATATAATTAAAATATTTTATGTAAAAATTAAAAAATAATGATTAAAAGAGAAATTATGAAAAATAAATCTATAATTGTTTTGAGTTTATTATTTTTAATTTGTTCACTCTTTTCCAATACGAACTTCAGAGTTATATCTTATAACACTTTAAACTTTGATGGAACAGATAGATTAACTGATTTCGAAACAGTTTTAACAGCATTATCTCCAGACGTTCTAATTTGCCAGGAAATTGAATCCGCCTCAGCTTCTGATGCTATACTTACAATTTTGAATTCAGCTTTCGGTGGCTTTGCTCGTGCAAGTTTTGTAAACGATGGTGATCTGAATAATATGCTGTATTACAAAACCTCTATTGGCACATTGGTAAGTCAGGATGTTATTGATACATCTCCACGTGATATTTCTGAATATGTAATGAGTATAGATGACAATCCAATAAGATTCTATAGTTGCCACCTTAAAGCTTCTGATGGTTCGAGTTATGAAGCAGAACGTTTAGCAGCTGTTACAAGTCTCAGATATCATCTCAATGCACTTTCAGAAGGAACAGAATTTATCATCGCAGGAGATATGAATTTTTATACAAGTTCAGAAGATGGCTACCAGAAATTCATTGCCAGTGAAACAAATAACATCGGCAGGGCAGAAGATCTTTGTAGTCAAGTTGGAAGCTGGAATACTAATCCTACATATGCAAACGTACATACACAATCTACTAGAACTACATCGTTTGGTGGTGGTGCTATTGGTGGACTTGATGATAAATTTGATTTCATTTTTGGTAATTATGGGATCAATAATGGTTCAGGTATTGAATATAGTTCTAATAGTTTTACACCTTATGGAAACGATGGAAACCATTTTGATCAATCTATAAATAATGGGACTAATTCTGCTGTGCCGGCAAATGTAGCAGATGCTCTTTATTATGCTTCCGACCATTTACCTGTTTATGCAGATTTTGTTAGTTTAAGTGGAACATCACCTTCGGGAAGCCTTATCATTTCAGAATATATTGAAGGAAGCAGTTATAATAAAGCAATTGAGATATATAATGGAACCGGAGCAGCAGTAGATCTGTCTGCCTACAGTCTGGAAAAAGATGTCAATGGAGATGAAGAATGGGCATTTACTTATAATTTTAGCGGAACTCTTGCTCATAAAGATGTTTTCGTTCTGGCAAATTCAAGTGCAGATCCTGCAATTCTTGGTGTAGCAGATGCCACTGATAATGGTGTGATAAATTTTAATGGAGATGATCAAGTTCGGTTACTTAAATATGGTGTTGAAATAGACAGAATTGGAATTCCCGGAGATGTCTCTTTTGGGGAAAATGTAACTTACGTGAGAAAACCAACTGTAACTTCTCCACAAAGCGGTCCGCAAGATCCACGTTCAAATGGAGAATGGGATGGATATCCAATTGATACTTTCAGCTACCTGGGAAGTCATTCTGCGATTAACCCTATCATAACAGTCACTTCTCCAAACGGAAGTGAAAGTTGGGAACGTGGAAATCCCTACAATATAACCTGGACTTCTGCAGATTTTACTGGTAATGTCAGGATCGAGCTTTATAAAGAAGCTGTGAGAGATTATACAGAATTGATCGCTTCGACAGAAAACGATAGTATATGGCAATGGAATATTCCACTCGAACAATCAATTGCAAGCGATTATAAAATTAAAATTTCCGATGCTGTTGATGGAAATCCTTATGATGAGAGTAATGATTTCTTTTCCATAACCGGAATACAATCCGTAACAGAACTTTTTATTTCTGAATATATCGAAGGAAGCAGCAATAATAAAGCTATTGAAATTTTCAATGGTACAACTTCTACAATTGATTTAACAGATTATTCTGTAAAGTTAGGGTCGAATGGTGGTAATTGGGGAACCACAGAAATTTTAACAGGCAACCTCACATCTAATGATGTCTATGTTATATATAATTCTTCAGCAGATGCTGCGATAACGAATGTAGGAGATATTTCTTCTACGGTAACATATTTCAATGGAAATGATGCTTTGGGATTATTCCATTCAGATATGTTAATTGATGTAATTGGAGAACAAGGTTTCGATCCTGTAACAGCATGGGATGTTGCCGGAACAACAGGTGCTACAGGGGAACATACTTTAGTTAGAAAATCTACAGTAACATCTGGTAATACAGATTGGACTTCTTCTGCCGGAACAACTCCAGAGAATTCAGAATGGATCGTATATTCTCAAGATACTTTTGATTATTTAGGTGCGCATACAATGGGTGGAAATGTTCTTCCTTTCATTACCAATATAGTACGAAATCCTGCAGGTGATATACTTTCCACTACGACTGTTTCTATCTCTGCAAATGTAACAGATTCTGATGGAACACTTACTCTGGTTAAATTACATTGGGGATTAGCCTCCGGTAGTTTAACAAATACAATTAATATGACCAATGCAATTAGTGATGTTTATACAACCGATTCTGATATTCCTGCTCAAACAAACGGAGCAACAATCTATTATGTAGTTTATGCTGAGGATAATGTTCCTGAGAGTTCAACTTCTACAATACAGAGTTACGTTGTTTGGCCCGCAAATACAAATCTTACCTACACTGAACCATTTGATGATGACCTGGGACTTTGCTATACATATAGTGATTCCGGTGCAACAAAAGAATGGTATTGGCATTACGATTCATTGGCAGCCATGAACGGCTATAACTCAGGTGATACTGAAGTAGACTGGTTAATACTTCCAGGAATTGACTTTGATAGCTATTCTGGTGAAGAAATGACATTTGATTCTTGGTATAATTTCGGAATTGATAATGCAACAAATTACTTAAAACTATATTATTCTGCTGATTATCCAGGTTTAGGTGATCCTTCCGGTTATACATGGGATGAATTGACTTTTACTCAGCCTACAGGTTCTTCTACATGGACACCATCAGGTAGTATTGATCTATCAGCAATTACTGGAACATCAGTATATATTGCTTTCAAATATCGTTATGAAGTTGGTAATTATAGATGGTGGAAAATTGATAATCTCTCAATTGGCGAGCCAATGCCACCTGCTCCTACTGATCTAACTATAACCATTAGTGGAGCAGGTATAGATCTTATCTGGACAGCAGTTGCTGGAGCTACAGGTTACAATGTTTTCCGCTCTACTGATCCTTACAGCTTTGGTGCAACAGCTTATGGAACATCACCAACAAACTCCTACACAGATGTTGGCGGAGCAATTGACGTTAAGTATTTTTACAAGGTAACTGCAACTAATTAGATGTTTGAATAACTAATATAAGGGCTGAGCGTTATTTCAGCCCTTTTTTTTCAATATATAATTAAACCTATTCTCGGACTTGACTTCACGGGAATGAAATGACAGTGGAGTTAAGAACGAGAAGAATAAACTTTCCGAAACCTATCTTTAGGATTTTTTTAAAAAAACACCATGCGGATGATGCATCGGATTTACGGAGTAAAACAATGCTGGAATTCTTCTTGCCTGTCTGATGGTTGCAAACCTCCACAATGGTTAACGTAACCACTTAGTCCTTCTTTATCATCATTCTTAACTCAACGCTTCGCTGTTAAGTCAAGTCTGATGCTTTTTGTTGTTTGTTCACGTCTGAACGTGTTCTTCGGACTTGACTTCACGGGAATGAAATGACAGTGGAGTTAAGAACGAAGGATAAACCACTGCAATTGTGGATTCAAGTATTTTGAAAAATTTTTGGGGGATGCCTGAATTATGTTAATCTTATTGACATCAATTTCTAGAGTTTGGTATTTGTCGAAAATAGAAAATAAGAAAAAATTAAATAGGAGGACGTATGAAAAAGACAATTTTGTTTGTTTTAAGTTTTTTGTTTATGACAAGTTTGATGTTTGCTCAACTAGCAGACGATCTTTTCATCTCGGAATACATGGAAGGAAGCAGCAGCAACAAAGCTTTTGAGATCTTTAATGGCACCGGAGCACCGGTTGATCTTTCTGGTTATTTAATAAACAGGAGTAACAATGGTGCAATTTGGGCGAATGGTACCTTATTCACCTATCCTGTTGGAACAATAATCGCAGATGGAGATGTTTGGGTAAATGTTAATAGTTCAGAAGCTTTAGGAATGTCAACTGTTGCTGATTCGATTGGAGGATTTCTCACTTGGTTTAATGGAGATGATTCAATCGGTCTCTTTAAAATTACTGCCACTGATACTGTATTAATAGACGTTATTGGTGAAAATGGTGTAGACCCTGGAGATTATTGGCCTGTTGCAGGTGTAAGTAATGGTACACAAGAACATACTTTAGTGAGAAAATCTTCAGTTACCGTCGGTAATACAGATTGGACAGCTTCTTCTGGTACAAATGCAACTAATTCGGAATGGATAGTCTATGACCAGAATACATGGGATAATCTTGGCTCTCATACATTTGGTGGCAATGCTCTTCCACTTATCACTAATGTTTTTAGAACTCCAGCTGGTGATGTGTTAGCTTCTACAACAATTGAAGTTTCTGCAACAGTTACTGATGCTGATGGAACTGTTGATTTGGTAGAATTACATTGGGGCTTAACTTCAGGAAGTTTAACAAATACGATAAATATGTCTGTAGGATTTTTATCATCTCTTTATATCACAGATACTGATATTCCTGCTCAAACAGTTGGAACAACAGTTTACTACCAAGTTTATGCTGAAGATGATTTTCCTGAAAGCTCAACTTCTGCTGAATATGATTATACGGTAATAGAAGCACAATCTACTACTATACCATACGCTGAACCATTTGACGCAGATCTCGGACAATGCTATACTTATAATGATTCCGGTGCAACAAAAAACTGGTATTGGACCGATTTTGATATGAATGGTTATGCATATATGAGTGGATATAATTCCGGTGATACGGAAGTAGACTGGTTAGTTTTACCAGCAATTGATTTCGATAGTTATGCAAATGAAACAATGACCTTTGAAACATTGTATAATTATGGAACTGATGACTTAATGAATTACTTAAAACTCTATTACTCCCCAGATTATTCTGGTCTAGGTGATCCTAATAGCTCAACCTGGACGGAATTGACCTTTGATCATCCTACTACAAGCCTGATCTTTACTACTTCAGGAAGTATTGATTTATCAGCTATTACAGGATCATCTGTATATATTGCTTTTAAATATAGATATGAAGTATCAATGTATAGAAACTGGGAAGTAGATAATATTTCTATTATTGAAGGGAACCCACCATTAGTAGCAGATTTTGAAGCAGATCAAACTTTTGTTGCACCTGGAACTACTGTTAACTTTACTGATCTCACAACAGGTGGAGCAACACCATACTCAAGCTGGGCATGGGATTTGGATGCCGATGGACAATATGATGATGAGTTTGTAGCAAATCCTGCGGTTGAATTTCCAACTATCGGTACTTATACAATTGCCTTAAAAGTTATTGATGCTGATATGAGTGAAGATATTGAAATTAAAGTAGATTATATCGTTGTTGCCGAAATTTCAGAGGACGTAATAATCAACGAAGTTGATTGTGATCAAGTCGGCACAGATGCTGCTGAATTTATTGAGCTCTATGATGGTGGAGTTGGAAATTCACCGTTAGATGGTTATGTGGTTGTTCTATATAACGGTAGTACAACTGATGCTTCATACGACGCAATTGATTTAGACACTTATTCTACTGATGCAAATGGATATTTTGTTATCGGTAGCGCCACTGTTCCTAATGTAGATTTAGTTGAGTTTACAACTAATGGATTACAGAATGGAGCTGATGCTGTTGCCTTATATTTGGATGATGCATCTAGTTTCCCAAATGGTACAGCAGTAACAACAACAAATCTCGTTGATGCTATTGTTTATGATACAAGTGATTCTGATGATCCAGAATTATTAGTTTTATTAAATGCTCTTGAACCACAAGTTGACGAGGATGGTAATGGTAATAAAGATACAGAATCAAATCAGCGTATTCCAAATGGTTCAGGTGGAGCTAGAAATACCAGTACATATGCTCAAGCTATTCCAACTCCAGGTGCTATGAATCAGGCTGGAACACTTGATCCTCCAACAGATCTAGTCGTAACTGTTAATAGTGCTGATATTGATCTTATCTGGACAGCAGTAGCTGGAGCTACAGGATACAATGTTTTCCGCTCTACTGATCCTTACAACTTTGGTGCAGTTTATGATACTTCCGTTACAAATTTCTACACAGATATTGGTGCAGCAAGCGGTGCAAAATATTTCTACAAGGTAACTGCAACGAATTAAAATAAAGAAATAAATTTATTTTAGGGCGAAGGAAATTCCTTTGCCCTTTTTTTCAATATACAATTAAACCTATTCTCGGACTTGACTTCACGGGAATGAAATGACAGTGGAGTTAAGAACGAAGGATGAACCACTGCAATTGTGGATTCAAGAATTTTGAAAAATTTTCGGGGGATGCCTGTAAAATTAAATAATTTGACAAACAAATTAATAAAATATATATAACATGTAATTAAACAAAAAGATAATTATATTTTTAAATGAATTAATTATAAAAGGATTTTTCTTATTTATAATTAAGTTAAACTTATTGCATTACTTGAAAATTATTAATTTGAAGTTAGTAAAAAATAATGTGAGTTCTGCATAATTGAGTATTATTGAGGGGAATTACAATATTATGCTTTTGCAAATTCCCTCAATAATACAAACGAAGTAATCTCTTTTATAATTAGTCAAATAGAGATTTGAATCATCGAGACAGAAATACTTCAAAATAACAATTAGTAGCATTGCAGAACCTTTTAAGTAATTAATAGAGGAGGTCGCAATGAGAAGTAGAACATTTTTATTTTTAATTTTAACCTTTGTATTAATGGTCCCTTCAGTAATTCATTCGGTAACAGTTACACAGACAACAGCAGAACAGGTTGCCATGAATTGCTACACTGAAAGGAATGAAAAGAATCCAACTGAATTTGAAATTATCGAAACTATCACTGAAAAGGAGAATGCAGAAAATATTTTCTACATTTTTAATTTTGACAAAACCGGATTTGTGATAGTATCAGCAGATGATATTGCTGTTCCTATTCTTGGTTATGTTTTTGAGCATAA
>Ga0075123_10000908_pt1 | contig 15141 bp, 13 predicted proteins | sample AntAceMetag02UKX_FD_69808 | JGI IMG/M metagenome (GOLD analysis project Ga0075123, IMG submission 69808) | Saline lake microbial communities from Ace Lake, Antarctica - Antarctic Ace Lake Metagenome 02UKX | ecosystem: Environmental > Aquatic > Non-marine Saline and Alkaline > Saline | place... | reverse complement strand
CAACGAAGACGTACCGGTGGACGTACTATACAATGCGATACAGGACGGCATGTTTGACGCCGGTGTGGGCGACACCAACGCCCTGAATGCTCGAGCCTCGCAAATTGCAGTCAACCTGCAGGACTACCGAGATAAAGATTCCGAGGTAACGGCTATCGATCTCAATGCTGATGGAATCATCGAGTACGGCTTTGATACTCCCTGCATTTACATATCCGAACTTGCCCGCGTTACAGATGCGAACGGCGATTACGAATCGTATGCGGTCGAATTTTACGTGCCTTATCCGAAAGATGTTAAAGTTATCCTTCCGGAGCATCAGTGGCATCTCGTCATTGACAATCCCGAACCAATGGAGGACATAGACGAACCTCTCGTCTGGCCTGACCCGCTCTCAAAGCAGCAGTATCATGTAATAATGTTTAACGACCCGAATGCACCGATTTCGACATGGGTTTTTGGCGATTCGAACGGCATAACCCCTCCCGACGGAGCGACCGCGGTGGATCCAAACGTTGTCCTGCGCTGGGCCAAAGACAATTGGGCGACCTCGTTCGATGTGTTTATTGGCACCGACTTTGATGACGTAAACAACGGCTTCGCATTCAAAGGAAATCAAACTGACAATTTCTATGATCCGTGCGGTACTGGTACTCTTGATGTCAACACGACCTACTTTTGGCGCATAGATGAGGTCAACGTGACAACACAGTACGGCGACGTCTGGAGCTTTACCACATCAGCGACAGGCAGAGGCTCGTATGTTGCCCAGAGCGCTTCCAACTGGAGCTCCGGCGAGCCCGTCTTTGTTGATAGCAGTAATGTCCAACTGCATCGTCTTGCCGAAAATGGCGATGATATTATAGTTGACTCCTTCACTGTTGATGATGCTGGCGGGGCATGGCTCGGAGAGGTGTATGTAGAGCCTCGAAGCGTGCAGAGAGATATTACGCGCCATAAGTGCATAAGGCGTTTGTGGGATGATCAGTCAAGAACTCCGACAAATCTCGGATGGATGAATACCTACTTAAACGGTGATCCGAATTATATTCAGGCCCACCCCGAGAACTCCGATTTTAACAGCATAGGCGATATAACCAAGGTGTTTTCTGAAAATGCCGCCGTCATAACCGCCACTCACGACGATGAGGCCGTCTATATTGATGTAACTGCACCTGCGTACCAGTGGCTGTTCAATTACCTAACCGTCTTTGACCCGAATCTCGATGGTATAGATAACGATGCTGACGGGTATGCAGATGGATTAGATATCGGCAACCCTGAATGGAAAATCGCCGGACGAATAAATATCAACACCGCACCCTGGTATGTAATAGCGCAGTTACCGTGGATGACGCCTGATATCGCCAAGGCCATAGTCGGTTATCGCGACAGCGCCGAGTTTGCAGGTTTCAGGAACATAGCAAAGTTGATGCACGTCCCTGAAATGGCAAGACACGTTGATGTCACCGATTCCATCGACATGACAAATTTTCCCGACTTGTCGCCCGATGATGGTGCAATTGATGATCTTGAGGAACGCGATGTTATTTTCGCGCGCATAAGCAATCTCATTACGGTTCGTAGCGACGTGTTCACGGCTTATATTCTCGTTCGTATAGGCGAAGATGGTCCGCAGAAGAGATACATCGCCATACTCGACAGAAGCGATGTGTATCCTGCAGGCGATGGCACCGCAACCGGAAGGGTCAAAATACGCGCCTTGCACCCCGTCCCCGACCCCAGATAAACGTTGCTAAGCCTTTATTAGCCCAACAATCTCGGCATGCACCTTCTTATTGGTCGCCATCACCTCTAACTGTTCGCCCTGGTAGCCGTCCGGATCTACAGGAAAGACCTTGTCGCCTTTCCAGTCGGTTACCAGCGCGCCCGCGGCTTCGGCAATCACCGTCCCACCGGCCATATCCCAGAGCTTGGGCTTACTGACAATCGTAGCGATCAGACTTCCCTTGGCCACATAAGCAAGGTGCAGGGCCGTCGTGCCCAGGTTGCGAAATCTCGTGCGAGTTATTATCTGGCACGCCCACTCCGGGACGCCTTCGTCGAAGTGACTGTCGAGCCCGATGCTCCCAAACTTATCGATTCCGTCATCGCTTGCCACTATCCGTCTGCCGTTGAGTTTTGCCTCACCACCCTTGACGGCTGTAAACATCGAATCGGTCGCCGGCTCGAACACCACGCCAACAATCGGCTCGCCCTTGCACATCACAGCGATGCTCACCGTAAATAAAAGCATACCATGCGCGAAGTTATTCGTCCCGTCTATAGGGTCAATCACCCACCAGAGAGCATCAACTCCGCGTGGAGGCTGTTTGAAGATGCCGCCCTGTTCATTCTCTTCTGCGATAAAGCCGTGATCCGGATATGTCTCCTTAATCCGGTCGATAATAATCTGCTGACATCGACCATCGGCCTGCGTCACTAATTCTGTGCCCTCTTTGACCGAAGTCTTGATATAGTTGATTTCCTCCATCGCCCGCTGACCCGCCAACCGGGCTGCGACAATGGCAGTCTCTAACATCTGGCTCAACTCTCTTTGTTCCAACACCATAGGTTTATCCCCAACTCGGTTCACTTGACATAATTACTACGTTATTCTATCCTAACAGGGCTATGCTGACAAGCCAACAGATAAACAGACGAACCATTCTTCGCCGCGCCTCACCTCGCCGGCGTATATTGGCAGGGTCCGTTTGTCTCGCCGTCATAGCTTTTTTTGGCTTGTTCTGGTCGGCGGGGCGGTTTGATTTCGAAATCTGGCCCTATCCCTGCGGCTTCAAGCAAAAGTACGACCTGCCGTGTCCCGCCTGCGGGATGACGACGTCGGTGCTGGCTTTCGCCCAGGGCAGGGTCCTCAACTCGTTCTACATACAGCCGGCAACCGCGCTGGCGTGCTGTGTGTTGGCGATTGCAGCATTTTTGGCTTTCATGACGGCCGTTTTTGGAGTATATTTTACCTTTCTTGAACGGCTCGTGGCTGTGATTAGAACAAAATACGCTGTTTTGGCGTTGTTAATCATCGTCAGCGCCGCTTGGGCTGTGACGTTGGCCCGGGCGCTGGCTGAGGCGAAAAAGTGAAAATGAAAAAGATACACCACAGAAAATTATGCTTTGAGATTCTCGCACTCGTTTTTACGCCGGCTTTTGTTTGTTGCAGCGGCTGTGGAGTGGTCAGTGTCCTTGGCACCCCAACCAGCCATGAAAAGAAAATTCCCGCCGAATATAACCTTGCCGCCGTCGAGAACAGCAGGATTCTGGTACTGGTGCATCAACCGACATGGCTCCGTTCCGATGTGAATCTGCGATACTACCTGACCGAGGCGATAAACTCCGAACTGAAAAAGAGAATTAAAATACCCTCCGGCCGACTCGTCGCCTACGACGAACTCTCGCGCTTTCGTTCGAGCCGGAGTGATTTTTCAAAGCTAAAACCGGCCCAGGTCGGCAAAGCCCTCAGCGCCGATTTAGTGCTTGATGTTACAGTCACGGCCTTCAGCCTGGCTGAGATAATCGATACGGAAAATTACAAGGGTGCTATGAATATCGCAGGTTTTATCACCGATGCTGCAAGTTCAGAGAGGCTCTGGCCAAAAGCCCAGGAGAGCAGGATCGTCAAATTAGGCTTTGAAGTGGGGCCGCGAGGCCAGATTCCTTCCGTCGAGAAGCTGGCTGATGCCGGTGCCCATTGCATCGTAAGACACCTTTACGATTGCCCGAAGAAGCGATTTGATCACCCTGACGACAAAAGCGATCCCGGTTGGCAGCTGTGGCGATAAGCAACTTCATTTTGGAGAGTGTTTATGATTAAGATTAAGATTCTGATTACAGACAAACTTGCTCAGGAAGGGATTGATACTCTGAATTCGACAGAAGGCGTCGAAGCGGTTGTCAAGACCGGAATAAGCGAAGACGAACTCGCAGGCATCATCGGACAGTACGACGGCCTGATCATTCGCAGCGCCACCCGGGTAACTGCCAAAGTCCTGGCTAATCATGGAAAGCTGAGAGGTATTGCACGCGCCGGAGTCGGCGTCGACAACATCGACATTCCCGAGGCCACACGAAAGGGTATTCTGGTCATGAACACCCCCGGAGGCAATACGCTAAGTGCCGCAGAGCATACGATGGCCTTGATGCTTTCGATGAGCCGTAATGTTGTCCCCGCGTGCACCAGTCTCAAGGCAGGCGCCTGGGACCGAAAAAAGTATATGGGCAGTCAGTTGCACGGAAAGATACTCGGCGTGATAGGCCTCGGCAGGATAGGCATCGCCGTGGCCAAGATGGCAAAAGGCTTTAACATGAAGATACTCGGCTATGATCCCCTCGCCGCGCCGGCCGATGCGGAAAAACTCGGCATCCAGGTCACCGACGAACTCGAGAGAATCTACAGAGAAGCTGATTATATCACCGTGCACGTCCCCAGGAGTGAGCAGACGCTGAACATGATTGATACTGAGCAGATTGAAATGATGAAGCCCGCCGCCCGCTTAATCAATTGCGCCCGCGGAGGCATCATCAGCGAGAACGCAATATATAAGGCACTTGCAGAAAACCGGATAGCCGGCGCCGCTCTCGATGTTTATCCCACCGAGCCGCCCGAAGACAAGCGTTTCAGCGACTATGAAAGTTGCCTTGTAACGCCGCATTTGGGCGCCAGCACAAGGGAAGCCCAGATAGAGGTCGCGGTAGAAGCCGCACAGATTCTTATCGACGCGCTAAAAGGCGGGCCAGTCAGAAATGCGCTAAACGCTCCCTCGACAAGCGAAGCCGTGCCCCCAATCATCACCTATTATGCCGAATTGGCCCGGCGAATAGGCACCCTTGTCAGCACCATCGCACCGGGACATATAAAGGGAGTCGAGGTTCGATATCGCGGCACAATTGCCGAGATGGCTATAGAGCTTATCACTCTCAATTTTGCAGTCGGACTTTTGCAACGCCATTTTGAAATGCCCTTGAATATGGTCAACGTCGGCATGCTGGCTAAAGAACGCGGCATAAGTATGGATGAGACCAGGAACATCGACGCCAAAGACGTCGCCGCAAGCTTCACGGCAAAAGTTGTCACCGACAAGGTCACCCGGACCGTGACCGGATCCGTTTTCGGCCAGACGCTGCTCAGGATCATCGAGATAGACGGTTTCACCGCAGAGATGACCCCGCAGGGTGCCGTATTGGTGATATTCAACGATGATAAACCCGGCGTCATAGGCTCTGTCGGCAATGTCTGCGGCAAACACAACATAAATATCTGCACAATGGGTGTAGGTCAGAAAGCCGAGCAGCAGCAGGCAATGCTTGCCGTCAGCCTCGACAAGGAACCGAGCAAAGAGGCCGTTGAAGAACTCGAACGACTGGATTTTGTAAACGAAATTTACGTTTGTAAACTAAACTGAAACTATTAAGCCTCAGGCCGACCGGGTCGAAATCGACAAGGTCTGTGACTGAGGACTCTCGTTGAAATCTAAGCGGGGGCCTCGGAAATGAATGGAGTTTTCCGGTATGGCGAAAAGAAGGACCGCCCAGGCGGGACAGATGAACTTTGGCTTCGATGAGTCAACGTCCGGCAAGACTATGGCAAAAAAGAAAAAGGCAAAAAGTTCGAAGGTTAAGAAAGCAAAACCAAAAACCGTCAAGAAGGTCAAGAGCAAACACATCTCAAAATCTTCAGCCGCTCCGAAAGAGATTCGAACTCCCAAAAAACGCAAGACAGAAGCAGCCGCCACCGCTGAGTCAATGGCCGCAAAGCAGCGTGCGATAAGCATCAGTGAATTCTTCGCAAAGAACAGGCACCTCCTCGGTTTCGACAATCCCCGCAAGGCATTGCTCACAGCGGTCAAGGAAGCAGTCGACAACTCGCTGGACGCCTGCGAAGAAGCGCATATCCTGCCTGATCTGTTGATCGAAATAAAGGCCGTCGCCGACAACAAGTTTGTGTTAATCGTCAGAGATAACGGTCCCGGAATCGTAAAACAGCAGATACCAAATATTTTTGCCCGGCTTTTATACGGCAGTAAATTCCACAGCCTCAAGATGAGTCGCGGACAGCAGGGGATAGGAATATCCGCCGCCGGAATGTACGGGCTTATAACCACGGGCGAACCAGTGCAGATTGTCTCGCGAATCAGTCCCAGGAAAAATGCGCATCATTACCACGTGCAGATTGACACCACAAAGAACAAGCCCGAAATCGTACTCGACGAGGAATGCGAATTTGACCTCCCGACAGGGACAAGTGTCACCATAACTCTCGAGGGCAAGTACCAGAGAGGCAAGCAATCTGTAGATGAATACATAGCTCAAACCGCGATGGCCAATCCCCATGCGACGATTACTTACAAGGCCCCCGATGGCAATTCCCACGAGTATCCCAGACAGAGTGAGGAGTTGCCCTACGCGCCGAAGGAAATAAAGCCTCACCCATACGGCGTTGAACTCGGCTTGCTCTTCAAGATGGCAAGGGACAGTTCGGCCAAGCAAATCAGTGCTTTCTTAAAGACCGAATTCTCACGCGTAAGCCCCAGGGTCGCCAACGGGATATGTGAGAAAGCGGGCCTGCGCCCTACGCTCAGGCCGTCGAGGCTCAAACTAAAGCAGGCTGAACTGTTGCACGCTGCCGTAAATCAGACAAAAATAATGGCCCCCTCAACCGACTGCATAGGCCCGATCGGAGCCGAGGATTTGGAGGCCGGCCTAAGGCGGGTAGTTGAAGCCGATTTTTATACTGCTTCTTCCAGAAGTCCCGCCGTTTACCGTGGAAATCCCTTCCTGATTGAAGCGGCCCTGGCTTATGGTATCAAAGGAGCCGGCAACGGCAACCCGGACAAGGAACCGCTGATGCGAGTCATCCGCATCGCAAACCGCGTCCCGCTGCTGTATCAACAGTCGGCGTGTGCAATTTACAGATCCATTATGGATATTAATTGGCGAAATTACGCCCTGAGCCAGAGCAGGGGGGCTCTGCCGGCCGGACCGGTCGTCCTCATGGTGCATATCGCTTCCGTCTGGGTGCCATTCACCTCCGAAAGCAAGGAAGCCATCGCCCACTATCCCGAGATTATCAAGCAGATACAATTAGCCGTCCAGGACTGCGGCAGAAGACTCGGAATGTACCTGCGTAAGAGAAAACGAATTCAGCAGGAAATGGACAAACGCAGATACATCGAGACATACCTGCCTTACATCGGCGAGGCCCTACAGGAGATTTTGTCGCTCAAACAAAAACAGGTCGACACCGTGGTCGGCAAGCTCAAGACAGTGCTGGAGAAGTCCAGGAAATTATGAGTACCGAATTAATAATCAGCGTCAGCGGCTTGCGGGGTATCGTCGGCGACAATCTGACCGAGCAGGTCGCAATAGAATACGGCTGCGCCTTCGGGACATTCCTGAAAGCGCGCAAAACCGATACGAAAACAAAAATGTCGATTTGTATCGGCCGAGATTCCCGCACCAGTGGCGAGCAGTTGACATCCGCTGTCTCACGGGGACTCTGCAGCGTCGGCATTGACGTGATCGATCTCGGCCTCGTGCCTACACCAACTGTAGGTATTATGCTCAGAGAACTCGGCTGCGATGGGGGAGTTGTAATCACCGCTTCTCACAATCCCGCCCCATACAACGGCATAAAGCTTTTGCTCGATAACGGCATTGCTCCCACACCAGGCGCCGCCGGTGACATCAAAAAACGCTTCCTGGATAAGGATTTTAACGCCGTCGATTCCGCCGATCAGGGTAAAATAACCGCTAATGCCCGCAGCAATGTCACTCATATCTCCAGAATCATGCCGATTATTGACAAACAGGTAATCCGCTCGAAGAGCTATAAGGTCGCTCTCGACAGCGTAAATGGAGCGGGAGGCCCCATAACAAAAGAGATGCTCGCCGAGTTAAATTGTGAAGTCGTGGCGATAAACGACGAACCAACCGGCCGCTTCGCCCACACGCCCGAGCCTACGGTCGATAATGTCACCGAGCTTTGCAAAGTGGTGAAAAAACAAGGCGCCGCCGTCGGTTTTGCACAGGATCCCGACGCCGACAGACTCGCAATTGTAGATGAAAACGGCACTTACATAGGCGAAGAATATACCCTTGCCCTCGCAGCAAAGTACATCTTCAGCAAGCAAACAGGCCCCGCTGCGACAAATCTGTCAACCTCGAGAATGATTGACGACATAGCCGAAGCGGCAGCCGGACACGTCATACGAACCGCTGTCGGTGAAGCCAATGTCGCCGCCGCTATGATCGCACATGACTGCGTTATCGGCGGAGAAGGCAACGGCGGCGTTATCGATTTGCGGGTAGGCCCGATTCGAGACAGCCTTGTCGCTATCGCCCTCATCCTGCAACTGATGACCGAGACAGGCAAAACTATAAGTCAACTCGTAGGCCAAATCAACCGATACTATATGTGTAAAGAGAAATGTGGGGCAGACAAAACCCAAGCGAAACAAGTCCTGGCTTCGGCAAAGAAGGTTTTTGTCGATGCGCGACTCGACACCACAGATGGCTGTCGCTTTGATTTCGACGATGGGTGGCTGCACCTGCGCACAAGCAATACCGAACCTGTGATGAGAGTAATAGTCGAGGCGAAAGACCGCCGAACCGCCGAAACGTATATCGATGCCGTCTCGAACATCCGCAATAAAATCCTCGGCCCGACAGATGAACAATCATAAACTCGAAATTGCCAATAAGCAGATAAAGTTTGTCACCAACCTGGGAATCGCAGGCAACCTCATTCTCTCGGCGGTCAAAATCTCGGTCGGCACGCTCACCGGCTCGATGGCCCTCATTGCCGACGGGATACATTCGCTTTCCGATATAGCCACCGATTTCGCCGTTCTGCTTGGCGTCTATTTCGGCTCGAAGAAGCCCGACGAGAACCATCCCTACGGACACGGGCGAATGGAAACTCTCGCCGCCGGCTGCATAGGAGCGGCTTTGGCCCTTGTAGGCGGGGCAATGATTTACCGCGCTGCCATTGACATGGCCCGCCAGGAATACACAAAGCCCGCATTCATCGTCCTCTTCGTCGCACTTGTTTCCGTCGTCTCTAAGGAGTGGCTTTACAGGATAACCAGAGCCGTCGCAATAAAATCGCACAGCACCGCCCTTTATGCAAACGCATGGCATCATCGTTCCGACGCCCTCAGTTCGATTGTCGTCGCCATTGGTTTTGTCTCGCTCAGATTCGGCTTCAGATACGGCGATCAAATGGCCGCCGCCGCTGTCGGCCTCATGATTATTCTCGTAGCGATACACGTGGTCAGCGATTGTTTGCGTGAATTGGCCGAAAGCGCCGTCGATCCCGAGACAATCGAGAGCATTAAGAAAATAATAGAGACCAACCCGGCGATTCACCATTGGCACAAGCTCAGAACACGCCGCGTCGGAAGAGAAGTATTCCTCGACCTCCACATCCTCGTAGAGCCGGCCCTCGATATTACCGCCGCGCACGAAATAGCCGAAAACCTCGAAACTACCCTCCACGAAGAGATAACCCGCCCCGTAAACATAACCGTCCACGTAGAACCAGACATACCTGAACTAAGAAAATAGCCTCAATAAAATCCGACGCCGATTTACGCTGATACACCGGGCACAAGTTTGATATTATATGCTTGGATGCCGTGGCTATTTAACAGGAATAATCGACACTGCCATTCGCCTCGTTGATTCAACTTTAAGCCAGACAATCAGGTCACTGCCTTCAAGCGTACGACGATGCCCGAAACGAAATTTCTCTCCCTGTTTGACCTTCGCACCGTCAAGCATCAGTGCAGCATGACTCTCTCCCCAGTTCTTTATGACAAAAGCGGGATTGATAATCGGGCGCTCCTCATCGCCGGCTATCCGTACACGCAGCTTGCCTGGTGATCCGTCCTTCTTGTTGATCAGTTGAAAGGCCCGCTCGGTCGGGTCGTACCCTTCACTGACAAATGCTTCTCCCTCCACGACCAGATCAGGCGCCCGCAACCAGGATTTCGCCAGCGGAATCAAGTCCGCCGCCTTCTTCTCGGTCATACCGTGGAGCATAATCTTGGTCCGCCACTTCTCGCCCCGAGCATAATCCTTCCAGAGTTTTGGCTTAAAAAGTGCGATGTGACTCAGAGATGAGCACGAAGGCTTCTCCGCAGACTTTGCCGTTGTACCGTCGGATGCATCCTGAGAAACAGGCCAGTGGTTCCACCATTGAAACTTTGAAATCGGCGCGTGACCTTCGTAGGGCGTAATCATAGAACCCTCCCCGGCCGGAGGCGATACAACCGTAAACGGCGCGGCTTTTGCCTTGAGATTTATCCTCTGGATATTGCCGTCCTTTGGCTCACCGAATTTTGGTGCCCCGCGCTTTGTCCAATAGTACGTCTTGCTCTGCCCCTGCATATTTGCCACCGACACCGCCCCCAACTCGATATTATCCTCTGGCCTTCGTCCCGGCTGATGAAGCACGATCGCTTCCTGCCATTCCATCCACAAATCCGGCCGACTTGTATGTGCCGTTATCTTGCGGACACCTATGGCATCCGGATAGATCGTATAATACTCATCAACCCAGTCACTCCACCCGGTCGCCGGGTCTATGAAGGGCTGATTATACCCGACATCAACCGGAGCATAGCGCCAGTGAACAACGACGCGGGCGTCATTGTTTTCGATGATTCGCACGTGAGAGAAGCGACATTGCTTATCCGATATAGGTTCGCAACATCCGTCGGTATTAGGACTCTGATGTCCGCGTCTCTCGACAAACTCATTCGTATACCATATATCTGTATCGGTTACCCAACACGGGATAAAACTTGTACCGCGCCAAAAGACGAACTTGTGTCCACCCGCATCGAACCGCACAACGACATCGGGATGTTCTCCCACGCGCCAAGGCTTGTCCCAGGCGGAGTCATATTCCAGTTTAGCGTAATATGCCCCGAACCGCCCCGGCCCCTTCGGCCCCGAAGGCATCTGACTCCGCTCACCCCGTGCATGAGAGCAATTGACCATGAAAAACACGCCTGCCAATGCGATACACCAAACATGAGCATAGGACTGGGATATATTTCTGCTAATCATCATCTTCCTCTCAAATCTATAAAAACATCTGACACTATAACTTACACACAACAATCGAACAAAATAATCGACCTGTCTATACAACTCTTGCAACCAGGCTTACTTCTTCTTGCCGACTTTTTGTACTGTTATATGCCATACATCTCTGTTCGCTGTTTTGGCATACACACGTCCATTTCGGCTGTCTAAAATTTTATTTCCCCGCAACCCAAAAGGAATATATCGTGCATCAGTCGACCTTAATGTCAATAGTAAGGTCAATAGAACTCCAAGTGAAAATGCTATTAGAAGGTTTACAACATTTCCTTTGAACATAATCTGACTTCTCCCATTTAAACGCCTAAAAAACATAATCTTCAACGACGAAACCAACTGTTTCTTTCTATATAACAAGTTCCCCTTGCTTCTTCAATATTTATCCGCCTATGGCGGACTCGCCTGATCTCTTTTATTAAATGATGCCGCCTTTTGGTATTTTATGGCCGGGTATCAGGGAGTTCTCCGCCTTCTTCTACAAATGTCCAATCTCTTTTATCATTCAAACAATAGTTAGCCCGCAGGTTTACCCTGCGGGGATTTTTATACACAGTTTTGCCCTCAAGATAATTTCGCCTTTTACGTTCTGTAACCCCAAAATTAATCATACAAGAGATTCAATAGTTACCCAACAAAGGCGGATTAACGCGGATTTGATATTTTATGGCCGGATACCTTTAATTCCTCTTGAACCAAATCCCTCACTCAAAAGAAGATTTTTTCAGAAATTTCTACATGCATCTAAATCAACTTCAATTGGCCAGTTTTTTTTCTCCACTCTGTTACCACAGTCGTCAAGGTCTTTAATTCGTTTAATTTGCTGCTTAATGCCTATGGAATCATCTTGTTGGGCTTTATTTTTAACATCTAAAGAAGGGTATATAATCATTGCAAACCAGCCATCTAAAGGGATCAAGTATTTTAATTTTGCTTGTTCTTTAATGGTAAGCTCATTAAAGTATTTGTTTTCTTTTTCGTTTTGAGGGTCCCGTGGGTCTCTTATCATATCTTTTTTTAACAATTCTTGGAAAAAGAGAATTCTCCATTCAGATTCGGCATAGAAATCATAAGTTAAAGAATTGTTACTTTTATTCATAGGTTTAAAAAAATTAAGAAGGTCTTTGTTGTCTAATTCTGCACATGCCCGTAAGAACTTATCATTATTTAACTTCTCATGAAAGCCATAATAGATCAGGGGTCTTCCAAATCGTTTGAATACGAAAGGTCTCTTGACTCCAATTCCCAATCTTCCGTATTGACGGGCATGCTTTCTTGACTCCGAAACTTTTAACTCAGTAAAACAAGTTCTGGGAGTATTGGGAATTGAAACGGAAGTACCATCAAAACATAAAGCTTCTACATCTTCTACCGTCATCCAAAGACCAAATTGTAATATATCGTAAAGACGTTTTATATATGATTCAGTCTCACACTTGGTTTTAGATTTGTCTTCATCTGGTTTGCACCAGTTTAAATTATTATCTTTATCTCTTTCGTCAATATCGGCTCCTGTCCAATGAATTAAGAAATCAGAATGAACAGCATAATCGAAATTCATATTATTTCCCGTTTATCATGTTCCCTAACAATAATTATACCGTCTGTATAAAAAGTTCCCGTTGCTTCTTCAATAATAATCCGGCTGTGGCGAATACGTGTAGAAAACTATTGTTACCAGCATCTGGCTTTCATAGTTTCGTAATTACCTCGATTAGTCTAAAATAAAATTAGGATCGCTAAAATACTGAAAGATTGTTTTATCAGGAAAAGTGTCTGTTTCGGTTATGTATTCAAGTCCTATGTTTCTTGCCCTCCTTTTCGTCATAGTGTCTAATTGAAACGCTGTGCCTCTGACCTTGGCACTCTTTCCTATGTGCCTTATAGAATCGGGTAGTAATCGTTCTAAGTTTTTATCGTCAAATCCAAATCCTAAGAAGTATATGCGCTTAGCATGATTCAATGTGACTCGGGTTTGTATGAAACTTTGATTTTTCTCAAAATTTTCGTGTACTATCTTTATCTGACTTCTTGCTCTAAGAATCTTATTTGAGCTTAGTTCTGTACCATAATCCGAAAAATATGGAGAACTGGAGTTTTCGAGATCGCCTACCTTGCCGTGTAAATGAATTATTTGGATTTTAGATGATTCAGGAGAGAATATAAGTGAACAATCCGAGTCGGTCAACTTGTAGGAGTCTCTCAGGTGAGTACATAAAAGATATTCAAATAAGCGGTCGTAGTTGTAGGTAATGATGGAGAGCTTGTTTTCGAGCACATCCTCAAATTTCGAAGTACCCTTTCTAAGTTCCCGGAACAAAAGACTGTACCAGTTATTTGTCACACTAGCAACAATATCCGGGTTTTCACATCCCAACAATACTGCTGCAATACCTATCTTACCGATGTCCCAAAAGTCAGGGCGGTTCCTAAGAAATTCATCAATTGAAACATTGGGAGTCTGTGACAGTTTGCTCACAAAACTTTCTGCGTTCTCCACGGTAAAAGGATTAGAACTTGAGTTTTGCAGAATGAGTTTTTGTGACTCGATATCCTTTTTGAAAAATTCGCAAATCTTATTTATAAGTTTGCGACCAGAGGGAAAGCCGAAGGGCATACTTGCCCCCGCCCCTAATACCAGAACAGTTTCTTCTTTAATCATGCCCGTATCCCTTTATAAACTAGGACATCCACCTATTTTTTAAGAAAAGTTCTCTAAACCAAGATCAAGCATTTTATCTATCTAAACTTTAAGAGGTTCGCTTCTTTGGGCAAACTATATTCAACATATTCAGCGAATCTTTTTGTAAAATCAGAATTTTTCTCTTCTTGTTTTCTCGTCATATTGAAATATTGGCTTGCTATAGCTTGAACATCACTATAAAGTGGTGTGCTTCTTTCTTCTACACTTGCTTTAAGGTAATCTCTTGCTGCGATCTTTTTCATATTTAAGTTGTGGTATTCACACAGTCCACGATCTGCTAAATTCGCTATGATTACCGATATGGCAATAAGTCCACCAGCAAGCAACGAACCAGTTAATCGGCTCTTGGTAAAAGAAATCTCTTCCTTCAGAAAGATAAGGCAAGCAGTTTGCACAAGAAAAGCAATAAGAATATATGCAACACCAATTTGAGTATGGCCCTTTTGTATCGACATTGAAGAAATTATTTCAGTTGATGGCCAGCCTGTAGGTGAATAATTAAATGTCCCGCGTACCATATCCTTATCGCTTATGATTAGAACTCCAATAGCCAAGAATACTGCACCAATTAAACCCATTGAAGCCGCTAAGAGGCTAAGAAACCTATCCAGTGACATTCCTACTCCTTACTCAAATAAAATTAATTAGATTAATTAGGGACAGCCTATTTTTTTATACAAGACTCTCTATTTTCCCTGTACCATTCGGTACAGGATTTACGCTACACAAATCCTCTCTGTCACTTCATGCAGTATTTTAACCTCTCCGGCCGATCCGCTAAACTTCATTTCATATGATAATGCGCCTCGTTTGCTACAGTTAATTGCGAAGCAACTCATCCCGAATTTTCTCCGACTCTAACATCGCACTACTTACCTGCCTAAAGGCAGCCATCTTCCCACAATACGCCGTCGAGGCCCCTATCGGGACTCCACGCTCCACGATTCCCTTTCAACTCTCGACTTTCTCCTGTCAACTGTCTCTCCCGCCCATTATACCCAATACCAACACTCCCACAAGAGTCTATTTCATCCCTTTAAACTGTCAACTGTCTACTATCTACTCTCTCTCCCGCCCTTTTTGTCAGCTTCCAAAGAAGTTGAAGCCTCCCGGCTGCAACTGTGGACGCCGGCAGGCCTCTGCGGCAAAGCTCGCTTTGCAAGCAGAGTCCGCCAAGGACACCTAAGCTGACAAAACGGGTGTGTTCATTTAACTGTGTAAACGGTCATAATGCTTCTTGGCAGAGTACACTTCTGCCTTGATTTTTAATCAATCTTTCATTAACTTGTAAATATCATCCCTGAAGGATAGGGCTC
>Ga0075123_10000907_pt1 | contig 15142 bp, 20 predicted proteins | sample AntAceMetag02UKX_FD_69808 | JGI IMG/M metagenome (GOLD analysis project Ga0075123, IMG submission 69808) | Saline lake microbial communities from Ace Lake, Antarctica - Antarctic Ace Lake Metagenome 02UKX | ecosystem: Environmental > Aquatic > Non-marine Saline and Alkaline > Saline | place... | reverse complement strand
GTTCTAGTTTGTCAATAATCGCGTTTTTTACAAACAATTTGAAGCTTTGAGGAGAGGGTACAAAACAATGGCAAGCAAGAAAACGGGCATCTCAGAAAGTATTCGGCACTTATCAGATAGAGAGCAAGATTATCTAGTTGAGATATTAAGAAGATTACAAGACCGTAAAAGAATAAGCCTTGAGTTATTATATTCTATTGCAACATTCGACCATGAAGATATGACTAAGGCAAGTTTGGCAAAATACTTAGGTACTACTTCTCAGAAAATTAATAAATGGGTGGATCGTGGTATGCCAGTTAATGTAAATAAGAATGTTAATATGCAGAAGTTCTTTGCTTGGTATACAAATTTAATGAATGAGAATAAATCAGGTGAGTTTGAAAAGGAAAAGATTAGAAAGATGTCAGCTGATGCTATGCTTAGTGAAATGAAAGTAGCAAAAGAAGAGGGTCTCTTAGTTATGAGAGATTTAATGCTTCGGTCTATTGAAAGGAATATTTCCACTTGTTCACAAATGATAAAGAGTATTCCAAATGAGTTGGGAATGTTAGTTCCTAAGAAATTAAGACGTGATTACTTAATAGAGGCAGAAATAAAAATAAATGATATACTAAATGTTCTTGCCGATACTGGCGAGATAGAGGAAGTTGAATAAATGAAAAAACAGTGTACGTCAAAAAAAGAAACTAAACTTCTTCTCGGGTTGTAAAAATACCAAAGAGAAGTATTAGGTTATTATGGCTGTAAAAATACCAAAGAGATAGATAAATTATTAACTAAACTTAAATAATCTATGATAGAATCAGTCTTACCTTTTGGTTGGCAACCACCTAAAAAATGCCTTGATGACAGAGTGTTAAGAACCACCACAAACAAGTGGAAGGCTTGTCCATTTATGTCAACAGTAGACTGGTTTGAAAAAAATATAAGACTTCCCAAAAAGGTATCTGCATTTTCTGGATTCTACAACAGGAATAATTTCCCATATCAAACTGGTGTGTTAGATGCTTTCGATGACATAGACGTTAAAGAAATATCTTTAGACTGGGCCACACAAACTGGCAAGTCAACACTAATACAATTTCTACCCTCCAAAATAGCTTGTACAGATCCAAGTCCGATGATGTTTGCATGTCCTGATCGTCCAACGGCTCAAGAAGTTTCGGAGCAACGGATTATGTCGGTAGCTTCTAATATTCCAGAATTAGAAAAAAGACTACTTCCAGAAGCTAGAAGAAATTCGATGCGCCCCGATTTAGGAGACTGTATAGTCTATATGGCATGGAGTGGATCACCCGCTTCACTTGGTCAAAAGTCTTGCCGTTATGTATTTTGTACGGAGCTTTCAAAGTGGAATCGTAGCAAATCAGACGAAGCCGATGCGGGAGAATTGGTTCGTGAACGTGTCAAAGGGTTTTGGAATCACAAGTTAGTATTTGAGGGTACAAAAACTGTGGAGGGTATTTGTAGAATTAATAAGTTACAGATTAATGCAACACAACAATTAATATATCGATGCCCTTGTCCGAATTGTGGAGACTATCATGAGTTTAATTTTGATAATGTAAAATGGAAAAAGGATAGTAAAGGGAAAACCGATAGAGAGATTTCAGAAGCTACAGCATGGTTTGAATGTCAAAGTTGTAAGGCTAAGATTAAAGATAGCCAAAAGATGAAAATGTTAAGGGCGGGTATCTGGTCTGAGAATGGTGTTAAGATTCCTCATAAATTTAAAGGGTCTGTTTATTACACTCCTAAAAAATCTAAAACTAGAATACATTTTCATCTTGAAAGTTTGGCAAGTCCTGTTGTTAGTTTTAGCGATATGGCTGGAGAGTTTGCAAGATGTTTAAAAGGTGAGGGTAAAAAAACCTTACAGAATTTCCAAAACTCCTGGCGGGCTTTGGCTTTTTCTGTAAATATTAAATGTTTCAAGTGGGAAGATATAAGAGATAGACTAATATTAAAAGATGCTCAAAGATATATCGTGCCTGCATGGGCTAAATTCTTAACGGGTGGAGTTGATATACACAAAGGATGGCAAGTTTATACGATTAGAGCTTGGGGTTTTGGTGGTCGGTCAAGATTAATCGACTGGGGGCAAACAACAGACTATTCAGAAATAGAGCGAAAAGTAATAACTGGGAATTTTATACAAGATGGTGCTAAATTGGGTATGCCAGTTTTATTAACAGGTGTTGATTCGGGATGGTCACCTTTTGAAGTTTACCAATTTGTTAATAGAATTAATAAAAAGTATGGTGAAAGATGCCGAGCAATAAAAGGTCAGTCAAAAGGTGCTCCGTATTGGATGAACAAATTGGAGAGGTCGGGGGCGGATGGGCAAAAAATTGCAGATGGTATTGAGCTTTGGAATATTAACGATTATTATTATAAAAGATTCGTATTAGATAGATACGATATTCCACAAGGTAACGAGGGATGCTTTGAATTACCGATTGAAACTAAAGACGATGAAAACTATTTACGGCAAATATGTTCGGAGGTTTTGCAAGAAGAAGAAAATAAATTCGGTCAAAAGATTTATAAGTGGGTTGTTATAGATGTAAGAGTTGGAAACCATTACTTTGATTGTGAAAAAATAGGTGCTGCAATGGCTGACATGTGTGGATGGGATAGAATACCACCTGAAAATGCAGAGGTTATAGCGGTTGATACTGTAGAAAAGCCAAAAGAAAACAATGATTTCTTAGGTGATCCCGATGAGTTCTGGTCATGACGTTTTTAGATGAGAGTGAAAACTTTTGGGGGCAAGCTGAAAAGCCTGAAAAGCCTAAAGAGCCAAAGTTTATCGATGGCCGACCGATACTCCACAAGTATAAATGTCCTTTGTGCGGTGCAATAGATGGTTGTAGTGTACGAAAAAAGAACAAAGCGGGATATCCTGTATTGTTTTGTGAAACTAATAATAAATGGGTTGAGTGTATATATAAATATTATTGAAAGGTATGGAATGAGAATAGGACACTTAGATAATTTAAAAAAAGATTTAGATGCAATCGAACATCCTAATATGAAAATAGCTTTAAAACTAAGCAAGTATGTAAATACTATTAAGCAAATTGATTTCCATATAGACAAAATCAATGAATTAATTAAGGGTTTAAATTAAACTCTAACGTATTGTAGTTTTGCAGTTTTATAGCTATCTTAATATCAAAGGAGTTTTAATGGCTAGTATAGACTGGGATACAATATCAGATAAAATGAATACTGAGTTGACAACAACAAATCAGGATTTAATGACAAGTTCTTTTAAAACTGCTAATGGAAATGAAAAAACATATAGAAGTTTTGCAGATATGGCTTCTTTAAAAACCATAGCAAATAATACGGCAGCTACACAAAAGAATGAAGACTCTGGAATGATGATTTTTGCAGAAATGGACTGGAATATTTAATGGCTTATTTAGATAGTTATCAAAAAAACAGAACAGTATCGGACATCGTTGGTGAAATTTATTCAAATGTTATAAGCATAATCGCACCCGGCAGAAGTATGCAATTAGATTTTGCTCGTATGTCAAGACGTGAAATGATAAGTCGTGGCTATGATGGAGCTAAAAAGACAAGATTTAATAAAAACAAGGCGGTAACTAATGGAAGTCAAAACAGTGAACTACTTTCAGGTAATGCCATCGGGGAACTTAGAAAGAAGTCTCGAGACCAGACCAGAAATAACCCTATCGCACGTTCGGTTAAGAAAGCATTGCAAGCGCATATCATTGGAACAGGATTTACATTGCAAGCGGGAGCCGTTAATTCAGAAGGTGAAATTGACGAAGTAAAAAATAAAGAAATTGAAAAGCTTTGGAGAGAATGGTCGGGCGATAAAAACAATGTAGATATTAGAGGTAAAAAAGATTTAAACCAATTTATGACTCAATGTGTCGGTCAATATTTAGATACTGGCGAGTATATTATAAATAAACTTTCTGATAACACAGGAATGATACCACTTAAACTAGAATCAATTGATAGTGATTTACTAGATGACCAGTACACTGATGAACGTAAAAATATTATTGGTGGTATTAGAATTTCTAATACTGGCAGACCTATAGAATACAACTTCTTAAAATCTTCTCCTACAAATTCAGAAGTTTCAAGATACGGACATACAACAATCAACGCTAAAAATATTATTCATTCTTATATAGAAATAAGACCTTCGCAATTAAGGGGTGAACCTTGGTTAGCCCCATGTCTTAACTGGCTTGAAACTGCATCGAGAGCCGTTGAGGCGGAACTTTATACACTTGAAATACAAGCATGTCTATCTGTAGTTTATAATTCTAAAACTGGATCGAGTGGTGATAAATTTTCAGGTTCACAAACATCTACAGAAGATGACTCGGGAAATAGAATAGGTAAACTTGCACCGGGTGCTATTATAAAAATGAACGGTGCCGATAATATGCAAGTTGTTGATCCAAAAAGACCAGGCAATTCATTCGCACCTTTTATAGATAAGATTATACAATATGTTTCGGCATCTTTAGATATATCTTATGCTAAAGTCGCAAAAGATTATTCGCAGGGTTCATTTTCTAGTTTAAGAATGGGTGAACAAGATGACCGTAGACATTTATTACCAATACAACATCTAGTCGTTTCGGATATATTAAAACCTATCTATGCTCAATTTATGGATGACATTGTATTGAAAGGTTTAATTAATTTACCTGGCTATGCAACTAATAAGAATCAATATTTAAAATCAATATGGATACCACAACCTCATGCAAGCTCTGAAAGATTAAAAGATGTTGCTGCAGATATGAAAGAAATTTCAGGTGGTGGTTCAACTTTAAAAGCTTATTATGAGTCAAAAGGCTTAAATTTTGAAATGGCAATGAAACAAATAGCCGAAGAACAAAAATATTTTCAAGAAAACGATATTCAACTATCTAGTTTTGACCCTACAAAGACACAGGTTCAAACAGCTAGTGATATGAGGAGTGATTAATGATAAAAGAAACAAGTTTAGACAGATTATCGAGTGAGAAAATAACAACAAGGGCATCTATTGTACAGATAGATTCGTATAATGAAAATGACAGAACTGTTGAAGCGGTTTTTTCTACTGAAGCTCCTGTTGTTGTATTTGACTGGGATTCTTACAGAATGATTCCTGAAATATTGCTATCTAGCGGAATGAAATTTCCTAGTCAAGTTCCAATGTTAGATAATCATAATAGATTTTCAGTAAAAGACCAACTTGGTTCTGGTCGTAATATGAGAGTTGAAAATAGTGAGACAATTGGAATTTTAAATTTTGCTAATACTCCAGATTCTGAAAGTGCTTTGGAGTTAGTAAGAGAAAAACATTTGACCGATGTATCAATTGGATATACAACAACAAGTGTATTTATTGAAGATGGAGAAAGCTATACGCATGAAGGTCGTACTTATAACGGGCCATTAAAACTAGCTTTAGAAACAAATATAAAAGAAATATCTTTAACACCTATCGGAGCTGATGAATTTGCAAAGATAAGATCGGAAGATAAACCAATGACAAATAAAGAAATTGATGAAATGAAAAACACAAACAAGCGACTTTTAACAGAACTAGAAAACGCTAATTCTGCACTAAAAGTTATAACGTACAACCATAATAAAGGAGTTTCTGCATGAAGATTCGTGAGTTCATAGAAACATTGAAGAAAGCGAGCGTAGAAGCTTCTAACGCGCGTAAACAGGCTATCGAAAAATATAGCGATTCAGAAGATTTGAGAAGCGCAATGGGTGAATTTTACCCTGACTTTGACCTTGACGCTCGTACAGAACCAGTCAAGACAGTAGAAAAAACAGTCGAAAAAACTGATGAAGTAGAAAAACCAGAAGTAAGAAATGATTCTGCTGCTATTGCGGACATTTGCGAACTTTCGGGTCGTTCTGATTTACTACCTACATTTATTAGAGAAGAAAAATCTCTTGAAGATGTACGTTCAGCACTTCTTAAAGCAAAGGTAGAAGATAGCAATCCATTAGGTGCTAGGTTCAAAGTAGAAGTTGATGAAGCCGACAAATTTAGAAAAACAATGACAAGTGCATTTGATGTACGCTGTAATGTTTCTAAGCTTGAAGACATCAAAGATAATGCCGATGCTGTAGGATATAGTCGTGCAGCTGTTTTAGACATGGCTAGAGCTTGCGTTGAAAGAACTGAATCTACTAAGTTTATGACAAAAGATGATATTGCTCAACGTGCTTTAGGTGCTCATAGCGGAGATTTTTCTAATATACTTGCTAATACTCAAGGCAAGATACTACAACAGTCTTATGCGTACAATGAAGGATCTTGGAGAAAATGGGCGGGTGTTGGAACAGTTTCAGATTTTAAAACAATCGATGTTCCTCAACTAGCTGGTGGAACTGAAATACAAAAAGTTTTACCTGGTGGCGATCCACAGAAAATTAATTTTACAGATTCTAAAGAACAAGTTAAAGCAGAATCTTACGGTGCAGCTTATGATATCTCATATCAAGCAATTGTTAATGATGATCTTAATGCTTTTACTCGTATACCTACTTTAATGGGTGCTGGCGCTGCAAGAAAAGTAAACAAAGATGTTTACGGTGTTCTTAATACTAACGCTGTTATGGGCGATGGTGTTGCTCTTTTCCATGAAGCAACTCATGGTAATTTAGCTGGAACTCCTGCGGTAATCTCAAATACAACAATCAATCTTGCGAATGTAGGAATGAGAAAACAGACTGATGCGGATTCTAATATTTTGGCTATTGCTCCAAAGTATATGATGGTTCCTGTTGCTCTTGAACAAGTTGCATTACAGTATTTACAAGCAGGTCTTTTTACAGCTCCTACAACTGCTGCAAATTCTGATGTTTTTAGAGGTCGTTATGAAGTAATTGCAGAACCTGAAATGGATGAAAATAGTGCAACTGCTTATTTCTTTGCTGCCGATCCAATGATGGTCGAAACTCTTAAAGTATTCTTTCTTAACGGTCAACAGACTCCACAACTTCGGGAAATGGAATCAACTGTTGGAAGTTCAAGAGGTCGTACTTATGATGTATGGTTGGATTATGATATTAAGGCTCTCGATTGGAGAGGTCTTTATAAAAACGCTGGTGCATAATAATAATTAATTAAACAATAAAGGATAAATAAAATGCAGAAATTACAAACAGAATTTAAAGACGGTGTCAACCAAATGGAATACGTGGCTACGGCTGAGATTTCAGCTGGCGATATAGTTTTAATACCAGATGGAGCCGATGGCAATAATGCTTGGATTGCTCTTGATGATATTGCAAATACCGCAAAAGGTATTGTTGTTCGTGAAAACTTTAGCTTACAACTTCCAAAGGCGACTACTAGTGCTATATTACAAGGTGATGCTTTGTATTGGAGTGGTGCGTCTGTGACTGTTACAGGCTCTACGGTTGCAACCTTCGCAGGTTACGCCACAGAACTTGGAACTTGTGCTGCAGCGACACAACGTCTTATTTTAGGCGGTTCAAGACCTAATAATGAAACTTAAAATGTGGAGATAGCCTCCTTTTAACTAAGGGGGCTTTTTATTATGGCTAAATCACCAAGTGTTACAGTAAATGCAAAGGCAGTGACAGATAAATTGTCAAAGCTTGGTTTAAAAATAAACAAAGACATTATGCAAGGTCTTGCCGATACTGTTGATTTAACAAATGTACAGGTTGGTAGAAATTTTGTTAATATGCCAACAGGTAAAGTCCATCCAACTAAATTAGCAAGAAGAACGTACACTCTTCAAAATGTTTTTAGACATGCATCAACTTGGAAAATAAGCAAGAATAAATCCACTTTTAAAGGTTCTAAATATTTAAACTACTGGATAAGACCACAAATTCAAGGTGGGAAAGTAAGGTATTTAGTTAATCTTGCTATGATGCCACGTAGCGAGGATAAAATGAAGTTTAGATTTTTTAATGAAGATGGCAGAGGTAAAACAAAAGGCGGTCATAGAAGAAAAGCAAGACCATTTTTTGAACCTGGTATAAGAAAAGGTTTTAAGGGTATTGATAGATTATTACTTAGGCAATTACGCAAAGATTACAATAGGGTTATATAATGGAACATATCGACATATTAAACAACAAAGTAACTGCACTAGAAATATCTGTTGAAACTAATAATAATATGACTAAGGAAATACATACAGCTTTGACAGGAACTTACGAGAAAAAAGGTTTAATAAATAAAGTTGAAAAGCTAAAAGATAATCAAGATAATTGTATGAATAGAAGAAAAAACGATAGCAAAGAAAAGAAGAGCCTATACTTTTACATAGAAAAAACCTTAATAGCTAGTGGTCTTGGCTATGTCATTGCTAAAATAAAAGGAATCTTATGATGCCTAAAATTCCATCATACGTATACTTCGCTATTAACGAACTAGGTACACGTGAAATTGCAGGAAATGAAGATAATTCACAAATACTCGAATATTTAGATAGTGTTAAGATTATAAAAGGACATGATGAAATACCATGGTGTTCAGGTTTTATAAACTGGGTAATGATACAAGACGGATTAAAAGGCACTAATAAGGCTAATGCTCGTAGTTGGTTAGACTGGGGTGTTGCTATCGATAAACCACAAGTAGGTGCTGTAGTGGTATTTAAAAGAGGTCTGGAAGCTTGGCAGGGGCACGTTGCTATATTGTTAGATTGGAATGAAGAGTATTTTAAAGTAATAGGTGGTAATCAGTCTGATAAAGTGGGAATTGCATATTTACCGAGAGATAAAGTTTTAGGTATGAGAATAGAAATGATTTAACAAATATTTTATATGATAATGGTGCAATTCCTAGACCTACGGAACTTGCCTATATTGCAGAAGGGAATAATATGTCAGTAGATTTTACAGATTTAGAAAATGGGGCATTCCCTAACTCTTGGAGTAAAGGAAATGGAACTGTTGACGGTCAAACAGGAAATGAGCCTACAGTGGGTGGTTTATTTCCAATAGTAAGGACTGGTTTTGGTGTTGGTGGTGGCTATGTTGCTAATAGTGAAGATGGATATATAAATTTTGATGGTAATGGTTATTATCCTACAACTAATAATGTGGGTTTTACGAATGCTAGCAAACAAACTTTTGTATTAGACTATAAAGACCTTACATTAAATAGAAACAGTATATTTTTTAGTTCTTACGATAGCCCAACGCATACATGGTGGTTTTATGTTGATGCTAGTAATAAAGTAAGATTTCAGGTTGTAAATGCAACGTATGTAAGGGGTGTTGTAACTAATGAATCTGTTAATGCTAGTTCTGTAATTATTGCAAGAAAAGATGGCGCTGATATGACCGTTTGGATAGATGGTGTAGAAGCTACTTATTCACTAGAAGCAGGGTATAACCATAACGACCAAACATATACCGACAATATGTCAATGGGTTATTATTCTGCTAGTTCTCCATCGCAACCTATTTGTAAAATGTATTACATGATGAATTTTAATAGAGCTTGGAGTGATGCCGAAATTGTAGCTTATAGCGCTTTGGGAGATGATTTAGGATTGATCGGTAATAATGTAGGTGATGATTTAACATTGACAGCAGCACCAGGTTATGTTTCACAAAATAAAATGGATATAGGAATAGGAATAGGAATTTAACAAAGGAATATAAAATGGCAGTAAATCCAATGGAAGGTCTTGAAGATTTAGATGCAGGACAAGCCACAAACAGAATAAACGGGTGGGATAAGATAGAGCTTGCCGATGTTTCAAGTACAGATCATACCGTTTCAGTAGTAAAAAATTGTAAATGTTTAGAAGTAGATGTCGCGGGACAAATTAAATTTGACACTGTGAACTCTGCGGGAGTTTATAGACAAATGTTAGTCGGTGTCAATCCTATTAAAAACGTAACTAAAATATATGCTTCGGGAACATCTTGCACGGCTTTTGATAATGCGGGTGCTCAAAAAGCAGGTGTAAGGTTGTGTAGATAATGTCAACCGTACCAACTGAAAATGTTACTACTCAATTATTAACATCTATACAGACCGCTATCGGTAATATAGATGGAATTGAAACAACAAATATTATAGTTGGTTTTGATGAAAATTTAGAGAGCGCACCCGATACCGATTTCCCAAGAGTGATAATAGTTCCCGATGAAAATGAAGCTGATGACTACAGAAGCCAAAGAGATATAGAATCAAGTGTTGGTTTCCTCTTATCTGTTCATTTAAGAACGGCTAAGGGTACACAGGTTCGAGATAATGGAACGGACATGAAAAGCATGTCACTATATGCAAGTGCGGTTGTAAGGGCTTTATACGGTTTCAATGATTTAGTCGCAGCGGGCACACCACCTTGTGATAATTTTTTATATGTTAATGGTAGGTATAAAACAACACCTTATTACGAAGTTTTTTCAGAAAATGTAAACACGTCAATAATAGAAATTTCATTTAGAGTATATTCAAAAGATATTAATTTATAAGGAGTAATTATGGGTACAAGTACAAACATTTTAAGAAAATTAGCTATTAAAGCGGAGGTTGTACAAGACCCCAGAGTATATATAGCTCCCGACACATTGATCGGTTTTAATAGTTCACAAGCTAAACAAGAACATGAAATGATAGAAGATGAATCTATCGTTGGGGTAGCTTTTAAAGATTTACCACTTCAAAGTATACGAAAAGTTACCGGTACAATAGAAGCCGATGCGGAAGATACAAGTATTGCTACAATGTTAGCGGTTGCTTTCGGTGCGGACAGTTCACAAGTTTACACAATGCCAGATGATAAAAATGAAAGATCGGTTTCAATGGTTTATCTGGATGAAGTCAAGACAAATAAGTATGCGGGTTGTTTCTTGAATAATTTAAAGTTTGATTCATCTTCAGGCGAGGGTCTTAAATGGTCTTTAGATTATATTGGGTATCTTGCAGAAGTCAGAGATGACACGGCTTATCCAACACCTTCAATCAATCCTGGCAATAGGTTTTTGCATCAACAATTATGTGGAACGGGAAGCGGTTATTTTAGAATAGGCGATCAGGCTAACGCTTTAGATTCTGGCGATAATAATGATAAAATAGAATCCTTATCTTTAGGTTTTAACTGGGCATTTGATTTTATGAATGCTAATTGTCAACAATCACTATTACCGTTAAGTGGTCAAGGTGGACGACCAGAGGCTACTTTTGAATTTGTAATAGCAAGACATGATGCAGATACGTTCTTAGCTTGGAGAGATGCTAGAACGCAACTACAAGCAGATATTTTATATTATGGTTCGGCAACTTCGCAACTACAATTTGAAATACCGAATTTTGTAGTGACTGCCGTTGAAAAAACAGACGATGACGTTACAAAATTAAATGTAACTTTGGCACTTGCTAGAAATGGCTTAGGCACTAATTATACAAACTCAAATATGACTTTCAATAGTCCTATTCGTGCAACATTAACAAACTCATAGGGGATATTATGGAACTATTAATATTAAATGGCAATAATGGAAATATAAGGGTAGGTGTTGGAAAACCTTGTAAAATAACAGGCGATTCAGATGGAAGTTTAGTTACCAGTATTTCAAAAGAACCGTGGGGTTATATTATCAATAAGAAAAAAGGCGATGAAAATATCCCTGCAATGAATATTGTTAATTGCAATGTTATCGAAATATTTGAAACAAAACTAGAATCCAAAATTGAAGTAAAAAAAGAATCTGAAAAAGCAAAAAAAAAGGATGTGAATAATGGCAATCGGGAAAAAAATAGAAAGAATAGCAGCGTTTAGACTTGAGCCAGGAAAAAATATTGGTACAAGTGTATGGGCTTTTGGTGGTACTACTATTAACGCTCTTGGTACTACTTATAGTGGTATACCTTATCTAGGAATTAGCCCAAAAGGTTTAAGTGCGGTCACAGAAGATGAATCAATTGATGGTTCTGCTTTCAAAAGTTTACCCGTCCAAACTGGATTGAGTGCTGAGGTTGATGGATTCACAGGGAATTGTAAATATCAAGGCATCGATGCTTTATTATATTGGATGCTAGGTTATGAAGACGGCGGATCGTCTCCACAATCACTACATCAATTTACAGTATCGGGTATAACTGTTGACCCTACACATGGCGCGACATATACAAATAATTCTGCTACTTTTACGGTTTATTCTACTAGCTTAACGGCGGGTGTGGGAACAATTCTTTGTGAACGTACAACAGGAACAAACGATCCGAGTGGCGATACTTTATCAAAGGCAAGCGGAACAGGCGATGCAACAATAACTTTTTCAGCAAGTAATAGTGAATATTCAAGCCATTTATTTGAACTTGATGAGCACGAAAGAGGCAGTTTAGCTTATAGAACTGCGGAACAAACTGCAAGTGATTATAGTGCAAATGATAGAAAGAATCGATATGCAACTTTAGGAGTTAAAGAGGGGCCTAACGATCACCGTTACCCTTTTTATATTTGCAATGGTTTTAGTTTTACTTCTAACGCTGGAGAGATAGCCAAGTGGGACGTTAAAGGTTTAGCTTATAGAGAAGATAGGGGTGATTATGACTCCGCTAACTGGACTATACCAGCCGATGTACAGGGTTCGGCTTTATCTGTAGTTCACCATCAATTAACTGTAAGTCTTGGCGAATCGGGTTCACTTACAGAAATAGGAATATCAGATATTAATATGAGTGTCGATACACCTATTAGAAAAGACCAGGATACGGAATCAGGTTTATATATTAACGAGCCTGTAATGGAAGGTAGATATGAGGCTAAAGTTGACTTAACCTTATCACGTCATAGTGTAGATACTTGGTTAGCTTTTAGGGATTCACATACAACACTTGCTTTAAAAGTTATAGCAACTTACGGAATATATGCCTTTGAATTTTATTTTCCACAAATGAAAATATTAGATACTAGTGTTGCTGAGGGTGATGTTATGACCGAACCGATTAGTTTAGTGTCAGGCGATCCAACTGCGAATCCTTTTACTGATGAAATAGGTTCACATAATTTAATTGAAAACGGAGTATGTTTTATAAGGGTAGTTAATAAAAATAACGTAAATGAAATGAGGCGGGAATAATGAAATTTACAAAAAAAGAACGTCAAATTATTAAGATTGACTGGAAAGAGGGAGCAGTCATTCATGTTAAGAGGGCATTTTTACAAGACACAATGAGTTCAAAGATTAATAACGATCCACAAGCAATGGGAATGTTATTCTTTGAAAAGAGCATTGTAGACTGGAATGGTATTGAAGATGAAGACAAAAAAGAAATACCTTTTTCGGAAAAGATGCGATCTGAAATATTTGAAGAAATAATCAAAGATGCCGATATGATAGAAAAATTATCTATTGCTTTAAAAGGTGCTTTGGGAAACTTGAACGCTGGCTCGACTGTGCAATCGACTGGAAATGGAGACGGAGCAATTGCTTCGACTGTCAGCAAGAAAACGGAAAACTAAGTTGTGAAACCGATAAGGGATGTCACTATATTTCAGACCCTTATTTTAATGTCAATCCTAAATGGATATATGATTATGGAAACATTAAAGACTATTGGCAAATTTTTACAAGGGCAATAAATCTTTCACCTTTTGATGGAATTGAAATGCCTCAATTATTTCCTGCAGTCATGGACACAACAAGACACAAAACGGTAAACTATGAAGAAGATGAATTTTGGTTATTAATGGAAATAAGCATTTTAAGACAACGTGAATACATAGGAAACGAAAGAATAAAACAGGCTAAAAGGAAAAAATAATGGCACTTAAATTTAATATTTTAGTTGATGACGAAGGTTCTGCAAAAATAGTCGGGCTTGGTAAGAAGATTAAAAAAGTCGGTAAACAAACTTCTACTTTTGGCGATACATTCAAGGCTGTTTTCGGTGCTCAAGTTTTACTTGGTGGATTAGCTAAGGCAACACAAGCTATAAAGGGTTTAGTTTCTTCTTTTGATGAAGTCGCAAAGGCGGGCGATCAATTTGATAAGATGTCAAAAAAGACTGGTGTGGCTGTAGAATTTCTTTCTGAATTTGGTCATGTTGCTAATTTGGCAGGCTCAGATATTAATCAAGTTGGTGGTGGATTAAAAAGATTAGCTAGAAATTTATCCGATGCCCAAAATGGTTTAATGACAGCCAAGCGGGCTTTTATGGATATAGGTTTAGAGGTTCAAAATGCAGATGGAAGTCTTAAAAAAGTTGACGATGTAATTCTTAGTGTTGCAGATAGATTCGCTAACATGACTGATAATACTAAAAAGGCTGCACTTGCTCAAGAACTATTTGGACGTGCGGGAGCCGATTTAGTACCGTTGTTAAATCAAGGTAGTGATGCAATAAGAGTACAAATGCAAGAAGCCAAAGATTTAGGTATAGCTTGGGATACACTAAGTGCAACACAAGCAGCCGAGTTTGTAGATGCTATGACAAAAATGAAGGGTGTCATGGATGGAATAAAGCGGTCAACTTTCTTACCTTTAATGGTTAAACTAACACCAGTAATGGAGGGCTTAGGAAAAAAGATTGATTTTGCTAAAGAAGCTATGCGGATTTTGGGTAGATTTTTTGTAAGATTTGTTAATTTAGATACTAGTAATCTAAACGAAACACAAGCCATTATTTTATTAATTGGTGAAACTGCTGCAGAAGTTGGAAAAGGTATTGTTTTATTAACATCTACATTTAAACATTTAATATTAACCGCTAAACTCATAAAGAATATGTTCACATTTGATTTCGGTGGTTTTAATAACACGATGAATGAAGTCGCTGAAAATATTGATAATGCAAGTACAGCAATGGCTGATTTAGACAAAGTAACTGCTAGCTTTAAAAAGAATGTTCAAGAAGATTTATTTGATGACATTAAAGGCTCTACATTAAATAATGATAGTGGTGGTGGCTCTGACCCTGCAATCCCAGATCCGAGCATACAGGCTAACTTACAAAGAACTATTGACGCTTTAAAATTAGAGGCAATGGGTGAGGGTATAAAAAAAGAAAAAACATTGTTAAATACTTGGGGTTTAGCTCAATTACAAATTATAGGTAATAATGAAGAAGGTCGGACTGTATTAAGACAAGTTGGAAAAGCTCGAAGGTTTGCAATTGAAA
>Ga0075123_10000903_pt1 | contig 15178 bp, 12 predicted proteins | sample AntAceMetag02UKX_FD_69808 | JGI IMG/M metagenome (GOLD analysis project Ga0075123, IMG submission 69808) | Saline lake microbial communities from Ace Lake, Antarctica - Antarctic Ace Lake Metagenome 02UKX | ecosystem: Environmental > Aquatic > Non-marine Saline and Alkaline > Saline | place... | reverse complement strand
ATGACTCCGAGATAGAGACTCGAAGAGAATGAGACTCCGCCGACCGTGATTCCGCTTTGGAGCCATCCGGGTCCGGAGAGGCGGATGTAGGCGCCAATGGTAGCAAGTCGCCCTTTGGCTTTTGCCTGTGTTATCAGTTCGTGATCCTTTTGAAGATTGTGATCGAGTGTTTGCTGAACTTCCTGCGTCTGATTATTATCTGACATCCTTGAGACTCCAAATAAGTTAATATCACAAATACTCTTATAACGGGCGTAGCGTCATAATTCAAAATACTTTTATTCTATTAACAATAATTTGTAAACAGCTTTTTAGAAAGTACTTATATTGACTTCGGCACCGGTTTTTTCTGCCGAGACGTAGGCGCTGTAAATCGTTGATATTGTGTCAGCGGCCAGGCGGCTGTCGGACTCGACGGGTTCGCCGTAAGCGGCGGCGCGGTAAAAGGCCTCGATTTCCTGGGGGTATCCTGTGAACCAGTCCTCGTCGGGTGAGGGATTTGACCAGCCCTGCTTGGTGCCGATCTTTTCGAGGACGTAAATGTCTTTGAAATTTTCTTCCACGGGATTGTACGTTTGCATTGCCGTATTGGGATTGATGTTGCACACGGTCCTGTGGTTGTTGGCTGCTATCTCCAACTCATTGTGAATTCCGCCGACCAGGATATCGGATGAGATGATGTCGGCAATGGTGCCATCCTCGAATGTGACGTGCATGATCGCGAAGTCATCGATGTCATGGTAGGTCGTTCGAATATGTCCCTCGTCTCTGAAGCCTTCCATTCTTGTAATCAGGTGTGTTCTGGCCGAGACTGTTTTGGGTCGGATCGGCTTGCCGTTGTGAGCCTTTCCTTCGATACGTTTGAGATAAAGCGCCCCGGTGAGTGGGTGGCATCCTTTGCCTATCATTGTGCCGCCACCTGCATATTTCCAGTAGCCGTAGTATTCTGCGTGCGAGCCCGAGTGGGACTCTTCGCCGTGCATCCAGAGAATCTGGGCGCCGGTTTTCTCGATGATTTCTCGCTCCTTCTGGATCGAAGGGGCGTAAACCCAGTTTTCGGCGTAGAGTACTCTCGCTTTGCTCTTTGCTTCTGCTTGGAGTATTCGGTTGATACTTGCCAGTGCGAAATCGAGGGCGTCCTGCTTGGGGAAGGTTTGGCCGTTGAAATCTTCGGAGCCGTCGCCGAAGTAGCCTGTGAGGGGCTTTTCGACGATTGGGAACTTGTCTTTTTCAAGCGATGCGATTGCAATCGACTCGTGGGTCGAGGCCGGTGCGCATACGTGGACGACGTCGACGCTGTCGATAAGCTCTTCAAGGCTTGCGAAGGCCTTTATTCCTCTTTCTTTTGCATAAGCCTGGCCGGCTTCTTTCGCCTTGTCGTAGACGCCTAAGAAATCAACATTTGTGCCGTAAACTTTCTTGACGGCTTCGAAATGAAATTTGGACGAAAAGCCGGAACCGACGATGCCGGATTTAACAGTTTTTTTCTCCATTCAAAGTGCTCCTTTCTGCGATTGGTATTTCATATTATGGTCTTTAACCATGTAAACTCCATGGACTTCGCATTGCCCGCGAGAGCATGCGAGAGGCCGAGGGGTCATCGATAATAACTTCTTTTTCGGGATCCCACTTGATTTTGCGTCCTGTGCGGATGGCGATTTCGCTTAGGTGACTGATTGTGTCCGAGCGCACGGCTGCGGTGATTGGGCTGATTGGTTCGGAACGGCTCTTGATGCAGTCGAGGAAATTGCGTTTATGATCGTGGCTCTGAGACAAGTTGATTTCATCGGGACCGATTTTCGATTTGAGCAGTGACTCCGGGCCGGCGTACACGCGACCACGGTCAACACGTACCCATCCTTCGCTGCCGATAAACATAGTTCCATAGGTTTTGAACGGGCCGTAGCGTTCAATGATCGGCTGGGCGACGTCTGCGCTCATGAAATGCATTTTTACTCCGTCGGCATAGGTGCACCAAACATCCCAGCTAATGGCAGTGTCGAACAGCCCGTCGGTTGGAAACAGGCCCTTTCCCTCGTATTCAATCGGACTTGTATGGTCGGTGTTATTTCCCCACTGGGCTATGTCTAAAGGATGTGCGCCCCAGCCTGCGATGAATCCGAGGGCGTAGTCGCTGATCCAGTTTTTTCCTCTTGCGAAGCAGCGGTCATGGGTGAATTGCGCCCAGGGTGCGGGTCCGAGCCATAGGTCGTAGTCGAATCCTTCGGGGACGGGCATTGGCGTCATCGAGCCGCCGGCCTGGCCTGCGGCGCACCATACGAGGATGGTGTGAAGTTTGCCGATTCTGCGGTTGCGCACCAACTCGCATACGAATCGGAAGTCCCGGCTTGAGCGTTGTTGCGTGCCGTACTGGATGACGTTTTTGTAACGTTTTGCGGTTTCGCGTAAGGTTCTGCCCTGCGTTACGCTGAGGCCGAGCGGTTTTTCGACGTATATGTCCTTGCCGGCTCGTGCCGCGGCCAGGGCGATCGGGACATGCCAGTGACATGGTGTGGCGATGACGACGGCGTCGATGTCGTCACGGGCTAACAATTCGCGGAAGTCATTGTAGGGAGTGCAGCCTTTGAAGGTTGCGGTGGGGCTTGTTTGGGCGTAATGATCGTCAAAATACTTTGCCCATTGCCGGCGGCGCGACTTGACGGGATCGCAGGTTGCTACGCTTTGCGAAGCGGATTGGTTTGCGAAACCCCTGACGTGGCCACTGCCCATGCCGCCGACCCCGATATGACCAATCGTGATTCGCTCGCTTGCGGGGGGTGTTGCCCTACTGCCGAGGGCCGTCGATGTGATGATGTAGGGGAGGCCGAACGTTCCGGTCGCAACAGCCGCCGAGCCTTTCAAAAAAACGCGGCGACTAATCCTGTTTGTCTGTTTGCTGTTAGCTGTCATATCTCCCTTGTCTCCCGCACAATCAGACGATGTTCAATGCCGGGCTTAAGGTTGATTCTTATGCCTTTGCGCAACTGCTCGCCTGTGTGCTTCGTTTCTGAATTGGTTGTAAGGTCGCCAATAGTGTAGCGCCTCTTAGCTTCGACTGTGAACCATTCGGGGAACTGGTTTATTCTTGGCCAATCGAGGGGCATTTTCATATTCGCCTTATGACGAGGCCGATCGAAGATTACCCGGCCTTGCCAGTTCTTGTCGGCAATCAGACTTATCTTCAACTCGTCGCCTTGTTGGACTGCTCCGAAGAGGACGTCTTTTCGCCATGGCTCGATAGTGACGCCTTTTGTCTTCCAGAGGCAATACATTATGGTGGTTCTTGCAAAGTTGCCGTCACCGTGCCATCCTTCGATGATGCCGTCTTGCTTTTGCTTGCTCCACATTACCTTCGTTTCGCTGTCGATCCAGGCTGCTGCCGATTCGACCGGTTCGCGATTATACAGATTTATGGCGCTTTCAATCGAGTCTGCGTAGCCGTCGGCGCTTTCGCCCTCCCACTTGTAATTTCTGTAGTGCTCATTTATGCTGCCGAGGGCTTTCAGGACAGCGTCGCGGTAGGATTGGGTTTTGTCTATCAGGTACACGGTGTAAAAGCCGTTGAGATTGTAGCCCCATGTGTCGGCGACGCCGTCGCTATGTTTGCCTGTTTGAGGATTTATCGAGTTGTAGAACAGGCCGTGGTTGTTTCTGCCCACTTTCAGGATGCGGTCCAGCATTTCGTGAATTGGTTTTTGATAGGCTATTTTCTTTTGCGGGATCGCAAAGTTGACTGTTGCGTAAAGCTCACACAGTCCTGAGACGATTTCGCAGCCGTGATCGCGGAGTCTCAGTTTGGTCATGTGTCGGGTCGGATGGTGGTCGGCGAGGAGGTAATAATCTCCGAGCCGGACTGCCCAGTCGAGGTATTCCTTGTTGCCGGTCATCCAATACAGGCGCGAAAGCGTTTGCAGCATCTCGCCGTTGACCTCGACGTTTTCGGAAACAATCTTTCCGAAAGGAGTATCGACGGGAGCGTGCTTCCACATGTCGTCGAGTATGCTTATCATGCGGTCGGCCCAGGGGCTTGGGCCCAACCATTCGGTGAGGGGCAGGAGGCCGTCTTTTATGTACTCCGACGATCCGAACATGATGCTTGCCATCTGGGGCGTATCACTTAAGAAGCCCTGCTTCGAGAAGGAATATGTATCTGGCATGGCGCCTATTCGGGAGGTGAGTTTTGTTTCAGTTCGGAGTATATCAAGAAGGCGACCATTGAAGAGGGGGCGGTCGGTAATTGCGGCGGTCAGAACCATGAAGGGGTAATTATCCGCGGCAGAATCCTTAGCGTTCCAGATGTCCCGGCGGCTTCCCTTTAGTCCCCTGGGAATTAAGCCGGTCTTTGGGTCGGCGTATCTGAGCCATGCTTCTACAAATCTGTTGCATCGAACGAATCCTTCGTTTGCGAGTCGGCCGTTCTGCATCGCCCGGTCGAAAGCCTGATCAATCTTTTCGCCGGCAAAGACAGAAGTCGGGATATGCGCAGTCAGCATCAGCGCGACAAGCAAGGTCGGTTTAGCCAAAGGCAATCTCAATCTATTCATTCGACTGTCTACTTTCATTCTTGCACAAGCGGCATCGGCCACAGAGCCCGCACATGATAATCTGTTTGTCGGTCTGTGGCAACCACGTTGAATTATGGTTTTGGCCTTAGTCGGAGGAATTGGGCGGGGCTGGTCTGGATTGTGAATTTGTTGCCGGTCAGGATTGTATCTTTCCCGGCGCTTGTGCATACGGCTCCTGAGGGCCATGGTGAGATAATTGTCAATGTTTGTCCAGCTTTTGATTGTCTTTGCGGCCGATAGCCGATATAATTTGGGTTGGCTGATATAGGAAGTTTTTAATGATAGCAATGCGTCGAATAGAAGATTTTGGTCAACGGATAGGACGTGAATTTGGGGCACGACGGGTTTTGCTGTTTGGCTCTTATGCTCGAGGTACAGTCACTGAGGACTCGGATGTGGATATATTGGTGATTGTCCCGTTCGAGGGCAAGAGCGTGCATAAGTCGGTGGAAATTCGGATGAAGCTGCAGCCGGAGTTTCCCGTAGACCTGCTCGTTCGCACTCCTGAGAAGGTTCGACAGCGTGTAGAGATGGGTGATGGTTTTATGCGGGAGATTCTTGACGAAGGAAAGGTGCTTTATGAAGCCGATGACCGCTGAGTGGGTCGGAAAGGCTGAGGGCGATTTCGCCATGATGGAACGCGAATGTTCGGTGCAGAAAGATCCGAATTATGACGGAATCTGCTTTCATGCCCAGCAGTGCGCCGAGAAATACCTCAAGGCCCGGCTCTGCGAAGCGGATATTTCCTTTGGCAGAATCCATGATCTGGTTGCTTTGCTGCAGAAAGCTTATGATGTGGAGCCAACGTGGCAGAGGTTCCAGGAGGAGCTCGCTTACCTTTCAGATTTCGCGGTTTCATTTCGGTATCCCGGTGAATCGGCGGACGCCGAATATGCGTTCGATGCTCAACGTCGGTGTCGTCTATTTCGAGAAGCGGCGCGTAATGCGCTGGGATTAGAAATATCGTCAGCGTGATTTGATTGAAACGCTTTTTAGCCATTCCGAAGATGATTTCTTTCCTCTTGCTCCGCTTTTAATTGTCTTTGCGGAGGATGGCCGATATAATCTTTAGGGATGATGAATGATTTTTGAGGTATATTTATGGCAAAAAAAGAAAAGGTTGTGTTGGCGTACAGCGGCGGGCTTGATACGAGCGTTATCCTGCCGTGGCTTAATGAGACTTACGGTTATGAGGTTATAGCGTTTGCTGCCGAGCTTGGGCAGGGCGATGAGTTGTCGGGTATTAAGCGCAAGGCACTGGCCAGCGGGGCGGTCAAATGCGTGGTTAAGGACCTTCGGAAGGAGTTTGTAGAGGATTATCTGTGGCCTATGCTCAAGGCGGGGGCCGTTTATGAGAACAGCTATCTGTTGGGAACGAGCGTTGCGAGGCCTTTGATAGCGAAATATCAGGTGGATGTGGCCCATGCTGAAGGCGCGACGGCTGTGGCTCACGGGGCTACGGGAAAAGGCAACGACCAGGTGCGTTTTGAATTGACATTCATGGCTCTGGATCCTTCGCTGAAGATTATCGCACCGTGGAAGGACCCGAATTTTGAGCTTACGAGCAGGGAAGCTGCTGTTGATTATGCCAAAAAGCACAAGATTCCTATCGAGCAGAGCAAGAAGAAGATTTATTCGCGGGACCGGAATTTGTGGCATATCAGCCATGAGGGGGCGGACCTTGAGGACCCGGCGAATGAGCCGAAGGACGGCGTGTTTGTGATTTCTCAGCCTGTCTCGAAGACGCCGAGTAAGCCGGATTATGTTGAGATCGGTTTCGAGGAAGGTGTGCCGGTCAAGCTCAACGGCAGGAAGATCGGCGGGGTCAAGCTGATTGAGACGTTGAACAGTCTCGGGGGCAAGCACGGCGTGGGGCAGACGGACCTTGTCGAGAACCGCTTGGTGGGGATGAAATCTCGCGGTGTTTATGAGACGCCGGGCGGGACGATTTTGACTACGGCGCATACGACGCTGGAGAGCCTGACATTAGACAGGGAGACTTCGCATTACAAACAGCAGGTTGCTCTGAAGTATGCGGAGTTGGTTTATTACGGCCAGTGGTTTTCGCCGTTGCGCGAGGCGCTGGATGCTTTCGTCGATGTTACGCAGTTGAATGTCACGGGCTCTGTGCGAATGAAGCTATTCAAGGGGCGGTGTACGCCGGCGGGGGTGAAAAGTCCGAATAGTTTGTATCAGACCGATTTGGCCAGCTTCAAGATGGGGGCCGAATATGACCCTGCCGATGCGAATGGCTTTATTCGATTGTTCGGGCTTCCTATGAAGGTTGCGGCGGCGATCAGGAAAGGTAAGAAGAAGTAAGTAAGGATTGATTTTTGACGCAAAGGAGGCGTCGTGGGAATACCGGACTGGATTTGGTTTAGCTTTATTCTTGCGTTCGGTTGCTGTATAGGCAGCTTTCTGAACGTTGTCGTATACCGACTTCCCCGTGACAAGTCATTGGTGAGGCCGCCGTCGGCGTGTCCGGCGTGCGGTAAGGAGATTCGTTTTTACGATAATGTTCCACTGTTTTCATGGCTGGTTCTCGGGGGGAAGTGTCGTAACTGCAAGGCCAGGATATCGGTGCGGTATTTTGCGATTGAACTTTTGACGGGGCTGTGCTTTCTGGGCGTTTTTATTTTGTATTTTCGGGCGAATATGCGGGCGGGGATTGGTCCGTTTGTGGAGGGCGGCGGCTGGTTCATTTATTTGCTCCATATTATTCTTCTGGCGTCGTTCATAGCTGCATCGGCGATTGATCTGGAGTTGTGGGTTATTCCGCTTTCGATCTGCTGGTTTGTGACAGCGGCCGGTTTGATAGGTTCGGCGGTAGGGCCTTATATTTTAGGTTCGGCCAGGATCGGTCAGCATTTTCTTCTGCCGAGTACGTCTGATATTCTGTTAAGTGAAGTGCAGGTATCATCTTTGGCGGGCGGGGGTTTGATAGGGTTGATGATATCGTGGGTGCTTTTGAGGACGGGTTTGATCAAGGGCAGTTATGAATCCGAAGAGGAGGCCGGGGCGGGGGCGGAAGGGTCGCAGGAGGAGCCTCAGTTCAATGATCGTCTGGAGGTATGCAAGGAAATCGTTTTTTTGCTGCCTGTGATTGTCTGTTCGGTGGGTCTTTGTTGGCTTAGCCGAGAGGGCACATCATTGCACGAGTGGGTGCTGGATTTTTCACAAAAGCCTGTGATTTCCGGTCTTCTGGGCAGTTTATGGGGTTACTTTGTCGGCTGCGGCGTGGTCTGGGCCACCCGGATATTCGGAACTCTTGGTTTCGGAAAAGAGGCGATGGGGCTTGGCGATGTGCACTTGATGGGGGCGGCAGGGGCGGTGATAGGGCCGATATTTGTGGTTGTGGCGTTTTTTGTCGCGCCGTTTTTCGGCTTGGGCTGGGCTGGTGCGCAAATGTTTTTTAAGAAAATTCGGCAAATTCCTTACGGTCCTTTCTTGTCTTTGGGCGTTTTAGCTGTTATGATTTTACACGACCGAATTTTGGATTATTTCAAACTTATGTTTTTAAGTTAGGAAATCAGAACGTGAACTTCAATTTCTAAGGAGAGAACGAATGAGACCTGCCAATATTAAATCCATCAGCTTACTTGTTTGCGTTGTTGCGGTTACTCTTGTTTCGGGTTGCACCAACTGGAAGAAGGAATGCCAGAAAAAAGACGTTCTACTTAAGAACTGCGAGGGGCGATACCAGGCTGAGTTGGACGAAAAAAGTGCGCTTTCCGACCGGGTTCTCCAGGGGCAACAGACTATTGAGGAACTGCGAAGGCAGATGGATGAGCTTAACAAAAGTCCCGGCGAAGTCACCGGTTTTAAGTATGGGGATGTTGAGGTTGATACGGCAAGGGGTACAATTACGGTGACGCTGCCGAACACGATACTTTTCACAGCGGGCAAAGCTACGCTTAAGAAATCCGTAAACACCGAACTCGATCATATCCGGTCTGTCCTGCAGAGCAAGTACGGCAACAAAGAAGTAGACGTTGTCGGCCATACGGATTCCGATCCGATTAAGAAGTCGCCCTGGAAAGACAATTGGGAGCTTTCGGCACAGCGTGCTTTATCGGTGGTGCGGTACCTTGTCAAGAAGGGTATCGACGACGAAAGGATTCGGGCGGTGGGATGCGGCGAGAGTCGATCTGTTGCCCCGAATACATCAGCGAGCGGCAAGGCGAAGAACCGGCGTGTGGAGATCGTGGTGTATATGAGGTGAGATGGGGTTGTGCCTTATTGCTGCGCTGCGGAAGTGTGAGTTCGCACGGCGCCTTTGCTGTCGATGCGAACGGTGATTGCGCCGTCTCTGGCTGTGAAGAAGATATTCTCCTTATTCATTCGTCCGGTTAGTTTGTGCCTGTCATACTGGCTTCTACTGCAGCTTGAAATCGCGATGTCGGCGTCGAGGTTTACGAGAAAATCAGCGTTCAACGTATTGGCCGATCCGTGATGCGGGACGATGACGATATCGGGGTTGAGTTCACTGGCGGTGCGCAGAAGTTGTCCCTGGGCGAATTGCTCGATGTCGGAACAGAGCAGTATTTCGGCACCGGCGAATTCTATCAGCGAAACAAGCGACGTGTCATTTTCGCTCAATTGACCAGGCGGGTACAACCGTTCGCTCGGCCAAAGTGAGGTGATCCTGACTGTGTCGTCTGTGGTCAGGAGCGGCTGGATTTTTTTTGCTTCAAGGGCCCTTTCGGTGAGGCACTGGTTGAGGAATTTGGCTGTGCCCCACGAATCGACGGCGTCGAAGAAGGCATGATTAGCATATACTGCTTGCACGCGGCAGTGGTCGATGACCTCCGGTATTGCGTTTATGTGGTCGGCGTCATTGTGGCTTATTACTATCGCGTCGATTCTGCTTATGCCCTGGTAGTCGAGAAAAGGTGCGATGATTCGCCGCCCGATATCGCTTCTGTGGAGCGAACCGGCGTCAAAGAGGATATTCTGATTGCCGGGCAGTTGAGCGAGTATTGCCTGTCCGTGGCCGACATCGAGGCAGGTGAGGATCAAGTTGTCGCGGTGTGTCCTTTGCCACTTGACGGCGCCGAGGAAAACGACTATTGCCAGGACCGAGATCGTGCAGACAGCTTTCTTTATCAGGGGGCGGCGAACCAGAGGGAAGCCTGCAAATATGACGAAGCAGTAGTATAGCACTATCGGTGCGGCGGATACGTGTCCGATGAGGATTTGTGAGACACCGAGGTCGGCGATTTGCTCAACGAGCCAGATCAACAGGCCGGCCGAACCGTTCGCAATTACACCCAGCAATGCTGCTGCGGTGGGCAGGAAGAACGAGATGACTATTTGCAGGTATCCAATAATCAGGATCAGGGCGACCAGGGGAAACACAAGTACTGTCCAGAGAGAGGTCAGGGGGTTTATTGTGTAGAAATGAAACAGCAGGATGCCGGCGCTTGCCAGCCAGGCGGCAAGGCCGACGGAGAAGAGTTTCAAGGTCCCTGCTGCAGGCTTTGCTTTCAGGGTTTGTCTGCACCAGGGGACATTCGCCATTTTTTCGTATACGAAGAAATGTATCCGCTCGGTAAAAAGTATGATCCCGAGGACCGATGTGAACGATAATTGCCATCCGGCCTCGAAAAGCTGTGTGGGTCTTATCAGTAAGAGGATTATTGCCCCTAATGAAAGCGTGTTCAGCGGACTGGAGTATCGGCGAAAGTAAAAGGACAGGCAAAAAAGCCAGCATATAATGGCTGCCCTTAGTGTCGGCGCTCTCGGGGGGACAATCACTAAAAAGATTGCTATGGCAATGATGCAGATGGTCGCGCACCCGCGTTTCATAAAGCCTGCGGTTTTGCACAGCCACCAGATCAGACCCATCAAGATTCCGAGATGCATTCCTGAAAGGCTGATAAAGTGGAGCAGGCCTGTTTTGCGAAAGGCCTCGTAGGTTCTGCTGTCGATATTCGCCCTGTAGCCCAAGAGCAGGGCGTGCAGCAGAGAACGGTTTCTTTCCTGCGGTGCGAGGTCGCCGATCAATGCGTGCGTTGCAACAGTAGTGAGCTTGCGTTGCACCCGCGCGAACAGGCTCGCAGGGCTGCTCTCGATTACTTCAATCGCCTCCCGCGATTTGATAGATGCCGAAATGTAAACATTTTTTCGCGCCAGGTACTCGGCCACATTGAACTGGCCGGGATTCTGCGGTTCTTTGAACCGCTCCAGCCAGCAGTAGGCCTGTATGTGGTCTCCCGCTTTAAGATCGAGCAGCGGTTCGTCGACCTGGACTCGCACGGCGCCGACCGCCTTTGTCCAGCCGGCGGTGCTTTCGACTTCGCACATCCTCAGATAAAAACTGCAGCCGGGATCGGTGTATTTGAATCTCGCAAATTGCCATTGGCGGCTGTTGGTTTGCGGCTCAGTGACAATTATTCCTCTGACGGTAGCCAGTGTCCGCTGATCACCGATGAAATTGCGAATATCGTTGTCGGCGGTCTGATTGAAGGCTGTCAAGCGAACAGCACCGAGGCATGCGAAGCAGGCAAGCGCAATGTAGCCTGCAATGTAGGTCGCAGGAGTTGCTTTTCGCATAGCAAACAGGCAAACAGCCGAGAGTGTCAGGATAACAAGCAGCGTCAGCCAGATCCAAGGCGTTATAGCGATTACATCCTGCAACGCAATCCCGGCAATGAGACCTGCAGCGGCAAAGAGCAGGGGACAGGTAGCTATGATCTGGCTGTGAAAATTTCGCCCTTCGGCGAGTTGTGCGTCAATAAGGCTTAGTTTTCTCTGTATGTCATCCATAAAGAACCGGACTACATATTCCAGATATCCTCACTGCGGCCAGCCAAATACGAAGTGGTTTCTAAAGGTGTATGTACTCTTTTGGTTTGAAGTTGTCTTCCATGGTCCAGGTGACGGCCTTGCCGCCCTTTAAGCAGTAGATGACCAGTACCTCGTATCCTTCTTTATCCACCCACTCTTTGAGGAAAGGGAAGTCTGTGACGACTTGTTTTTTCAGTTCAAGGTCCTCAAGCAGTTCGACAGAGCCTTCTATCCTGACCTGCTGGTTTTCCTGAGCATTGTAGAAACACATTTCAACCTGAGGGTTAGCCGACAGTTGCCTGTTAACATCCTTGTCAACACCTGTGCTGAATATAATGCCATCCTCGTCGGCCCGATACAACGCCATCATTCTGACATGGGGCATGTTATCCTCGGATGTCCCCAGGCTAAACAACGGCTTTTTCACAACGAATTCCAGTACTTCTTTTTTGGTCATGGCTGTGGATCCCCTGATCAGGATTGTGGATTTATTCTTTCTTTGCCGTTCATGTATGGGCGAAGCGCCTGGGGCACTGTCACTGAGCCGTCGGCGTTTTGATATAACTCAAGAATGGGTATCAGTACTCTCGGCGAAGCGATCACGGTGTTGTTGAGTGTGTGGCAGAAAACGTTCTTCCGGGTGTCGGGCTCTTTGTAGCGAAGGTTCATTCGCCTGGCCTGGAACTCGTAGAATTTGCTTGCGCTATGTGTCTCGCAATAATTGCCCCGCGAGGGCATCCATGCTTCTATGTCGAATTTTTTGGCCTGGCCCCTGCCGAGGTCACCTGTGCAGACGTTTACCACACGGTAGGGCAGTTCGAGGGCCTGCATAACCGCCTCGGCATTGGCGAGGATGTGATCGTGGAATTTTGCGCTTTCTTCGGAGTCGTTTTTGCAGATCACGACCTGCTCTACTTTGTCGAACTGATGTATTCGGTAAAGCCCGTAGGTGTCTTTGCCGGCGGCTCCGGCCTCTCGCCGAAAGCAACTCGACAGGCCCACGTATTTGACGGGCAGTTGTTCGGCTTTTAATATTTCGCCCATGTGATAAGCAGTGAGGGGCACTTCAGCAGTGCCGACGAGGCTCAGGTTGTCACGCTCCATCTGGTATGTCTGTTCTTCTGAGCCGGGAAAATAACCGGTGCCTCTCATTACCTCATCTTTTGCGAGTAGCGGTACGGACAATGGCACATAACCTTTTGCGATCATCTGGTCCAGGGCCAGTCGCAGGACCGCCCAGTGCAACAGCGCGCCGTCGCCTTTGAGAAAGTAGTTGCGTGTTCCCGCTAATTTGACGCCTCGCTCAATATCGATAATACCTAGGGCCAGCCCCAACTGCACATGATCTTTGGGCTCAAAATCGAATTTTCGTATTTCACCTTCTCTTCTTATTTCGATATTTTCAGTATCATCTTTGCCTATCGGTACATCATCATCGGCGGGCTGGGGTACTTTCAACATCAGGGCGTCAAACTCCGGCTGGTTCTTAGCGATACTTTCATTGCGGTCGCCTTCCTCAACTTTGAGTTGCGACAACGTGTTCAATGCCGCCTGTTTCTTATTTGCGGACAGGCTCGGTATCGATTTACCAAGCTGGTTCTTGTCGGTGGAGATATCCTGGAGTCGCTGCTTTTCGAGTTTCAGTGCTTTGTCCAACTCAATCAGTTTGTCAATATCGACATCAAAGCGTTTTGTTTTAGCGGCATCTTTGAATTTTTGGGGATTTTCACGTATTAGTTTAATATCTACCATGTCTACTCTTCGTATCTCTTTATGATTACAACATCGTTTTGCCCGCCGAATCCGAATGATTCGTTCATTGCGATATCGACTTGCGTTTTTCTTGGTTCGTTCGGGACATAATCCAGGTCGAGTTGCGGGTCGGGGTCGTGGAGGTTAATTGTAGGCGGGACTATATTGTCTCGTATCGCGAGGACACAGGTAATCAGTTCTGCGGCTCCGGCTGCTCCGATTAGATGGCCCAGCATACTCTTGACGCTGCTGGCGGGAGTATTCTTCGCCTCTTCTTTGAAAACCGCTTTGATAGCCTTTGTTTCTATCGAGTCGTTCTCGGTGGTACTTGTGCCATGCGTATTTATGTAATCGACATCGCGGTAGCTTATTTGGGCGTCTGTCAGTGCGGCTGTCATGGCCTGGATCGCACCTCTGCCCTCTTCGTGCATGTCGGTTATTCTGAAGGCGTCGGAACTGCTGCCAAAGCCAATGACTTCCGCTAATAAGTTGGTGCCTCTTTCTTTTGCGGAACTGAGCGATTCGAGGATAACTATTGCCGAGCCTTCGCCGAGGACAAAGCCGTCTCTGCCGGCGGTGAAAGGTCTTGATGCAGTTTCCGGGCTGTCGTTTCTGGTCGAAAGGGCGGTGAGGCGATTAAAGCCCATAACGCCCAGCGGATGTATCATCGAATGCGCACCGCCGGCGATCATTATATCGGCATCACCCTTGCGGATAAGCATTGTTGCTTCTCCGATTGCCTGAGTGCTGGCTGCGCATGCTGTGAGACAGCTTCTTGTTGGTCCGCGTGCTCCGACGAGCATGGCGACATGGGCAGCAGACATATTCGGCTCCTGTTCGAGTTCTCGCAAGGGATCCATCCGGCCAAAAGCGACATTGGCCCACTTGCTCCAGTCCATCTGGTTTGTATCGGCATTCCACGCCTTGACCAAAGCTTCGAAAAACACCTTGTTATCGACGGAACCTTCGCCTGCGCCGAGATAGATTCCCATTCTTGTTCGGTCTATGCCGTCGGTGGGGTTGTCGGTTTCGATATCGATTCCAGCATGCTTGCAGGCCTGGGCTGCTGCACCTATGGCAAATTGCGAGCCCCGATTACCTTGTTTGTGAAGCTGCGTGTTTTCGGTATATTTTGAAAGGTCATAATTCTTAACTTCGGCGCCGAAAGTCGATGGGAAAGTCGCGGCGTCAAAAACTGTGGTTTTGGCCACACCATTTTTGCCGGCCAGCATTGCCTGCCATACGTCCTCGACATTGTGGCCCAACGGACAAACAATTCCCAAGCCCGTTATCACCACACGTTTGTTTTTATCCTGGCCAGCCATTTAACTTGTCGTCTCCCCGTTAAATTTCTTGAGCACCAGAGCGGCTGTTTGTCCGCCGTATGTGTAGCTGCAGCATAGTGCGTACTTGATTTGCTTGTTTTGCGGCTTTGTTGAAATATTCAAGTTGCATCCGTTGGCCTTTTTGTCGCAGTTCTTTGCTGCTGGTATTTTACTTTCGCAGATTGCACGGACGGCGGCGATTATGTCGAGCGCTCCGCCTGCGGCGCCGGTGTTGCTTAGCATACTCTTGGTGGGCCAGACGGGGATTTCTTTTACTGCATCGCCGAGGGCAGATTCGATAGCCTTGCTTTCGGCGAGATCGTCGGCGAGGATGCCAGTACCGTGGGGGATGACCAGGTCCAGGTCATGCGGCTGAATCCCGGCGTCGACGATGGCTTTTTCTATCGCAATTTGCAGGCCGTATCCATCCGGTTCGAGTTGTTGGTAGATGGGGTTGATACTGTTGCTTTGTCCAATGCCGACGATTTCGGCATGAATCGCGGCACCCCTGTTTTGTGCGTTTTCGAGGGTCTCGAGTACTATCAGGCCGGCGCCCTCACCGAAAACCGAGCCTTTGGCGTCGGCATCGAAAGGTCTGCAGGCGCTGTCGGGATCGTTGTTTTCGGTTGTGGTTCTTTTGAGCAGGCACTGGCGAATCATTACTATCGGATTGACCTTTGCTTCGACGCCGCCGGCAATGGCGATGTCACTGTCGCCGCGGGCGAGAACCTGGGTAGCTTCGGCTAT
>Ga0075123_10000895_pt1 | contig 15275 bp, 27 predicted proteins | sample AntAceMetag02UKX_FD_69808 | JGI IMG/M metagenome (GOLD analysis project Ga0075123, IMG submission 69808) | Saline lake microbial communities from Ace Lake, Antarctica - Antarctic Ace Lake Metagenome 02UKX | ecosystem: Environmental > Aquatic > Non-marine Saline and Alkaline > Saline | place... | reverse complement strand
TACATGAGTAGCACCTGATAAGTTTCCAGTATTAGTCCAAGTATCACCTGAATCTGCTGATTTGAATACTGCTCCCGAAGATGTAGATGTGCTTGTTCCAGCATATAAATTTCCATATGAATCTTCTGATAAAGATAATATTGATTCAACATCTAATAAGTTGCCTGTATTAGTCCAAGTTGTACCTGAGTCTGATGATTTGAATACATCGCCATTTGGACTAGTTCCTGCAAATATATTATTAGATGAATCTTCTAATAGAGAATCTACAGTATAAGTAGCAGCACTTCCTAAGATTCCTGTAATAGTCCAAGTTGTACCTGAGTCTGATGATTTGAATACTGATCCACTATTAGTTCCTGCAAATAGATCATTATTTGAATCTTCTATTAATGTATTTACACCCACTATACCAGACAAGTTGCCTGTATTAGTCCAAGTTGTACCTGAGTCTATTGATTTGAATACATTACCATATGGATAAGTACCTGCAAATAGATTACCTGAGGAGTCTTCTATTAGGGAATTTACCGAAACAGCATCTAACAAGTTTCCGGTGGGATTCCAAGTATCACCAAAATCTGTTGATTTGAATACAACTCCACTTCCATCTACAGAAGTTGCTACATATAAATTATATGATGTATCCATTATTAAAGATTTTACTTCAGTCGCGCCTGTTATATCTCCAGTAATCGTCCAAGTAGTACCTGAATTTGTTGATTTATATACAGCACCATTTGATGCAAATAAATCACCTGATGGATCTTCTATAATAGAAGATACCTTAATAGCACCTTCTAATATTCCAGTATTAACCCATTCTGTCTCAACAGGAGGAATGACCGTTTCTAAATCAGCATTAACTGACATAATAATTACTTTTAATGATATTGTGTTATTAGACATCCAAATACGAATATTTGTATCGCTTGTTAATTCAACATCATAAGGTATAACTTGCTTCCATGTTGAAGTGTCATAACATTGTACATGAAGAGGCCGTGCTTCAAGGTCATGTGTAATGTCTGCATAATAAGGACCAGTACCTAATGAAGGTGTGACAGTTGTAGTATATCCTTTTGGTGCAAGTATACCTCCAGAATATATATTTGTTACATGAAGATCACCATCATAATTCAATCTTGTTGTATTTGTAGGATCTTCTGTGCCTGCATATAAAGCACCATCGGTTTTTGTTGTACCTGTAAGACTGATTACACCAGTTGCAGAAAGATTCTTACATTCAACATCTGCATAATTAGCATCTGTATTATCTCTTAATTGAATTGTACCTGTACTATTTTTAATAAGAGGACCTGATGTGCCAGATACGAAAATAGCACTACCATTTGATTGATCCGCAATAACTAATTCATATTCGGAACCTTTAATACCCGACTTCCAAACATCATTTGCTTCATCCCAAATCATTGATGCGTTTGTTTCATCACCACGTCGTATTTCGATACCTGCATCAACAATAGGTACACCAGTTGTTACATCAGAATTTAATAGAATGATATTATCAGCAATTTCAACTTCTTCAGAATTAACAATAGTCTGAGTACCATTAACAGTTAGATTCTGAACCTGAAGATCTGCATCATCATTGTCTAATGCATTACGAATCTGTAATGTACCATCAACATTTTTCAATTTAGGTCCTGTATTATCAGAATCTATTTGAAATGTTGTAGATTCAGTTCCAGTATCTGTATTTTGTACATGTGCACCACCCACAACTGAATCAATTTTAGTTTTAATTGAAGATGTGGAGTCATATGGAATAGAAGCGGCATCGAGTGTATTAATATCCGACCATTCAACCTCGATAAATCGTTTATCTATTTTTTGCATTATAAATTTCCCTTTATAACATAATAAAGATTACGTCATTCGACAAATGTTATTATGAGTTTGTTTTTATATTTGTTCTAATTTGTTCATGTTAGTATATCAGATTTTAGTTCTTCAATTGCAGTTTCGGCATCTGTTTTCATACCAATAGGGAATGTTTCTGAAGTAATACTTAGATTATGAAGCATTGCTAATTGTGCTTCTTTGGCACTCTGTTCAGTTGCTCCATTTTGAATTGATATATCATATATAAATGTTGTAATATATTCGATATTTTTTCTTGAACATGCCCCACCAACAATATAATTTTGAACTCCTCTTTCCATTGCTTCAACACCAGCATCCGCCTCATCAAATTCAATTGTATGTTGTGCAATCCATCCAGTATATTGTTCAACCTTAAGCGGATTATCTACAGTATCATCAAGGATTTGTTGTTCATGTTTAATCAAACGCATTAGTCTATCACGTTCCGCTTGTTTATGACGTAACAAATCAGAAGTTGAACTTTGAATCCATTTTTGACATGATAACGACGTTAACATTATAGTTGTCCTCCGGCATTTTGAATTTTCATTTTATTATTCTCCGACTGCATTTTAATATTTGTTCTACCTTTTCAATATTATAGCATCACTCCAATCACTTCTCTGTTCACCTATGACAGCACGTACTTTTGATACTAAGTTTTTATAATCAGGAAATTCATTATCAGGTATATATGTATATGATAAATTATCAGACGTAAACATTTTAGTTTCATCTTCTTGACCACATCTAACTGATGATATTTCTATTTCCCAATAATCAGGTTGAGGATCATTTTGATCCCATGTTAATGTTCTAGTTGTCATATCGGGCGGAGTTGCTGTAAATGGTCGAGATGTTTCTTCACAACTTGAGAATATGAATATTATTAATATTAAACTTATAAACATTATAATTTTATTCAACATCTTTCTTCTCCTTTTTAAATGTTGTAATACCATTACGCAATTCAAATAGTTTTTGAAGAGCCTTAGGTACAAATGCAGCAGTAACCCATGTGACAATGATTGTAAAACTTTCTTTTTCTGTATCTGTTGTGATGGCATACCATGTTAACCATATAGCAACTCCCAAAGCGATAAAGGACATTAATCGAATGTTAGATAATTGACCTGTATGATCTTCGAAGAATTCTTTCATTATTTCCCATGATTCCCATGTTTAGGTTTTTTAAATTTCTTACAATATTCAAGTCCTGATTCTTTACACCAAAAGTTTTCATCTCTACACCAAACATATTGAAAATATGGATAGAAAAAATAAACACCATGAGGGATTACAAAATAAAATCCCGCATTTTCAATATATATTTCATAATAACCCATCTCATCAATTGTAATAATTTCAATAAGTGTTTCACTATTACAAGTAATTGCACTTATTTCAACTTCAATGTCTGATTGAGCATCACAATCTGGAAAAGTTATGAAACCACAAATAGTATTTGGTGGACAATATGTTTCATTATCAAAACATAGTTTATTATAATCTAAAAAATTTATGTTATCTAAATCCGTGTTTTTATCAAAGATTGTATCATTATCAAATAACGGAATTGTTCTACAATCTAATATTACTTCTTCTTTTTCAGATGCTTGCAATGATTGAACTAATTGAATGTCTTGATCTTGTGTACTACATGCAAATAACAATATCATTAACAATGCTGTTATAAAACTAGCGATATATTTCATTATACCTCCTCGGAAGTATTATTCTTCATAAATTTTTGTATCATTATCCATTCTATAATAACTGTTTGTTTCATTATCCCAATATACAGTATAGGGTTCTCCGAAAGTAATAGTCCAAATTCCTGTTTCATTATCTCCTACAGTACAAGGAACATTTACTGAACATTCAACAGTATATTTATCAGGTTTGATAATACTATCACTTTTACAACCTATTATCATTACTATAAATATAAATATGATTACTATAGATTTCATTATCTAAGTCTCTCAAATTTCATTTTTGTTTTTAAAGTTTTAACAATTTCAGTATTTTTCATCTTTGTATATGCAGTGTATACAATTGCCATAACTAAATTGTATATCTTTTTACCTAACCATGGGCATGATATACCTAATACAGCACCAGATCCAAATAGAGTCATTAATAATAATATTGATCTTTACGTTCAATATCTATATTAAGATAGGATTCTTTTAAATAATAATTAACTTTGTTATTCATTTGATTCCTTATTGATTATATTCGTTGGATTGATTTCATACGTCTTGCCTCATTGAATATGATTCAATATCAAATCCTGCACGTTTGTATAATGATATTACTTTTTCATTACCCGCTGTAACACCAACTCGTATTATTTTACATCCTTGTTTCTTTAAATTATCAATGGACATATTAACAAGATTCAAACCCAAACCCTTTCCACGATATTTATCATACATAAACATATGTGATAATGATCCTACACCACCGGGACCTTGTTTCCAATTAACTGACAATATGAAACCTACGGGAACATCATTATCCTTTATGAATACAAGAAATGGATTATATTTCATTTCACCTTTTAAATTATTTATTGCCTTTGAATTACTCGCAGGGTCAGGTGGTTTGTATTTTGATAATTTCCCACTATGTTTCCAATTCTCAAGTAGAAGTTTAACGGCCGCTTCAAAGTCTTCTTTGTTTTTCAAATCACCAATGACTATTTTCACAGATGATTTGGCCTCTTGTAGGAATCGTTGAATTGATTTCATTTTTCCTCTTATTGATTACAAGGTGCACAGCGCACAGGTTTACGAGATTCAACTTTTTGATAAAATGTATTGATTATTACATCATAGCATCCATCACCTTCAACTTGTACACGTCTGAATAATCTATTTCTATCAATCCACCATTGACATATTGTTCTTATACGTCGTTGTCTTTGTTGATACATGGAAGGAATTAATAATTCATTTGCAATCGCCCCTTTAGGTGATAAGACAGACATCAATGTTGAATTCATAGCAGTTGTTGCTGGACTCATAGATTTAAAACTTACCCATTTTACATCATTTCTACCATCAGCATAATCAATTTCAACAATTATATCACCAGTATCTTCACATGCACCAACAGAGACCGTATCATTAGTTTTTGTTGTTGCAGTCATCACATTTTTTACTTCACGAATACAATCAATATTTCGTTTCCATATCTCTTGTTGATTTTCTGCTTCCTTAAATTGTTTGGCAGTCATGTTATGTTTAGACGCTTTATATTCAAGTATCATACCAGGAACATTTACACCAAGAGAAATAAATAAGGTTGGATATATTAATATCCATTGCCATAATTTTTTTGGTAATATCATTATTTCCCTCTCATCTTCTTCATTGCATTACTAATCTTATTTCTTAATTTTGTAATACTTGGATGTTTTATTCGACCAGTTCGAAACCCTGTACCTGTAAGATAGTTCATGACAATACGTAGTTTCTTTATATTATTATATGGTTGTAAATATCGGTCAAGTTTTCTACAATTTTCAACAGGATATTCTGCCCATGTACCCACCAATTCTTCACGAAGTTTTTGCCATGTTGCATCCTTAACCAATTGATTCATTGGTATATCCCAATCGGATGATTCTTGTAAAAATCTTTGTATTGATTTCATTATTTACGAATTCCCTTTAATTTAGTTTTAATAAATTCATTAAAATAAAATTCCATATATTCTTTTGGAGGTTTTCCAATCCTTTTTTCAAATTGAATAATAAACTCATCCATATCATCCATATCATGTATATAATATATCTTAGGGGTGGTATCATTAATATTTATAGCATATAATCCTTGCGTATAATCAGTAGCAAATGGAATAAATCCTTTTTTTATAACATCCGCTTTAAATCCATACATTTCTTCTAAGAATCCACCTTTTAAAAATTTAAAAGAAACCCATTTTTTTGATATACTATCAAATGATTTAATGTTCTTATTATTTTTATTATTTTTTATAAATTTAATTACACTAGGATGTATTTTTCTTCCTATTTGTTTTAAAAAAGAAAGTACTTTACTACGATCAGATTTGACTTGACTACAATAAGTTTTTGATATATCTTTACCTTTAAAAGTTATTTTCCATTCAGTCCATCCTACTGGACGTTTCAAATATTTTTGATCTTCATTGTAATTATCACCAATTCCTTTTATATTATCACAATTCTTTATAGCATTAAAATCTGATGCATTTGTCCATGATATATATCTTGACCATTTTTCAGATACTTTATTTTTAAACCATAATCCATAAGGATCCTGATTTCGACTTTCTTGTAAAAACTTTTGTATTGATTTCATATCACCCCTTAAAACTTGTAATCAAAGTATTTGATATCTTTTGCCCACTTCTCCTGTACCATATCAATCAAATTCAAATCAAATTGTCCATTCTTTTTACGATAGTATTCTTTATAATGAAACTTATCCTTTTCAGGACGGTTTAACATATTAGGTAATTCGATTCGACCAATATTCAATTTCTTACAGACACGATTGAAGTCACTAACTAAGTTTTCAAATCGACCAATAAATTTTGTTAGTTGATTACCATCATCATCATATATGAATTTGTGACAAGGATGAGCATTCATTCCTATATCACATGCAATCCATTTACGAAATGAATCATCTTTAGTATCTCGATATCGTAATGCTTCTTCTTTTCGCCATTGAAAGAATATAGATACCTGTCTATCCCATGGATTACGGACAAATGCAAATGTGAAATACTTATCCCATTTTTCAGGACCAACAAGTATACGACTCTTAACACAATTACGATGTAATAGACCTTCTATGGTATCAGGTTCATTCAATAATGTTTTACGAATGGAAGTCGAACCTGTTTTCTGACATGCAATAAATACATATTTATGTTTATCAGATATAACCATTTATTAGTCCTCTACATTTGGAGATCTACTATTTTTCATTTTACGTTTCTTTTTCAACTTGGATATATATCCTTCCACAGCGCCCTTACCTTTTTTAACAATTTGTTTTGGTACCATGTACGGGCCAATTTCTACAATTTCATTATCATCATCTTCCAATAAAAACTTGTGAATTGATCTCATATTATCTCTTTCTTATAAATCCAAGTTCTTCGATTGCTTCTCTATAAGAAGTTAATCGATCTTCCATTTGTTGACCTTTTATTTTCGCCCGTTCTGCTAACTTAACAATACGATCCAATTCCATTACCAATGGTCCGGGTTTCTTTGTAAATACATATGTTTTCATTTTATTACACAATTCAACAATATCATCGTGAAGATAACATATCAGTCTATGATCTTGTCTTTTCTTCATCAGTCATACCTCTAATTGTATATGAGGGGTTCCTGAATCATTGTTTTATCAGTTAACCATAATACATAATCTTAGTATAATGATTCATCCTGAGGGTAACATCATGCGTGTGGGTGTTACTTGTTTTCTAGGTCAGTTATAACTCTATCATTTGCATAAACATTATCTAATGATTGTTGATACCAAAATTGATCTGGTGTAATAGTATCCTTCTTAACCAAACCAAACAACGCTTTTATAGTAATAGGTTTAATATTCAATTCATCTTTTTTATGTTCCCATATCTTAGTAATCAATTCAGTACAATAGTATTCATCATCTGAATGTTCAAATTCGAAATCATATGCAGCACCAATAAGGTTTTCTGCATTTGTAGTTGCCGTATATATGTCTGACTTTGTTGCATTCGGCATTCTCATGATTGCCATATAGTCACAACGACAGAAATTAATAACATCTTCTTCTTTAGTTCCTTCACCCATTGCATGAATAACCATGTCGTCGCCTGCATAATATCCCGCATGTGAGAAATAACCAGGAATAAAATATCCATCTATATAATTATCATAACCTCGTAATAGAATATCTCCTTCTTGTATTATATTCAATACCTTTCTTACATCTTCACCTTTCATCCCATAACCTTTAGGATGATATAAGATAAACATAGGCCATGGAAATATTTTGATATCTCCAAACATAAGTAGTGATTTTCGATAAATCTTATTTAACATATTCATAATTGGCCTCCGTTATTTTCCTGATTCTATTAAGTTTCCATTTTCAAATAAAAAGTAATTTAAATCTGTATATGTATTCCCTGAATCATAAAGAGTAAAATGGTCCGATCCAAAAAATGAATTAGATATCTGTTTTTGTTTATGACAATGTGTATGACCAATGATTGCTGCTTTATATTGTGATGAATATCTTCCAATTACTTTATCATGTATTTTCTTTACAAATCTTTTAGTGATTCCTAAATGTAAGAACTCGTCAATTAATATACCTATCTTACGAAGGTTTATATGAAATAGTGATTCAATGAATTGTCTAGTCTTTGAGAGTTTAATTGATTTTAATCTTCTCTCACCTTGTACAGAAGGATCAAATTGATTTCCATGAGTTAATACAATATTAAAATTAACAAGCAATTCAGCAAATTTAACATTTGGGAATTCGGCTCTTAATAAATCCTTATCCGTATCCTCATGATTTCCAAATATATAATAAACTTCAACACCTTGCTCAGGTAATTCCCGTAATACATAATTCATAAGTTTTAAATTGTCCTTGTTTTTAATAATCTTTGAATATTTTGCTCTCCAAAGATCTAAAAAATCTCCAAGGATGATTAGTCTATCAAATTGTTTTGATTCGACTAATGTATATAAATCTTTACATCTATGATTAACTGCACTACCCAAATGCGTATCAGAAAAAACCATCCATTTCATATCATTAGTCTCTCGTTTTAATATTTCTTGTTTCTAATTCTTTTCTTGATAATTAAAGGTGCATCATCGGTTGTTAATCTTTCTTTGAATATCATATATGTGTATTCTTTTTCATTTGCTTGACTAACTGTAATGAAATCATCATATTGATAACCATTAACCCATTGATTATTTAGAATATTTTCAATTTCATCTGCTTTCGCCAAAGGATCCAAATCAAGTCCTAGATTACTTCCAGCGAATTCAACATGATATACTGCAGTTGCATCTGCCATAATATATTACTCCTTAGGTTGTATGTTGTCTATGTAATACCATCATACAACTACAAGACCAAACATGGTCAGGCGTTTTTGTATGGAAATTTATTCTTAATCTTACATGATGAGGAAGTGTTTCGGATTCTGCAGTTTGTAACTGAAGGAATCCTTTATCAAGTAGAGTCATTTTATTTACGAAACGACTTAATACAACTTCTCTACCCATTAAATTATAACCACCAGTTCCTGTATAGTTAGGTGTAATATTTTCAAATTGATGTGTTGTTTTATTATAATCAGCATCCCAATATCCCGGATCATCAATTTTACCTGTATCAAATGAAGGAAGGACTTGAATTAATTCCATTGCAGTCGTATCAACCGCAATTGATCCTGTACCTGGAGCTGCTGGTACAATTATATATCCCTTTTCTGTGAAATCAGGAACACCCGAACTATTAACTATATGATAATCTGTGCCTGATGTAGGACCTGACCATGGTGTAACTTCGGGTACGATTTCTAATGAAACATGATCTCCCAAACAACCAGACCACATTAAATATCCTTCATGAATATATGATAGATTTTCAATTGTATTAAAGTCTATATAAATATAACTTGAAGTTGTATCATCAATATTATGAGTGTAATACATACTATTACCATCACCTACAGATCCATAATTATGAGTATCATCATGGGCATCACCTTCACATGTAAAATATATTTTTGTACCTAATGGTCTTGATGATTCATATACCATCAATTTATTATCAGGTCCTGTAGAAGGATGATCTTGTATTCGAGTATCAATAATAGTAGTTGCCGACTCGACGATTCCATGAGAAGCATTTTTAGGACAAACTGTTGGAGGTTCTTCTGCCCAAACTTCACTCCAACCACATGTTGAATCACATAGTACTCTGTATTTATATAGATCTGACATATTAATCCTCTCCTATTATTTTTAAATCATCAAACATATTCATAGTTTCGCAATCATCGAGTATAAATTCAAACTTATATTTTAATCCTTTTAATATTTCAATTGGAAAATCACTTCTTCTACTTATACATACATCGAATGATTCTTTTAATATTATTGCTGTTTTTTTATAATCATATTTATCAGCAAGATTTAACCATTCTTTTATTTTATTTTTATCAATATTCAAATCATCGATAACAATCGGTCTTTCTCTTTTCATATATGCTTCGCAACTTGTTTTTGCTACAGCATCATTTGCAGATATTTCACTATATTTTTCTTTTGAATTAAATGATGCCCAAGTAGTATAAAACTCTCCCCCAATTACATCTTTAATATCATCGGGAGATATTAATTGATAATTAGATAAATGTTTATCAATATATGTACTCTTGCCTGATCCTGAAATGCCAATCATTAATATTATAGTTTTCATTAATATACCAGTGAAAGTGATTCTAAATAAATATCTCTACTATTTACACGTCCTTGAATTTCAATTATTGATTTTCCAGTAGGTAAATTTGAAAGACTATTATTAGAAAATATTTGTTTCGTTTCGTTATTAACTTCAATACTCGCTATTTCATTTGAATTGGTATAATCATATAATCGTACATCGCCATTTTTATTATGATATTTAGTCCATGCTATTATTTCAAGGATAGAGGGAGTACCTGTATAAGCAGTTCCTTGAAATATAAATGACCCCATTACTGTCCAAACTTTTTTATTACATTTTATATATGGTTCAGTACCTTTACCAAAACTAAAATTTAATAATGAATTACGTGATCCTGATGTAGGAATATTAGTAACGGTAACATTTATTTGTTCACTAGTAGAATCAATAACTACAGGATCCCCTATAAAATTAATAGTCTTAGTTTTTGATAAAACAATAGATCCATTATATTTAGTTTCTAGAAGAGAAGTAGGTAGAGGATTTAAATTATCAATCAAATTACCATCTTCACTTTTTATTATAATATGACCCGCATCGATAAGATCTTGTACATCATTAGAAGACCTAATTTCATCTTCTGAATTTTCTTCCATTAAATCAAAATCAATAGTAGGATGAATAAATTGTCTTGCACCAAAGTCACCAATAGAAACGGGATTTAATGTACCAGTAGTTGAAAGAAGGAATTGCATTAGAATCGTCTCCTAAAATATAATCTTACTTGAGCTCGTTCTGTTTCGCCATTACAATATATTTGAATTCGATCTCCGGCATAAAAATTTTCATTTTGAATTATACTATGATTTTCCAATACATGATCTATAGTTAATGAATCATGTATTATAGTAGTATCATTTTTTCTTACTTGTGCTGTCCATGTTTTAGTGGCTTTTTCATTTGACATTGTAAAATATACAAGAGTTGCATTATATGGTAATGGAATTCCGACTTGATTCATTGCAGTTCCGTCAATAGTTCTAAAATATGAATTCTCAATCCTTCTATTTCTTCCACAACAAACTTCAATTATTGATGCACCAAGAGTTTGACCTGTAGTAGGATCTACAAATGTCAGTTCGCCACTAGTTGAATCAGTAAATTCTTTTAATTGAACGTCAATCTTACCAGTTGTTGAATCTATAGTAACATTTTCTACTGTAGAACCTGTAAAATTAATAATCCGTGCCTTATTAATTACAACACCATCTTGTTGAACTTCAACACCTTCATCTGCATAATCAGACCATTCAGATTCAATTTTTAAATGTGAAAGTGCTTCATTTGCAGTAATATTTTCATCACCATCATTAATTATTATATTCTCTGCCAATACATGAGTCTTTAAATCATCACTTTTATCAAGTTCTTCTAAATTAAACTCCTTAAACAAATCTCTCTGACTTGCTATAGGAATAGAAATGCCGAGGTCATTGATAAAGACCTCGACACCACTATTATTAATTGCAATTATCTGTTTGATGCGTGGCATTCAATATGCTCCTTAGTATTTTACATTAACTCCAGATATACCATACAGTCACAACTGGATAATCAACATTACCAGAAGTAACGTCCATATAAACTCCCAAAAAGTCACCAGCAGCAAGATCAATTGCCAATGCATATGTTTGTGCACCAGCAGCCGCTGTCAATGAAAGATTTGTTAAGTTTGTTGTTGAACCATTACGTCTAACATAGAATGTTGCAGATGCAGTACCATTAACTTGTACAGACATTCCAATGATTTGTGCAGTAAGGGCCATTCGTGTACCTGATAGATTAGATACAACATCACCAGCTCCACGTAACCATTGACTTTGTAGATTTGATTTTCCACGACCAAATGTTGTGGCCATTGAATTGACTGCCATATCAGGTAAGAATGAAACATCGATCTTACCTGTAGCATCAGAAAGAATCGGTGTTTGTGATGATTGAGAAGTACCAAAGAATGAAGATTGGGTATAGTATCTCGCATCACCACGTGTATCTGTATGATATTGTGTATGGTCATCATCTCCCAAACCTGTTAATGCACCATGGTCAGATAGTAATGCAGAATCTGGTAAAAATGAAACATCCAATTTACCTGTTGAATCTGCAAATATACCTGTAGCGTTTCCCTGAGATGTATTATAGAATTGTGACTGTTGATAATATCTTATATCACCACGTGCATTATTGAGATATTGTGTGTGATCGTCGTCACCAAGTCCTGTTAAATCACCATGATCACTAACAATAGTAGGTAAGAAAGAAACATCAATTTTACCTGTTGAATCAGCAACGATTCCAGTTTGAGTACCTTGACTCGTATCATAGAAATATGTTTTAAGATGATATCTTACATCACCACGTGTATCATTATGATATTGAGTATGATCGTCGTCGTCTAATCCTGATAACGCTCCGTGATCTCCCCAATCGACATCTGATAATTTAATCCATGCGGATCCGTTATATACATATGCTGCAGCTCCACCATCGCCATCATCAGCAACGATTCTAGCATCACTTTCATCTGGACCTACCTGAATTGACCATATAGAACTACTATCATTATAATGATATACTTCTTCATCAGTTTTATCGATGAATGCATCAGGTTCAGATGGTGCTCCTTGATCTACCCATGCACTTGCTACTCTTTTATACAAATGACCATCATCTGTATCAAGATAAAACATTCCATCATCTGGACCTATTGGACCTGATGGTGATCGTTCTTCTACTCTACATAATACAGGCTCTTTCCAATTAGGACTTGCAGCAGGTGGAGCATCAGTAATATTATCCCAATGAACAGTACCACCACCACCAGAATTACTATATGATTCATCAATTTCCCACTCAGTATCTATTTTGATATGTCTAACTCCATTGGCAACACTCAAGTCTATAGTTCCATCATTCAATACCAATGTGCCTGCTGCTACAAGAGTATACAGATTTTCCGAACCATCAAGTTCGTCAATTGTAAATTCTCCTGCATCATCTTGTACCAATGTACGTTGTGTTGCATTCGCTAGAGTTATACCTAGGTCATCTATAGATACCGCACTCCCGCTATTATTTTTAACAATTATAGTCGCCATTTTATTCCTCCTAAAGAAACACGATTGTTTTTATATTTGTTCTAAATTGATAATGAACCGAATTTACAGTTGGCATGTATAGGAAATTCATACTATATATATTACAAAGTGATAAGAGTAAATTGAAGTTTAATTTTAGAAAGGAATATCATGACAAAACAGGAAGCAGATAAAGAATTATATCTTAAAATAACAGGTTTGGGATCAGTATTAGTAGGCATCTATATGATGCAGGGCGGATTTGTAATTTCAACATGTGTAATGTTATTTCTTTATGTATCTTCAAGATTAATATGGATAGTAGATACTGCAACTCGGAGGGTAAAGGCAAAAAGAAAAAAAGATGGGAGGAAAGATAATGCAGACTAGAATTGATGAAATAATCAGATTGACAAGAAAAATTGCCAGGTATGATAGACGAATGGATGAGTTACAACATCAGAAGAATGAAATTCTTGAACAGAAACGAAAAGTTGAGAAAGAACTTAAGGATGCACAGGAACTACATAAAATAAATTCAAATTTTTAGGGAGGATGAATAATTATGGGAAAATGTAGTATGTGCGGAGTAAAGTTAGGAACTCGAGGAAGAATTAAGATGTTTACATGTGCAGAAACAAAAAATGTACTATGTGATTTTTGTAGTCATTCTTTTTTCATGATAAATATAGAGTTATTAAAAGAAGATCCTATAAAAGAAATGGAAAAATGGAGAGCCATAAGTGTATGGAGAGATTGGACAGCAGTACTATTAGGATATGCTGTATTAATTAAAAAGGAGGAATAGATTATGTCAATTAAAAGGTTGGTATGTACAAAAATACCAGGCGATACTGATATGACTGTAAATATTTATACTTCTAAATATAAATATGTATACTTCCATGTGAAACCCAATATCTCAAAACAAGTAGAAATTTTATTCAAAAAAGGTTATGAAAATAAAATTTGGTCTATATTAAAAGAGTATGAATACGGGAGAGAAGATCTTAAAACAGGAGAGAAGATCCTTGGGGATCGTGTGGGTTCAATATATAGGTAGATATTTTTAAAGGATAAATGATTATGGCAAATAAAATACAAGAATTAAAAGAACTTTGTGCAAGAGTGGGAAAAACAAATATTCTTTTAGAACGCGAAATCAGATCAAAAATAAATGATATTTCTTTATCTATTAACGCACAGGCAGAATTGTTGAGAAAAGCAGAGGAAAAATGTGTAACCTGTTTGAAATTGAAGAGTGCTTCATATGAAATTGAAGGACTTACAAATAAACATTTGAAACTTTCAAAGATAATAAAAAGAGGGAACAACATTGAATACTTTGATGTTAAAGAAACTCTTTATTTGGCAGACGATATCGATTCTTTTATAAAAGATTTAGTAGAAGAATCAAAATTTAAAGATATCGAGAATCCATATTGGTGTACAAGAGATACTTTATGTGAAGTTGATATGCCTTGTTTACAAGGAATGGAATGCACATCAAAGAAAGAAGGTGAATGATGACTGCTATATCAAGATTAAAAAAGAAATTAAAAAAACACTATGTGGGTTATCATAAAATTGCCGATAGTGTTGATTGCGGATTAAGTCTTGCCGAAACTATCAGTTCTGATATGTATAATCATAAAATCGAATTCAATAAAACAATACAGAAACTTAAAGAAATGGATTCGGCATGTCCTGATGTTAAACTTTAATATGGATAGTAGGAAGGTCGGGTTAATAGTGCCCATCCTCTAAGGAGTGA
>Ga0075123_10000889_pt1 | contig 15299 bp, 3 predicted proteins | sample AntAceMetag02UKX_FD_69808 | JGI IMG/M metagenome (GOLD analysis project Ga0075123, IMG submission 69808) | Saline lake microbial communities from Ace Lake, Antarctica - Antarctic Ace Lake Metagenome 02UKX | ecosystem: Environmental > Aquatic > Non-marine Saline and Alkaline > Saline | place... | reverse complement strand
AAGGTTGTTGCGAATACCGTTATCAGCAATGTCTTCTGTGTTGAGTCTTCCATTGGGAATGATGTCTTCAGAGATTTGTCCTAAATCGATATGCAATCGTCCCTGGTTACCGTTTACCCAAATTTCTAAAAATTTGCTGTCGGTTTGATCGGCATAACCAGCAGAAAGCCATTTCTGGATACCTGTCCATGATTGGGTTCTCTCATAAGCCGGATCATCAGTTATTTCAGCAGGATCGAATTCCATTGTTAGCACATGAACTCGCTGCGGTGTATTTGGATTATGTACATCTCTATTTGGCCAGATTTCTTTTATAGCAACTTGTTCATAGGGATTGTACCATATTAAGTGACCGCGTTTTTTATATATTTCTAAAGTTTTTGAAAAAGCTGGCGCATCCGGTATGGTTCCGATTCCAAGCGGACATGAAGACGGGCGCCAACCGCTCTTTATTACGCCCAATGGTGTGATTTTTTTAGCCGCCTCAAAATCATCAATATAGGCAACGCCGTTCTTGTCACCGGTTGAATTGTTATTCAATGTATTTGGATTTGGCAGGATCTGGGCAATTTCACCTTCAAAGCTGAGTTTTGATGGCTGTTTGGTTTCAATTATTGGAAAAGCATCGATGGCTTTTGTTAAAAAGTTGGGTTCAAATTTTAATGAAGTGTTCACGTCCCAGATCAGGTTGCGTGAAGGACCCTTTCCAACGCGAACTTTCTGATCCAACGTACTCTGGTTTAAATATAAAAAAGTACCGCCGATGAATGAATTGTCCCAGAATCTATATTCACCTCTCATTCCTAATAGAGTCTTTTTTTCTAACTGAAACATCTCATTTCGCTGGTAGTTTACTTCAACGTTTGCCGAAGGACTGGCTGCTTCCTCACGAAGAATGGTTAATTTCCCGGAGTAATAATCAATAATATAATCTTTGTCTTTCACGAGCCTGCCGCTATTTAATGTGACCTCTTCTGATCCTTCGATAACGTTCCAACCCAGGTCATAACTTGTGCTGCGATTTTTCGATTTAACCTGAATAAAAAATTTACTCGCATTGGCAATGTAGCTCTGGTTTGTAGTATCATACATTGCACTGATGTATTTATCCTCAGGGAACAAACTGTTATTTTCGTTTGCAAACGGTCTTAAACTGGGGAATTCAAGTTCACCCTGTCCCAGGCGGAGAAAATTGGGATTGTCATCAATAATATTGTCAGGATTTTTTTCAGTATTCAAATCGAAGTCGTCCAGTCCAAAAACATGGAGCCACGATTTTGGTCCATCCTCTGTTTGAACAGTCTCTTGGTCATTTCCTGATGGAGGATCGAAGAATATTTTTACTTCAAAACCTTCAGGATCGATATTTCTGGCTCCCAGGTAGTAAACATGCCGGAACATCAAATCCCAGGTTGAGTCAGTGGGTCTTGGTGTCCGCGGCTTAAGCATTTTCAATGTAATCACATTCTGGGTTTGTGCATCAAAAAAAACATCGCCAACCTCATTTCCCATACTATCACGATATGCAATTGCCAACATTTCATCGTCTGATACAGCATTTCGCAGCCGGATATAACCAAGTGCTGTTTCTAAAAAATATTCCGATCGGTCAAGACGGATCCAGTAACCATAAGTATTTTCCTGGTCAACTCTTGTTGTATCCAAATTATTTGGATCTTTAACTGCCCAACCGTAAATTCTTCCCTGCTTCTGTTCATACCCCGGCCCCGATTTATAAATTTCTAAATCAGTGATGATTTTATCCTGGACGTATATATGAGTTCCTTCGTCATATTGTGTATAATTTTCTCGATATGATTTGTCCAAAAAGAAATAAACACCTTTCATATAATTGTAATCTTTAATGGTGTATTCGCCTTCTTCCGCGCCGCCGCTGATGGTAAGGGTTTTATTCTCTCCTTTTTCCTGGCTGGCAATTGTTGTGAGATGAAAATTACCGACCTGCGCTTCAGCCTTTATACCAAAAAGCCCGCTGTTTTTTCCGCTGAAAGAAACAAAACGAGTGCCAGGCAATGAAAGTGAAATATTACCAGCCTGAATGCTTTGAAGTATTTCGTCGTCATATCCTTTATAGTCCAACTTAACCGTATTATCAAAATCGAACGGTCGTTCGCTGTCCTGGTCAACACTGACTGTTACCTTATCGCCAATATTTCCCTTTACTCTGAATTGTTGCTGCTGTTCCATTTTGAAATTGTAATCAGAGCCTCGGTTGATGGCAGTTTTTACCTGGCTGCGTTTTTCGTGGCGGAATCCACCGCGAATATTAATTTGCCCGGTCACCGTAAGAGAAACCTGGTCCCCGCCAAAAATGGTTTGAAACGCCCGGCTTTTAATTTTTACCGGGATAGCGATTTTAATGCCACCTTCTCCTCGTTTTTTAGCTTGCTCACCTGTTATTTCTTTGATTTTAAAAGTCTGCCAGACAATAGTTTCGTTTTTATGTAAACAATATTGTGTGTACTGTTTTAAAGAATAAGTTGCCGGAAGGTGTAACGGCATATTAAAGGTATTCTCTTTAACACTTACCTTTTTGCCAATGCTGTCAATTTTGACGTCCCGTTGTATGGTTCTGGGAGTTTTTTTTGTTTTGGGTTGAGTGAAATCCAACATGGAGAGACCGCGGGCAAGCTGTTTGTCAAACAGTGGAATCCCATATTTCTGCTGTAATTGTAATCTTAATCCAATATCGTAAGGTTCAAAGGCAATTACTTTTCCAAAAGAAAAACAGTAGATCAAAATCGCCAAACCACCGACGAATAAAGATTTCGATACGGTTTTGTTACTAAATACCATGTAATTCGTTTTGTTTGTCTTTATTCAGAAACGTCTTGTGAATTAAATAGTTAAACTTGAAAGGACAATAATTGTTCTACAAATTATGAAATTGTTATAAATAAAAAAAGAAACATCTAAATCGTTAACAAGTTTAACTATAAAAATCTCCGTATCTTTTTAGTTTTTTTTAATAAAGAAAAATAATAGCTTATTAATGACTCGGTTGATTTAATCCCGAAAACCCTCCCGAAAGTTTATAGAATAACTAAATATGGCGTAAAAAAAATATTATACTACCATATATTGATATTTCTGTTTTGTGAAACCTTCGGGAGGGTACTTTATCAACAGAATCATTAATAGGAGTGGCAGAGCGAAAAATGCTTGCTAATATTTCGTGATTTACGTATATTATAACTGCTTCTTTATTAATTGAGTTCCCAATAATTTTTTTTAATCGTCCAAACTTCAATAATTTATTGGATAGTAATAAAGGATAAGCTACAATATTGTAATTAATTTGGTGAGTAGTGATTAGTTATTGGTGAGTAGTGGTTGGTTATTTGTTAGTGGTTAATGGTAAATAGTACTGGTCCAGTGCTAATTGTTAACCCTGTTTAGTTAGATTTTTCTCATAATCAAATTTTACAACCTTTTTCAAATAACATCTCACTACTAACAAATCACCAGTCACTAATACCCAGTAACCAATCGCAAAATAAAACCATGTACATATTATCAAAACATGTTATCCGCCAGCATATTGGGCCATTCTTTTTTGGTTTTTTTATTATCACATTATTGTTTTTGTTGAACCTGGTATTCAAAGAGTTGGGCAGGATATTAAGTAAAGGACTTGAGTTTTGGGTCATTATTGAATTTTTTGCCTTGAATCTTGCCTGGATTGTAGCGCTGGCTGTGCCCATGGGTGTGCTGATGGCGTGTTTAATGGCGTTTGGACAATTGTCTGCTGATTATGAGATAACAGCCATAAAATCTTCTGGAATTAGTCTGTACCGTGTCATCCTTCCAGTGCTGCTCGTTGTTGCAGGTCTTACAATTTTTTTGATTTGGTTCAATAATAATGTTTTGCCGGATTCTAATCATCAGCTTCGATTGTTAGCCAGGGACATCACCATGAAAAAGCCTACTTTAAGTTTAGAACCTGGTTATTTGTATGAAGATATTCCCGATATCACGATTCGTGTTGAGCATTTACAGGAAAAGGAAGGATTGTCTTTAATAAAAGATGTACTGATCCACGATAAAAGTGACCCCAACTTAAATCGAACCATAATCGCTAACAATGGGGAAATTCGTGTAAATAAACAAACAGGGCTGTTACAGGTTACTCTGTTTAATGTTGAAATACATGAAATTAATAGTGATAAATTGCAGCAATATAATCGAAGTGAATTTCAAAAATATCTCATGAATATACCGATCCCGGACATGGTATTACAGCGAAGAGACTCGGAATATCGCGGGGACAGGGAGCAAAGCGCCCAAATGATGCTTACAGAGATAAATGGAAATAATAAATTAATACAAAAACGAAAAGATAATTTAAACAAATTTATAAATCAACAAATGAATCGTTTTTTCCTCGAGAAAAATATCAGCGCTGATAAGAATGTGGGAAATATTAGCGCACCAATTGTAACGCGTCGATTAAAGAGCTCCACCCGTTTTAAAACCAATTTAAAAAAACAGATACGAATTAATAAAAATATACTTCGCAGGATAGAATCTGAAATTGATGTTAATAAAAGTTATATGCTTTCAAATAATAGATTGTCTGTTGAAATACATAAGAAATATTCCATACCATTTGCATGTATTGTTTTTGTTTTTATTGGCGCTCCGCTTGGACTTATGGCGCATCGCGGTAATATAGCTGTTGGCGGTGGCATCAGTTTGATTTTTTTTATTATTTACTGGATTTTTCTAATCGGCGGCGAAGAACTGGCGGATCGCGATTTATTGTCTCCGTTTCTCTCAATGTGGCTGGCAAATTTTATTGTTGGCGGATTTGGGCTTTATTTATTAATCAGGGCTGTGAAAGAGGTTTCATTTATTAATTTTAGTTTTTTGAATAAATTGGTTCCAAAACGTTTTCGTAGTGCTTAATTTGTGCTCTGAAGATTCACGCAAAGACGCGAAGCCGCAAAGGTTACGCAAAGAAAAACAAAAAAATATTATTTATTCATTATTAAATTCTTTGCATGATTTTTTAAATGTTTTATACCTCATGTGACCGGTTACTAATTAACTATACTCGTTAAGGCTTGGTTTGTGACATTTTAAAATATTCGTTTGCAATAGTAAAAATGGACATCAACTCTTGCAAAGCGCATAGAGTAAGTTTTACCGCTATGCACTCTGCTCTTTGCGCTATGCCGTAAGTGCGATAGATTATACATTTTAAAAAATAGTTTGGGTGATAGTTACATTTTAACCCTTAACGATTAATATTACCAATTGTAAGGATTTCAATTTCAGATGAGAATTCTTGATAAATATATTATAAAAAAATTTTTCGGAACACTGGTCTTTTCTCTAATTTCCTTTGCGGCAATTTTTATCATAATTGATCTGATCGGTTTTTTGGATAAATTTATCGACCACAAAGTTGGGCTGTCGATCATTGTAAAGTATTATACATATTATTTGCCATATATCATTATCCTTACTCTGCCGGTAGCAACTTTATTAGCCAGTTTATTCAGTATCGGGCAGCTGGCGAGATTAAATGAATTAACAGCGATGCGGGCCTCTGGGTTGTCAAATTACAGAATTTTGAGTCCTTTATTTACTGCAGGCGTTATTATTAGTTTAACTGCGCTGTATGCTGGAGAAAGTTTGCTGCCTTATGCCAATCAATTGAAAAAAGATGTTTATCAAACTTATGTTAATAAAAATTCCAGAAAGAATAAAAGGAAAACTAAAAATATTCAATTACAAATTGACGAACATCGTTGGCTAGTGGTAGGATTTTTTGATGTGCGAACAAATATCGCCTACAAGGTAAGCATTGAGAAATATAAAAACAACTCTTTGATTCAACGAATTGATGCGCCCAAAATGACGTGGGATGAAAAAAACTGGGTTTTGGACCAGGGTTATGAGAGAACATTCATAAACAATCAAGAACAAGCTCGTTCTTTTAAGAAGATGGAATTAAAAAAAATCCATTTTAAGCCTGAAGATATTGCCCGTATCCAAAAAAAAGCAGAGGAGATGAGTTACTGGGAACTTAATAATTTTATTAAAGAAATCAAAAGGACTGGCGGAAATCCTGACCGCTGGCTTGTAGAATTATACTTGAAAATAGCCTTTCCTTTTGCCAATTTAATCATAATTCTGTTTGGCGCGCCATTAGCTTCCAAAAAAACGCGCAGTGGTACAGCGGTAAGTTTTGGCATCAGCCTGTTTATATGTTTTCTTTACTTTGGAGTGATAAAAGTTGGACAAAGTTTAGGACATAATGGAACCATGCCGCCGCTTTTAGCAGCCTGGCTAGGAAATTTATTTTTCGGTGCTGGAGCGGTTTATATTTTGATTAAATCGAATTGAAGTTCGCCTTTAAGAAAAAAAGTGAAAAGTTTCAAATTCTGGTGATACAAAAAAACATTAATTAATCCAGGATTTTTATCTTTGGTAAATTTTATCCATTTTCAAAAATTAAAGTTTAAGATCATTTTATAACCAATCCCTTCTTTACAGCTTTAAAATCATTAGTTATAAGTTTAAATAAATAAATTCCAGAGCTAACTTGTTGATCGAGATCGTTGCAACCGTCCCATAATAATTTATAATAACCTGCTTCTTTTTTCTCATTGATTAATGTTTTCACTTTTTGTCCCAGAATGTTGTACACTTCGAGTTTTACTAATGAAGTGTTGGGCAACTCATATAAAATAGTAGTTGCAAAATTAAACGGATTGGGATAATTCTGCGACAAATAAAACCTTGTGGGAGGAAGAGGTTCAGGTTTCAGAGCTTTTATTTTTATATCAAATGAATCCGGTTGGCTTTCGATATTTCCAACGCTGTCTCTTGCGATGCTATAAAAACGATAGACATGACCATCCTCGGCTGTAAATGTAGCAACAGTATCAGTACTATTCGTAATCCAAGAAATGTATGGACCACCATTGTCAGAAACAAAGAGAGAAAAATTTTTCAGACCTGATCCAAGGCTTTCATCTGCCCCTGTCCATTTAATATTGTATTCTAATGACGTTGAATCTGTAAAGGCCTCAGTCACATTGCTATTTGGTGAAGATGCATCTATGGTGTTTAATACCTCATTAGTATTAATAGGAGGATTCACATCAAAAATAATAGATGCGTGATTACAAATCTTTGTACCAGAAGTTAAATCTTGTTTAGGTTTGATTGTAAAACTAACATGTCCTTCTCCTTCAGGTGATATCTTATTTGGCGGCAGGAAATCTGCATAATCTCCATTGCGTATGTCAGTCCCTCTCAAATACCATCGCACTATGCCTGTTTGGGGATCAAATGTTGTTTTAATTTTAACATCTGCTGTATCGTTCAAATGGAAATTGGTAGAAAATGATTCGTTCGAATCTGAGATTGAAATCATATTTTCACCAAATTGAATATTATTAAATTGGAAGGAGGTCCAATCAAGTTTATCGTCTAACGTATCTATTACCGTAACTTCTTGAGCTGCGGCAGTAGCAGAGTCAACATTTTCGAAATAGATTATATACTGGAAATCCCTCACAATTGCCACAGCACCTATTTCTCCAAAACCTGAAGGGCCTGCTTTTTCATTTGGATCCCAAGAATTCACGACAGATACGTCTTTAGTCTCAGCGATTTCGGGCCATTCTGGCTGTTCATCCTGCCATACTTTAATATAGAATTTAGAAGAACCTGGCCATCGTTTTCCTGATAATTTATTGTACTGTGTACCAGGTGTAAGGATTCGACTGTCTTTGGGGATAGGATCACAACCATGCATTTCGCAAACATATTCTGCAAATCTAACACAATTCCACTTGCCCAACTCACCCTTATTATATGGCCAAAGTTCATATGGAATTCCACCAGGTTGATTGATTTTATACTCAGCGAGATCAGCAATCCGCTTTCCTGCATCATCAGACCAATTGGGAGGAGGATATGAACCAAGGTATTGTCCTTCTTCAGCTTTCCAATCATCAAAAGTTATTATCCTACCGTTAGTCCACTTTTGGGCATCTGCCATTCTCCCATCTCCTAATGACACACCCACATGTCCAAAACCGTCTCCATTGGGAGAATCACGATAAACGAGCCATCCAGGAGGAGGATAATCATTAGTTGCAGATAACTCTTTAGGATCAAAATCATAATTATTTGAATGGACTTTCAAGTTGGATCCTAACGGTGCAACAGGTAAATAAGGAGATTCTAAAAAAATCTGATTTCTTATGAAGATTTGATTTGTAGTCTCTGATGTGAGGGAAAATGGAATAGCATCACTAGAATCAGCGGTAAATCGATGGATTAGAATAGCAGCAAAAATTTCAGAGTTCTTTCCTGTCTTCAGAACCAACGTGTCAATATCTGGAACAGCAGGGGGGATGTTTAAATCACAAGCTACATCAGCAGGTAAGCTTACCAAAACTAGTACATCAGATAAATCTACATTTCCAGAATTGCCATAACTTAAGTAATACTGCCCTGATCTTCCTAAACGAATCTGATCCCTTCCTACACAGTTAATCCATGGGTTTATATACCCAACTCCAACTACAAAACCATTTGACAGAATTAATTCCTGGTCATACAAATTTGTAACAACAATATCCCATCTGCCCAAAGCTGCACCAATAAGATCAAAGCTGGTTATGATTTTTCCAGAATCCACAACTGTTGTTTCCGTTCCAATTATATCCTGGTAACCTGATTTCGCAAGTTTGACAGTTGCTCCTTGTTGAAATCCAAAACCATGTATGGTAACTGTTACTGATCCTATATTATTACCTTTATCTGGTGTTATGTATAAAATACCAGCTTCATGAGCAGATGGTAATAACCATTTAATAATCGAGTACATGAGAAATGATCTGTCATTAACACTATTAATTCCTTCAAAACCAAATGCGAAATATACTAGTTTGTAAGTGCCATTATCAACTCGAACTGCCCCAGAACCAGAGGATGAAGTAGTAACTTTACTTGATGATCCTTGATTAAACGATCTAACTAAATCAGCTCTTTCCATTTCAGAAAAATTTGATTTATAATCACGTAACGTACTATTAGACTTTTTACTATCTCCAGGCAGCGAATTTGCAGCTAAAAGAGATTGTTCTGGTGATAGACCATAGTTGAATATCGACACAGCAGGAGACACAGGGTCGATTTCATCTGGACTCCATTGATTATTTGCACCATCACCTTCAATAATCAATACTGTTAATCCATCTGTTATAGGATCATTTAATACACCCTGCAAAGCAAAATTGTCTATTTCTTGAATATATTTAGCGTGTAGATAATCATTTAGGAATTTAGTACCTTTTAAAGTTGATGCAATATCCTGACCTGAAATAAACAGCTTGCCACCATTTTCCATGTAATTTTGTAGGGTTGCTTGAACTAAACTATCATTTACCCATCCACTCTCAAAAGGAGTAAACCATAAAACAGCACCATCTAAATAAGTATTCAGCGTTGCATTTGTTAAAACGCCTCTTAAGTAACAATCCCATATATCATAATTATAGCCGTTGGCATCTAATGCCTCTGTATAAAAAGGTAAAAGCCAATCTGAATAATTTTTCTTAACATCAGCAACTAAAAGAATATTTGATGTTTGGATAAAAAGCCCTATTACTTCCGCTTTCCCAGGATCTTGTGGAGCAGTTATAATATTGCCAGCGATATCTTCAACTTCTACTTGATATTTAATAATAGCACCTTCAGGATATTTACCTATTTCTATAGCCCATATATCATCTCCTGCGTCATCGTCATTATGACTGCCATCGTCGAACATTAATAAATTACTTTGTATTTGGTCATTTATTGAGTATATAAGGTAAACACTTGAAATGGCTGACTCATCAGAAACTTCAGCTCTTATTGTTATATTATTTTCCGCTGTTGGAGCAGGTGAAAATGGTTGGTGTTTTAATGAATAAACAGTTGGTGGTGGATTTAAATCATTTGTGAAATCTATCTTGCCAGACCAAATATCAGAATTCACCGCTCTATTTGAATGCCATACAAGCCTTTGTTCATTATTTATGGTTATGAGGTCACTAAAACCATCATAACCAACAAATTGAGTTATTTGGATAGGAACAGACCATTCAGTTCCATTTATGCTAGTTGTGTAAAATAGATGTGATGCAGCATTGTTATTTCTCGAAACCCAATGATTGAATGCTACCCAAATTTTTCCTGAAGAATCAATATTAATTGCAGGATGGCGAAATATTCCTCCAATACCAGAACTAATAATGATTGGCTCAGTCCATGTTTTACCGTTGTCCGAGCTCATGGAATAGTTAATAAAATCATGTTGCCAAAACCAAACTACATGAATATGCCCGTTGGAATCGATGGCAACTGAAGGATCTTCATCGAGTATAAAATCAGTGGTGATTTGTATTGGATCTGTCCAGGAATCTCCATTATCATGACTGAGTCTACAAAAAATATCGTGATTTCCAGTTCTCCATGAATTCCAAACAACCACCACCTTTCCATTTTCATCAGCTACCACATCTGGTCTTTCATCAATTGATAAACTGTTCGTAAATTGTTGTGCTGTAGACCATGAGACACCGTTATCGCTGCTGGTCACGAACCATATTTCCTCCCCTCTCGATTCATACCAGAAGAGCCAAATTTTTCCATCCGAGGATTGAGTTACTGATGGTGAATTGCAGTCCTGCCTTGAAAAAAGTCGTATATCACTTGACCATGTTACTCCATCGTCAGTACTTTTTTTGTACCATATTTGTGCATGCCCTTCACGGTTTGAATTCCAAAAAAGCCAGATACTTCCATCATTTGATTCTAAGATAGTTGGATTTTCGTCATTACTTTGATCTGTTGTTAAGTGTAAAGGTAAAATAGAACCATCAGTTGTAAATCGGATAACATTTTCCACCTTTGTACTATTTGAGTTGTTATCAGTTGCGATAATGTTAACAAAATATGTTCCTGGTTCTTGTTCAGTCACCCAATTGTTTGCCCATATACTATCACCAGAGGCAATATCGTTATGAGAACCATCATCAAATAAAATCAAACTATCTATTAATGTTTCATCTGGATTCTCAATTTCCGCAACTACTGAAACGACACTTCCCACTAAATCATAAACCTTAGAAGAAATGATAATTGGATCACCAGGCTCAACAAACCCGCTGCTGAATGTCTCATTTATATCAATAAAAGGTGGTCCATCGATATAGATATAGCTTTCTCCATTCGGACCACCATAAGCACCCATATCGTTCCGCGTTCCGTCTATATCATTGTACATTGTGTCTGGATCGCCAGCGTCTATACAAGGAGAGCCCATTTGTAAATGATAGTCGTTGTTGCTTGGATCGGTGAAGAGTGGATTAGTGGATATATTCCCAATACCTGCAGAACAACCACTGTAATTGGTACGGTTCTTCCACACATCGTTGTAAGAGATCGTTAAAGTAGAACCTTCTTCCGCCAAAATACCTTCATCTTGATTTTGAGCGATTATATTGTTCTTTATTTCCACCGATGAATTTGAGTATAACGCAAGACCGCCATCGTTGTTATCAACGATGGTATTGTTTGTTACTATTGCAGTAGAAGATGTAAAATCGATTCCCCGATTAGTGTTCGCTAATATTAGATTGCCGCTGACAATATTTTCAGTTGTGCCAGAGTCAGCATAAATGCCGCTACCATTATTGCCGCTTATAAGATTTCCAGCCCAAGAACCGTTACCTGCTAAACCTCCAACTCCAATGACGTTTCTCTTTGCACCGTTGCCTATTGCAATTCCAGCATAAGTATTGCCAATAGTCATTGTACCACCTACGTCTGTGCCAATGTAGTTGCCAATAACGGTGTTGCTGTCAGTACCCTCATCACTTATATATATGCCATTATTATCATTACCGCTAATGATGTTCCGCTCCTCTTCCGTTGTACCGCCAATGGTGTTGTATTTTGCTCCAGAGAAGATGGCAATGCCGTTATCATTTGGGATGTCCACAGTCCCGTTGAAATTCGTACCTATAAAATTGCCTGTCACATGGTTGCTCACCGCACCAACTCCATGAATCGAGACGCCATCGTTGCCATTACCACTTATGACACAATTTTTAATATTATTTTCAGAGGCACCCCAGAGCATAGCTACTCCTATTTCCCCATTACCAACGGCAATAGTACCAGTGGCATCCGTACCAATGAAGTTTCCCACAACATGATTGTGGTTTGTGTCCACGCCGTTAATCTCGATTCCCCAACGTCGGTTGCCACTAATGATGTTCCGATCTTTCTCCATTTCACCCCCGATGAAATTATGTTGAGCCCCTCCGTCAATCAATATGCCATTTCTCAGGTTACTGATGGCCTTTGCCCCTGTAATATCGATTCCGATATAATTTCCAACAACGTGGTTAGTGTTAGTACTGGCACCAGCTATTCGAATGCCTTCATGCAAGTTTCCACTAATGATATTATGCTCACCAGACGTGCTGCCACCAACAGTGTTGTACTGCGCACCAAGACATATAGAAACACCATTTCCCCCATTTGATAATGCATTTGTGCCATTGGAATCCGTACCGATGTAGTTGCCAATCACCACATTTGAGGTGCTTTCATTGCCAATCCAAACTCCGTCACCGTTTATTTGGCCGCTGATTATATTTCGTTCTTTTTCTGATGTCCCACCGATGATATTGAACATAGCTCCATCGGAAATAATCACGCCATACGTTCCATTACCAAGCGAAGCCGTACCGCTAGCATCAGTACCGATGAAATTACCACTGATTTTATTGTTAACGGTACTATTACCCGAAATACTTATTCCATGTTCGTTGTTGCCACTGATTATATTGCATCCCCCTATAGTTGTTGTTCCGATAATGTTGTTAGTCGCACCATTTAGGATTGACACACCGGACTGGTTATTTTGCATTGATTTTGTGCCACTAATATCTGGGCCTATATAATTGCCACAAATCACATTATAACTGGTTCCTCTAGCAGAGATCGTTACACCGTCTGCGGAATTACCACTAATTACATTTCGTTCCTCTGGAGATTTTCCTCCTATTATATTGTGTTGAGAGCCTAAATTAAAGCTTACTCCTCCACCGTTTCCTAGCGCTGTTGTACCATTGACATCAGTACCAATTAGGTTACCCATAACAGAGTTATTCATAGTCCCTTCGTCGTTTATAACCACTCCACAATTATCATTCCCACTTATGAGATTACCTTTGTCAGATGCCTTGCCTCCAAGCACGTTGTACTGAGCACCTCCTTCTATACGCACTCCATATCCACCGCCCAAAGCTTTGGAGCCCGACACATCAGTACCAATATAATTACCAATGACGATGTTACTATCACAACCGGCGCCTTCAATTTCAACTTGTGAAAATTTATTCCCACTGATAATATTTCTCTCCCATGAGGTTTCGCCACCAAGGACATTAGCTTTCGCACCTGACGAAATAGTCACCCCATTAACATCATTAGGTATTACATTTGTACCATTAACATCAGTGCCAATATAATTGCCTTTGATTTTGTTGTTAACTGTACCATTACCCGAAATACTCACTCCATTTTCATTATTACCGCTGATGATATTCCTTTCCCCTTCTGTTGTTCCTCCTATCACATTATTTTGGCAACGATCATTCATGCTAATGCCATTTTGACCATTTCCTATCGCCACTGTTCCGCTGGCGTCTATGCCAATATAATTTCCAACTATGTTGTTATTATTAGATTCATAAATAAAAATACCATCCTCAGCATTAGCTACAATAACATTTCTTTCATTTTCAGTTTGTCCACCTATTATATTTGACTTTGGGCCTTGCCAGATACACACACCCTGGTGGCGGTTTCCAAGCGCTAAAGTTCCACTATGATCAGTTCCTATATAATTGCCTAATACTTTATTGCTATCTGTACCAACTGACCCCATCCATATACCTTGCGACGCATTTCCACTGATTATATTACGATATTCTGGCTTGTTCCCACCAATAATATTATGTTTTGCTCCCTCAGAAATTACCACTCCAGCACCATTATTAGGTAAAGCTATTGTCCCAGTTGCATCGGTGCCAATATAATTTCCAGTAACAGCATTACTATCTGAATGAATATCCCGAATTTCAATCCCTCGTACCCTATTCCCGCTTATTATATTTCGATATTCTGGTATATCACCTCCGATAGTATTATACTTTGCCCCACTTATCATTATTCCTGTTCCATTTCCCACTGAATCTGTTCCAGTTGCATCTATCCCAATGTAATTACCAATAATAACATTGCTGTATCCAAAGATAGTCTCTATCAAAATCCCTGCATCACGATTTCCGCTTACAATATTACGTTCTCCAGGAATGATGCTACCCACAATGTTGTAGGGCGCACGAATATTGATGCCTCTCCCATTGGGAATTGTAGCTTTACCTGTTGTATCAATACCGACATAGTTTCCGATAATCAAATTGTTGATTACGTCAGAACCATAAATAGCAATACCACTTGCTCCACAACCGATAATTGTATTACCTTCACCATTTGGTCCAACACCCTTTTTTCGATTTCCACCAATGCAATTGAAACTTGGATTATTGAATTCCCCTATTCTTATCCCATCTAATGAAAAATGTTGAATTAATAAACCTCTTATTGAGTTACTATCAGATGCTATTGTAAAACCCATACTATTTTCCAAAGCGCTTCCATCAACCACAACACCAGCGTTACTTGCATCAATAGTGAGGTTACCTTGGATTATCTCTGGTAAAGGGCCACTAGTAAGAGCGATTGTAGATGGACTGTCTGGATGAAAAATCGTTGGATCAAATATTATAGTGTCACCCTTTACTGCATCCAATATTGTTTGACGAAGCGATCCATCACCAGAATCAGCGACGTTGTTAACTATTTTAATAGAATTTTTCTTATTAAATGTTTTATGTTGCTTTAGAATTTTAGGGTAAGAAAGAAGTTGGCTTTGAGTATGTAACTGTAATATAAGTAATATGAAAGTTAATAGTAAAATATTGATTATTGATCTCATAATTCCATATCCTCCTGTGAGGATTTAGATTAATAAATATAAGTATTTAATCAATTTCTTAATCTTATTAAATTACACATTCGTACAACGAAGAAATAAAAGACTATTATTGGCAGCAGGTATTTTAATGTTTTTCAAAAAAGTAATCTATAATATGCACAAGGAGAAGTAGAGTTGAATCTTATTTTTT
>Ga0075123_10000885_pt1 | contig 15368 bp, 10 predicted proteins | sample AntAceMetag02UKX_FD_69808 | JGI IMG/M metagenome (GOLD analysis project Ga0075123, IMG submission 69808) | Saline lake microbial communities from Ace Lake, Antarctica - Antarctic Ace Lake Metagenome 02UKX | ecosystem: Environmental > Aquatic > Non-marine Saline and Alkaline > Saline | place... | reverse complement strand
CGGTAGAATCTGGAGAAGGATCAGCGCTTCAGGAGTGAGTTATGAGTGTAAGAAACATTGCTATTGACATCGGGATGACGAATATCGACCTTATCGTCGAAGGTGTAGGGGATTTATTCATGCGGATGCTGATCAACCAACACGGAGAAGCGGCTGCGCAGGTGCGCCAGGCGTTGAAGGTTATTTCGGAAGACCTGACTCCCGGGATGACGATCGGCGTGAGCGGTGGGCGGTATCGTGATCTGCCAGATGAAATGGATGGGTTTCAGATCCGTAAAGTGGACGAGATGCAAGCCCTTGGATTAGGCGGGTTGGCACTTGCGGAAGTGGAGTCGGGGCTGGTCGTGGGTGCTGGGACGGGGACTGCCATGGTCGCTGCACGGGGTGTGGAGGTACGTCATGTGACCGGGTCAGCGGTGGGCGGGGGAACGCTGGTAGGATTGTCGAGGCTGATCCTGGGTACGGATGATGTTGCTGAGATAGACCGGCTGGCGCTGGCAGGGGATGCAGCCACCGTAGATATCATGCTGGATGAAGCTGTTGGCGGCGAGGTTGGGCGGCTGCCGGCGGAAGCGAACGCGGTCAACCTGGGGAAAGTGAGTCGGGAAACGGAATTCAGCAGTGAGAATCTGGCAGCAGGGTTGGTCCGCCTGGTGGCGCAGGTGATCGCCGTGATTGCCATCAACGCTGCGGCAGCGGAGAACCTGGATCAAATCATTCTGGTGGGGCATCTGATGGACCTGGTATCCATCCGTCAGGAAGTGCATTTGGTCGGTGAATTTTATAAACGAATTTTCACCATTCCCAAGAATCCTGGGTTTGGGACAGCGATGGGTGTCCTGAAGGTATTGCGGGACGAGTAGGTTACGTATGGTTGCACAGCAGCCTACGTGACAACTATTATTGAATTGGAGAGTTTGCTTCGATAATTAAAATCGATTTCGTCACGCAGGTTCGGTTGCTTTACAGCCTCGCCATGCATGACCTACAAATCACGGCATGACCTAGAAATCACTGTATGACCACCACATGATGACCAGTTCCCCTTAAATTGACTTCCGTTATCAAATGTGATAGACTTTGTCTAATTGGAAACTCATCAAGAGAGGTGGAGGGACCGGCCCGTCGAAACCTCGGCAACCACGACCAACAATCGCAGGTGCCAACTCCGGCAGACCCCGCAAGCGGGACGATCTGGAAGATGAGGTGAAGTTACCAAAAGGTATCTAGCGCCTCTCAACTTCTGAGAGGCGATTGTTTTAACCCGGAGGTTGCATCACCGCCAGAAGAGAAAGGATGATACATGGTCTCAAGTCCTAAACAATTCACAAATCGGCGTTATTTGGATGCGCTGGATGCGCATGTGATGCTCTTTGACGGCGCGATGGGAACCAACCTGGACCGCCAGGACCTGACCGCGGCAGACTTTGGCGGTGAACAAACGATGGGCTGCAACGATTACCTGGTCATCACCGCACCTCATGCTGTTGAAAAAGTACATCGTGCTTTTTTGGAAGCCGGGGCGGATGTGATTGAGACGGATTCCTTCCGCGCTAACCGGCTGACTTTGGGAGAGTTTGGTTTGGGCGATCGCGCCCTGGAGATCAACAGGGCTGCAGCCTCATTGGCACGGCGCACAGCAGACGCATATTCGACGCCCGATAAACCGCGATTTGTGGCAGGGTCAATGGGACCCAGCGGCAAGTTGATCTCAGCCGAAGACCCGGAGATGTCAAACATCCCATTTGATGACCTCGTAGATGTTTTTCGTGAACAGGCGGTAGGTTTAATTGAAGGCGGGGTTGACCTGCTGTTAATTGAAACCTCACAGGATATTCTGGAGGTCAAAGCGGTTATTCACGGTATCCAGGCTGCGTTTGCTGAAACGGGAGAGATTCTGCCAATCCAGGCGCAGGTCACCCTGGACACCACCGGGCGGATGCTGTTGGGAACGGATATCACAGCGATCCGGGCTATCCTGGAAGGGATGGGCATTGACGTGATCGGTTTGAACTGCTCAACCGGTCCGGAGTATATGCGGGAGCCGATCCACTACCTGACCCAATCCTCTAATTTGCCTGTTTCCTGTATTCCAAACGCGGGGATGCCCTTGAATGTGGATGGGAAAGCCGTTTATCCGATGGAACCAGAGCCCTTTGCTGACCTTCTGGTGGAATATATAGACGCATATGGCGTGCGCGTCGTGGGCGGCTGCTGCGGGACTCGTGAAGAGCATATTCAGATGCTCAATGAGCGCATCAATCGAGCACGACCCAAGCCGCCAGCACCTGACCGGGAACCTGAGCTGGCATCCGCAGTCCAGGCGGTCGCTATGCAGCAGTCGCCGGCACCGTTCCTGATCGGTGAGCGGTTGAATACACAGGGGTCAAGGCGTTTCAAACGGCTGATCATGGAAGAGGACTTTGATACGATCATCGAGATGGCGCGTAAACAGGTAGAAAATGGTGCGCATGGGCTGGATGTGTGTGTCGCGCTGACGGAACGTCCTGATGAAGCCGCGTTGATGGGCAGAGTGGTCAAGAAGCTGGTCAACGCTGTCCCGGTGCCCCTTGTGATCGATTCCACGGAATTGGATGTACTCGAAACTGCCCTGAAAGCCAATCCGGGGCGGAGCCTGATCAATTCAACCCATCTTGAGTCCGGCCCTGAAAGAGCTGGGGAGGTCTTTTCTCTAGCTCGCCAATTCAATGCCGCGGTGATTGTCCTGACCATTGATGAGGACGGGATGGCAAAGACCGCTGACCAAAAGCTTGGGGTTGCCAGAAGGCTCTATGACCTGGCTGTTGGGCAGCACGGCTTGCGTCCACAGGACCTGGTCTATGACGCGTTGACTTTCACCCTGGCGACAGGTGACCCTGAGCTGCGGGATTCAGCCCTCCAAACGCTGGAAGGAATCCGGCGGATCAAGGCGGAATTACCCGGTGTGCTGACCTCCCTGGGCGTGAGCAACGTATCCTTCGGACTGTCCAAACCAGCCCGGGCGGTCCTCAACAGCGTGATGCTTTATCATACGGTTGAAGCAGGCCTGGACATGGCGATCGTCAATCCGGCCACGATCAAACCCTATGCTGAAATCCCTGATAAAGAACGGCATCTCGCTGAAGACCTGATCTTCAATAAGCGGGAGGATGCTTTAGCCAGGCTGATTGCGTATTTCGAAGCGGTTGAGGACACGGCAGAGGAGGAAGGCGGGAGTCAGGTTGAACTTGACACGATGTCGCCGGAGGAGCGTCTGCACTGGCGGATCCTGCACCGGCATAAAGCGGATGTCCAGGCGGATATTGATGAGATCTTGGTGCGAGACCCAAAACGGGCGAAATCAGACACAGCTGTTGACATCTTAAACAACGTCCTGCTGCCGGCGATGAAAGATGTCGGTGACAAGTTTGGCTCTGGCGAGCTGATCCTGCCCTTTGTGTTGCAGAGCGCGGAGGTGATGAAGATCGCTGTTGGGCATCTCGAAAATTACCTGGAGAAGAAAGCCGGATCGACCAAAGGAAAACTGGTCCTGGCAACGGTTTATGGTGACGTCCACGATATTGGCAAGAACCTGGTCAAGACGATCCTCTCAAATAACGGTTACACGGTTGTTGATCTCGGCAAGCAGGTGCCTGTTGAGACGATCATCACACGGGCTGTTGAAGAGCAGGCGGACGTTATTGGGTTGAGTGCCTTATTGGTCAATACCAGTAAACAGATGCCGCAGGTCGTTAATGAGCTTGATCGGCGCGAATTGTCCTTCCCGGTCTTGATTGGTGGGGCAGCAATCAATCCGCGTTTCAGTAAAAGGATTTTATTGACTGAACAGGGACATTATTACAAGCCAGGTGTCTTTTACTGCAAGGACGCTTTTGAGGGTTTGACAACGATGGACTCGCTGATGGATCCTGCATCAAGGGAAGCCCTAACTAAAAACGCCAGGAAAGCCGCGGATTTTGAGTTAGGTCGTGAGTTATCGCCCAGACATCGTCGTCAAAAGGTGCGCGACAAGGCAGGTGTGGCGCGGCTGGAAGAACTGCCCAAACCGCCGCAGTGGGGTCCTCAGGTGATTAAAGATATCCCACTAACAAAGGTCAGGGATCATCTTGCGCTTAAGGAGCTGTTCCGCCTTTCCTGGGGCGCCAGGAACACACATGGGGACGCATGGAATGCGCTCCAGGTTGAATTCTCAGCCCGGTTGGAGCAGATGCTCAAGGATGCAGAAGATGAAACCTGGCTGAAACCGCAGGGTGTGTATGGATACTGGCCCTGCCAATCCGAGGGCGATTCCCTCCTGGTCTATGACCCGGATACGATTGACGATGCTGATCCAAAGCTCCTCCAGCGGTTTGAATTCCCCCGGCAGGAAGGTGAACAGGCATTGTGCCTGGCTGACTATTTTGCCCCTAAAAGTTCAGGGAAAATGGATGTCGTTGCTCTTCAGGTTGTCACCGTTGGGCGTGAAGCGACTGAACGGTTTGAAACACTGGAGAATGCCGGCGAGTATTCCGAAGCGTACTACCTGCATGGCTTGGCAGTGCAGATGGCGGAAGCGACTGCAGATTACCTGCACGCCTTCATCCGCCGTGAATTGAACCTGGCACCTGATCGTGGGAAACGGTATTCGTGGGGCTACCCAGCCATCCCGCAGTTGGAAGACCATCAGAAGGTCTTTGAGCTCCTGCCGGCAGGAAGCGCGTTGGGGATGCACCTGACACCAGCTTTCCAGCTCGTCCCTGAGCAGTCCACTGCAGCCATTATCATCCACCATCCGGAAGCGAGATACTTCAATACAGGTGTCAGCCGGATTGAGCAGCTCTTGAAAGATTAATGAAAGAAGTGTCGTCATGAAAACTGATAACAATAAATTTCGACTTCGTTTGAAAACGTCCGAGCGTCCGATCGTGACGGATGGCGCAATGGGTACACTGCTGCATGAGCGCGGAATCCCGATTGATGCCTGCTTTGACGAACTCAACCTGACCAATCCAGCGATAGTCGGCGAGATCCACCGAGATTATATCCAGGCAGGCGCGGAGATGATCAAGACGAACACCTTTGGTGCAAACCGGACCAAACTGGGGCGGCACGGCTTGGGTGACCAGGTCAAAGAAGTCAACACTGCTGCGGTGAACCTGGCGAAACGCGTTGTACTGGCATCCTTTAAGGACATCCTGATCGCAGGGGATGTTGGCCCTTTGGGCGTGCCGCTGGCACCGTTTGGGCGCGTTCAGGTGGATGAAGCTTTTGAGATTTATGTCGAACAGGTTGATGCCCTGGTCAGTGCAGGGGTGGATGTGATCCTGATCGAGACGATGGTAGACCTTTATGCTGTCCGGGCAGCCGTTGAGGCTGTTCATCATGTGGACCCGGATATGCCCGTGATCGCGTCCATGACCTTCACGCGAGACAGACGGACGTTGTTGGGCGATTCGCCAAAGGAAGTCGCAGAGGATATCTCAGGATTTGATGTGGATGCGATTGGGGTGAACTGCTCAGGCGGACCTGCGCAGCTCCTGCGCATCCTCAGGCAGATGAAAGCCGCTGTCCCTGATGCCCATTTCTCGGTCATGCCGAATGCTGGTTTCCCAGAGAAGATCGGCGGAAGGATCATGTATCCCGCTGGGCCGGAGTATTTCAATGATTATGCCCTTTCGTTCTGGCGGGCAGGGGCGGATATCATCGGCGGATGCTGTGGAACCACGCCGGACCATATCGCGGTGATCGCGAATGTGATCGCCGAAACGCCCAGTGACGCACTCGTCAGCCTGGTGCTGGATATTGAAAACGGCGCTGTGATTGAAGAAGCGGAAGTCCCAGAACGTTCAAAGTTAGCTCAGAAGTTGGATGAAGGGAAGTTCGTGGTTGCGGTGGAGATGGACCCGCCACGGGGTCTTTCAATCCATAAGCTCTTAGCTGGTGCGTCCCTCCTGGCAGACGCGGGTGCTGATGTGATTGACGTGGCGGACAGCCCAATGGCACGCATGCGGATGAGCCCCTGGGCAGTATGCAGTCTGGTCCAATCTGAGGTAGAGATAGAAACCACGTTGCACTTTCCCACCCGCGGAAGGAACCTCTTACGCGTTCAAGGCGATTTACTGGCTGCCCATGCCATGCAGATCCGCAATGTCTTTGTGGTCATGGGTGACCCTACCGCAATTGGAGACTACCCGGATGCCAGTGACTCTTATGACCTGGTACCAACAGGTCTGATCCACCTGATCAAAGATGGCTTTAATGTTGGCGTGGACCATTCAGGCGGCAAGATAGGGCAGCCGACCTCTTTCTTTGTGGGGGCTGCGTTGAACCTGTGCTCAAGTAATCCGGAAAGGGAGAGCCGGGTGCTGAAAAAGAAAATTGATTCCGGCGCGGATTTCTTCCTGACCCAACCGGTGTTTGAGCTGGATAAAGCCAGGGCGTTCATCAAGTACTATGAGTCTAATCATGGTCCGCTGGAAGTGCCGGTTCTGGTCGGGATACTGCCTCTGGTGACTGATCGTCACGCCCGTTTCCTGCATAATGAAGTGCCAGGGATCACGATTCCAGACGTGATTCAGGAGCGGATGTCCGCCGCCGGGGAGGAGTCCGCTGCGGAGGGTGCAAAGATCGCCCGTGAGTTGATAGACGACCTGCGGGATGACTTTCAGGGGGTGTATTTCATGCCTGCCTTCAACCGATTTGATATGGTAGCAGAGATTATCGACCGGATTAATGCCTGAACCGTCTGATTTTCCATATACAGAGTTTGTAGAATGTTGCTCGAGACAATATGAAGGCTTGATTCCGGAAAATAGAAGTGCGGTAAAATTAGACCCGGAGGTAAACACCATGAAACGGCATTCAATATCTGCAAAATGGATCGTGATCGTACTTTTCGTACTTATCGTCACGGCTTGCAATCCCATAGAAATTTCAGAAAAAGAGCTGGCGAGTACTTATGCCGCTCAAACACTGGCATCGATGCCGACTGAAACCGCTGCACCTACCGGGACCGCTACACAGGAACCAACAGCAACGGTCACACCTGAACCGACACTTGGTCCGGTTGGTCCGGTCGATTTTCCAGAGAATGTCAATCCCCTGACGGGTCTGGAAGTGGAAGACCCTGCCATTCTTGACCGGCGGCCTGTGCTGGTGAAGGTTTCTAACTACCCGGCGTCTGGCCGTCCACATGCAGGTTTGTCCTTTGCGGATATTGTCTTTGAGTACTATATCGGCTATGGCGGCAATCGGTTCACGGCACTCTATTATGGACAAGATTCCAGCAAGATCGGGCCGGTCCGCTCTGGGCGGTTGATTGATCCACAGTTGACCAGTTTATATGAAGGAATACTTGGTTTTGAGAGTGCATACGTGACCATTTATTCTGAAATTGTCGATATCCTTGGCAACCGCGCCATGGATGGCGGGGGGAATATCTGCCCTGCAATTTGTGATGATGGTCGCAATATCGTGACCAGCTGGTTCGCTGATTCGGCAGCCCTGACCGAGCTTGCTGGGCAGCGCGGCGTGGTTAACCAGAAATATACGCTTGAGGGGATGGCTTTTGACCCTCAGGCACCCGAAGGTGGGACGGCTGGCGACCAGGCGACGATCCTTTATTCCAACCTCAATCGGGGTGAGTGGCGATACGATGAAGAAAGCGGTCTGTACCTGCGCTGGATTGAGGATACGACCGGCGATACGCTTGAAATGATCCCATTGATGGACAGTGAGACCAATGAACAGCTTGCATTTTCAAATGTGGTGGTCTTGTTCGCCTACCACAATGAAATCACCGAAACCGTGTATGACATAAATATTTGGGAGAACCCTACTGGCAGTGACGCGGTTATCTTCCGCGATGGCCAGATGTATGAGGTGACCTGGGCGACCCCCAGCACAGACCAGCCGATCCGATTCTATGACCAGAACGGAGATGCTTTTGCCCTTAAACCCGGGAACACCTGGATGGTCATCATGGGCAGCAACAGTGCGGTGCTCCAGGATAACGGGCAGTGGACCTTCACATTCTATATACCCTAGCTGATGCGCACGCTGATCATTTCCGACGTTCATGCCAACCTGACTGCCTTAGAGGCTGTCCTGGCAGATGCTGAACCCTATGACCAGGTCTGGTGTTTGGGTGATGTGGTGGGGTATGGGCCAGATCCGAATGAATGCATCGAACGGATTCAGGCGCTGCCCCAACTAAGGTGCGTGATGGGCAACCACGATGCCGCGATATTGAGCTATATTGATATTGAGGCGTTCAACTTAGAAGCACGCGCTTCTCTGGAGTGGCTGGAGACAACACTGAAACCTGAAAACCGGAGTTGGTTGGCTGGGTTGGAATACCGATTGGAATTTGATGATATCACGCTCGCTCACGGCAGCCCGCGCAACCCTATCTGGGAATACATCATGGATTTAAGTACCGCCAAACAGAATATGACAGCCTTTGAGACGCCGATCTGTCTGGTAGGGCATACGCATATTCCCTGCATTTTTAAAATGGATGGGGAGAAAAGGTCTTCAACACATTTATATCTGATGCCGCCAGATGATGAATTCACCTTAGAACAGAAATCCATTGTCAATCCCGGCTCAGTTGGGCAGCCGCGGGACCATGATCCTCGAGCGTCTTATTTGATTTTTGATAATAAGGAGAACGTGTGGGTTTACCATCGGACGGCTTATGATATTGAAGCTGTGCAAAAACGGATCCTCGCAGCTGGGCTGCCCATCCGGCATGCTTCCCGATTAGCAGAAGGATGGTGAAAGCCTGTTTTTAATGTTGTCTGGTTTTGTATTCCTTTGAGTTGCTAATAGATTGAAAATTCAGAGGAACTTATTATTTACAATTTGCGTCTATTTAGTATAGAATAAACATAATTGATCAGATATAAAGGAGATACCGATGAAAAAGAGAAGGATCTGGCTGTTGGGTTTTTTGATAATCCTGGGATTATTGGCCAGCGCTTGTGCATCTGCGAAGAGTGCTGAGGATCAGGTCATGAGTGTGCCAGCCTCAGAAGGGGTCTATGAGGCGAATGTTGACGAAGATGCATATTATGAGATGGAAGAAGCTGTCGAATCGGAACAAGCGTATGACAGCGGAACCGGCTTATCTGCGAGTGAAGTTGAACGGATGATGATCTATAATGCCTCGCTGGAAATCGCGGTTGAAGATCCCGTCAGTGCAATGGATTTAGTGATTGATATGGCTGAAGAGGCAGGCGGGTTTGTGGTCTCATCGAATGTGTATCAGTCTTATACCAGCAGTGGCAGTACGCTTCCAAGAGCCGACCTGACCGTGCGTGTGCCTGCAGGACAGCTGGATTCAATTATGGATGCGATTAAAGCCCTGACACCTGAACCGGATGATGATGTTATCTCTGAAAATGTCTCCGGGCAGGATGTCACTTCAGAGTATACGGACCTTGAGTCCCGATTACGGAATCTAGAAGCTGCTGAAGATGCGTTGGTCGCTCTGATGGAAGAAGCACAGGATCCGGAAGATGTCTTGAATGTCTTTGACGAGTTGACCTACTACCGGGGAGAGATTGAGATTGTCAAGGGTAGGATGCAGTACCTGAAAGAATCGACTGCGCTGTCAGCTATCACGGTTGACATCATCGCCAAGGAATCAATTCAACCTCTTGAGATCGCTGGATGGGAACCAAAGGGCACTGTCAAGAAAGCGGTTGAGGCGTTGATCAATACCGGGCAGTTCCTGGTGGATGCTGCAATCTGGTTTGGGATTTTCTGCCTGCCGTTCCTGCTCCCATTGGGTGTGGCGATTTATTTCCTGATCCGCTTGATCAACAAAAGCCGGGCGAAGAAAAAAGCTCGGAGAGCAGAGCTGCTCGAAAAGCAAGCGGCCAGTCGGATGCCTAAAGTTAAATAAACCTTTCAAAACGCTGAACAATAAAGAGCGACCTTCAAGTAGAAGGTCGCTCTTTTGTGTTGTACCGTGTTGAGATGGGCGTCACGGACAACCTTATTGGATATTGACATCTAGAGGCATCAATTGTAAAATGGTTTATCGCTAAAATATATTTTAGCGATAAAAAGGAGCCATATGGAAAAAGAAATTTCAAAGGATTCTCTGGATCCGGTCTTTTGTGTCAAAGACCTTGATACATTGCGAGTGTTGACAGACCCGTTACGACTACAAATCCTGGGAATATTAAGTCCAGAGCCGCAAACCGTCAACCAGGTGGCAGGAAAATTAGGCCTTTCCAGCAGCCGGTTGTATTATCACTTCAACATGCTTGAGGAGCATGGACTGATCAGAGTTGTGGAGACCCGCACCATCAACAATATTATTGAAAAGGTCTTTTGGGTGTCTGCTGAGGATATTGATATTGATATGGGTTTGCTTAGTTTCTCAGCCGAAAGCGGCCAGGAAAATATCATCCGAATCCTGCAGTCTTCCCTGGACGCACTGCGAGAAGACTTCATACGCAGCCTTCAGGTCAGGAAATTCCATCTTGCGAAGGGCAGCGAGTCAAATCCTCATGATGCAGTCATGTTAAGCATCAAGAAGCGCCTCAGGTATGAGACCTATCAAGAGTTTCTCGAGCGGATTAAAGCTGTGATTGATGAGTTCTCTAATCTTAAAGAGGAAACCGGCAAAGGGCAGGACATCAATGAGTTCGGTTTTTCCTGCTACATCTACCCAAGCTATTATTATGAACAAGACAATGAACACGATACAAGGAAGCAAGCACAATGAATAAACAAAACAAAGGCATGCGTACATTTATTATCATCTGGCTGGGGCAGTTGGTCTCGATGATTGGCTCCGGGCTAATCGGGTTTGCACTGGGAATCTGGATCTATACAGAGACCGGTCAAGCAACCCCTTTTGCGATGACAGCTTTGTTCAGTGTTTTGCCAAGAATCTTTTTATCACCCATCACAGGGGCGATATCAGATCGCTGGAACCGGAAGCGGATCATGTTGATCTCCGATTCGCTTTCTGGGGTTGCCACCCTGGTGACGGCTGCCCTGCTTCTGACGGGGCGGATGGAGATTTGGATGGTTTACACGATCACATTCTTTGGGTCAATCTTTGCATCCTTCCAGCAGCCTGCGTACTCTGCTTCCATTGTCTTGTTGGTTCCGAAGAGTCAGCTCACCCGGGCGTCCAGTTTGATTCAGATGGGTCAAGCGCTCGAAACCATCCTTACACCGATCCTGGCTGGCGCTTTGATCTCAACGATTGGCATGGATGGGATCATTATCATTGACATTGTGACTTATTTGATTGCCATCTGCACGCTGGTCTTTGTGACAATCCCCCAGCCGGAGAAAAAAGAAGTACCTGCTGGCAGGAAGACCTCGCTGCTGTCCGATGTCGTTTTTGGGTGGCGATATCTCGCTGAAAGGCGCGGTTTGCTGAATTTGATGATCTATTTTGCGAGTGTGAATTTCTTTTTGAACATTTGTGGGGTAATGATCAGCCCGCTTGTGCTGTCATTCAGTTCAGCAGCCAGTCTGGGCGTTGCACAGACTGTGCTTGGCACGGGGATGCTGGCGGGAAGCCTCTTGATGAGTGTATGGGGTGGTCCAAAGAAAAAGAAGATCAACTCGGTCATTGGTTTCATTGCCCTGGCATCCATGGGCTTTGTCGTGGCAGGTCTTCAGTCGTCCATGGTGTTTATCTGCGCAGGAGCTTTTATCCTGATGTTCTTTATCCCGTTTGCCTCTGGTCCCAGCACTGCGATTAACGCGGCAAAGGTTGCTCCGGAAGTGCAGGGCAGGGTCTCCGCTACCCGCAGCATGATCGCGCAATCCATGATGCCGTTAGCTTTTATCCTGAGCGGCATCCTCGCAGACAAAGTGTTTAACCCCTTGCTGGTTGAGGGCGGCGCGCTGGCGGACACCTTTGTAGGGGCGTGGATTGGTGTGGGCGAGGGACGCGGGATCGGTTTGATGATGATCTGCAGCGGATTATTCTTGTTCATCGTCAGCGGACTCGCATATGCCAACCCTCGGATCCGCAACATCGAAACGGAGATCCCGGATGCCATTCCGGATGACCCTGTGGAGTCAGCGCAACCTGAAAAGGAAAAACCGCAGCCGTCACCTGCTGCAGGGTAAGGATCCTTCCGGAGGGCATTCAGTCAACCTGAAAGGTAATGCGTATTCTCAGCTTATTTCAAAGCAGCGCGTAACCATCATTGGTCTTTTTATAGGATTGCAGCAAAAAGCAATCCTATTTATTTTTAAATGAAAGCTGATTTTAGATTATTTTCGGATGATTATTCCCTGACCATCCACATTGTCCAGTTCAAGTGCATAGATCCCATGACCTTTGTCTTCCAGGGGGCTAACCTCGCCTTTGAACCAGGCGCCAGCGGGTTCCCAGGGCAGGTAAACAAAAATCCTGCCGGCGGCTTTACGCCCCAGCTTGAAGTGGAGATGGAGTTCTCTTTCTTCCTCCTGCCACTTGCTGACCTCCATTCCCTGTGAGAGGTGCAGGTCGCTTCCCAAATAGGTAGGGCGGTCAGGATCATATCGCCTGACAGCAGTGATGCGTACGCCGTGAGCAGGGATAGCTTCGAAGGGATAGGGGGAGTCAGCGGTCATTTTCCCGATCTCTCCCGTCCAAAACTCTCGCAGCCACCATTGAATGTTTGCATCCAGTCTGAAAGCCTGTGGGGAGAAGGAGAAGGATTGGGATTGATCTGACCAGTTGAACCATGCCAGCAGGTGCCAGACGCCGCAGGGACCATCCAGGTCCACCCGCAGCCGAGCAGGTGTGACAGCGTCAAAGCCATCCAGGACAAGGGTGCGCTGGTCCATCACCGGCAGGAGTGCCTGTACCATCCGCAGCCGGTCTTTGGGCAGGGCGGGTAGGTCATCCGAGAGGATGAGCGAGCCGCCGGTCAACCCGATCGCAGATGCCAGCGTTTGGACTTCAGGCAGGGTCAGCTCGGTATCCGGGCGGATCAGCAAGCAGTCTGGGTCATTGATCCACCAGCGAGAGTGAAGTTGGGCGCGGGTGAGGATATTCTGAAGGGCATTGCGGGCTGAGGGCATATGCGGTTCATTTTGGAGAATTCGGCTGACGGGCGGGAAGTGGGGTTTCCAGAAGCTGTTCACATCCGCGCTGATGCGCATGGCTTCGAACAGACCCAGAGCTGAACCCAAGGGGCAGCCGCAGGCAAGCATGGTCACGTCGGGTCCGGCGGCTTCACGCAGGGCTTCAAGCCCTTTACGCAATACCTGGGCACGGGACTGTGTGGGGTCTTGATAAACACCGTCCAGGGCGGCAGCGTACAGGAAATCCAGCTTGAGGTACTGAAAGCCCCAATCCTGGACCGCAGTCCGGATGACATCGCAGGTATACTTCAGCGCTTCCGGATGGGTCAGGTCGAGGGCGTAGGTGAATGCATTCCAGACAAAACCAGCGTTGACTGGCTTACCCCTGGTATTCCGCAGGAGCCAGTTGGGATGTTCGTTGACCAGCCTGGCTTTGGGATGGACGATGAAAGGCGCCAACCATAAGCCGGGGATCAAGCCGGCTTCTTTTACATTTTTAGCTAGAGGTATCAGTCCTTTTGGGAAGTTGGGGTCAAAATCGTACCAGTCTCCAGGGTAAGTCTCAAACCCATCATCAATCTGGAACAGAGGCAGGGGGAGGTCCGGTTTGAGTTGGATGAGGGAGTTCAGGTTCGCTTGAAGGTTCTCCTGGGTAATATCCTGATAGAAGTGATACCAGGAACACCAGCCGACCGGAACAGGATGACCGACTCGGACTCCGTTTTCCCTGGCGGCTGCTTCAAGATATGGTTTCATCGGTTCCAGCGTGTCAAGGGGGATGAAACTTAGGGCTGCCCAGTCCATCTGGATGCTGCTGCCTGAGGAGAGGTGCATATCATCACCATTTGCCCACATCCGCAGCGAGGGTTCCGGGTTGAATTTGGTTTCAAGGCTTCCATAATGGGATTTTTGAGATAAGAATCCTGCCAGCAATGCGATTCGGCTGGTGCGGTCACCCAAGACGCCGAACATATCCCCGCTGAAATGGTTCTTATCCTTAGGCTGGGGCGTGCCGGTGTTGACGACCATCGGGTTCTGGAATGGACCGAGGATGGATGTGCGCTGCTTTTCACCCAAACCATAAGCGGCTGTTGTTGACCACGACTGCCATCCCTGGCTGTAGAACACCGGGTTAGGCTGGGACACGCTCGCTAGATACAGATTGCCCGATTCGATCATCAGCGGGGTGATCTGGTGGAGGATAAGGTTATCAGCAGTGTTATTTTGGATATCCATCCGGATAAATGCCATCCCTTGCTCGTTGGATACGCCAAACTCAAGGATGACCTGCACGCCTTCTAAGCAGGTATGGATGGTCATCCGGCAAGCGTTCAGGACTCCAAATGCCGTGTTAATCGTCAGGTCCTTTTCAACCTTCACAACATGCCAGGTTTGACCAAACAGGTCAATCCGTTGACCATTCACCCGGCAGCTGACCGACAGGCTGCTCTTGAGCGAAGCGCCCGTGTAGGTGAGGGATTCCAACGTATAGAAAGGTTTTTCAGCTGAGATGGTCAGGAGTAAATCTTTGGTTTTTATCTGCATGGTCATTCCTTTTTGATGCGTGCGTTGAGCGCAGCGAGTGAGATGGGTCCTTCGCGGAGGAGTTTTAATTCCGAACCAGTGACATCAACAACGGTGGAAGCCATTGGTCCATGCGTGGGTCCGCCGTCCAGAACCAGGTCAATTCGACCGCCAAGCTGTGCAAGGACTTCCTCAGCTGTCGTGGGATTCGGACCGTCAGAGAGATTTGCGGAAGTAACAGCCAGGGGACCGATTTCAGTGAGGAGCCTCAGGGTGAAATCCAGGTCTGGCATCCGGACGCCAATGGTTGGATAAGGGGAGAGGTCAGACGGGATCCGGGGTCCTTTTGGCAGGATAAGTGTCAGTGCGCCCGGCCAGAAAGCCTCGGCGATCAGGCGGGTCAGTTCACTGACCGACACCACCAGCTCCTTCAACTGGCAACGCTCTCCAATCAGCACCGGCAGGGCTTTGTTTTGCGGGCGTTCTTTAACAGCATAAATTTTCCGGATCGCTGTCGTGTTGAACGGGTCTCCAGCCACGCCGTAAATCGTATCTGTGGGAAATGCGATCAAGCCGTGGTCCTCAATGATTTGTTTTGCGGTTGAGACAGCTTTAGGGTCGTCTATGGAGAGGACCTTTGTGTCCAGCATGTTCTTCTCCTGGTTTTACAGTGCAGGTGACTATATTTTAACCCCAAAATGAGATATTCAGCTCAAGTTGATCTCAATGATTCGATCATGACCAGCAAGGTCTTTGTGACATGTGGTGTGGGCATCTGGGAAAACAGTACGGGCGGCTGTTTGGGCGTT
>Ga0075123_10000883_pt1 | contig 15391 bp, 12 predicted proteins | sample AntAceMetag02UKX_FD_69808 | JGI IMG/M metagenome (GOLD analysis project Ga0075123, IMG submission 69808) | Saline lake microbial communities from Ace Lake, Antarctica - Antarctic Ace Lake Metagenome 02UKX | ecosystem: Environmental > Aquatic > Non-marine Saline and Alkaline > Saline | place... | reverse complement strand
TAGCATATTTACATTATGATGAAAATTGCAAATTAAACATATAAATTTGTGGCTGCAAATTTTCCTAAAATTATTTTAATTTTAGGGGGTTTTCGTTCAGACACTAATTAATTAATGTAACTGTACAGGCATTTGGGCATGACAAATTGGGACTTTATTAGATGAGAATATTTGATGACTGACTCTAATCTTAAGACTTCCAACTTTTAATAAAATTTTAACATTTTTGAATAAAATATAGGATAATTATTGCAATTTTACAAGATTTTTTTTATCTTTATTCTGATTGTTCAATTTTAGAATCATTATCTTTTTTTAAATTAATTTTACGTAACAGAATAAAGAGAGGGGTTTGTATGAGTCTTTCATCATCTCTAAAAAAATATGAACAATTAGACCATGCTGGAGACATCAGAATAAAAGTTTACGGAGGCTCTTTCAAAGAATTGTTCGCAAATGCAGGATATGCTCTTTGTGATTTAATTACAGATATTGATAAAATCAATGCCGATTCAACTGAGTATGTGGAAGTGAGCGGAGTTGACCGGGAAGAACTCATTGTCAATTGGTTGGCTGAACTAAATTATCTTTTTCTCACAGAATCTAAAATCTTTAACAGATTTGAAATTGAACATCTATCAGACACAGAATTAGCCGCAAAAGTTCTTGGAGAAAAATTCAATCCTTTTCATCATGAATTAAAAAACGAAATTAAGGCTGTTACATTTCATGATTTACAAATTGTCGAAAAAGGAAATCACTGGGAGACGAAGATAGTTTTTGATATTTGATTTAGTGAGTGGTGATTGGTTATTGGTTGTTTTTAGTTAATGCTTCTGTACTGTTCACAACTCACCATTCACAAATCACCAATAACCAAAAAGGAAAAATTATGAGTGATTTAAAAATAAAAAAAGTCAATGATTTTCTGTGGGAGATTCCACAAGAAAATAATATGAATGTTCCGGGTAAAATTTATGCTTCAGAAAAATTGATGAAAGATATTCGACAGGACAATGCGGCAGTACAGGTAAAAAATGTAGCAGAATTGCCCGGAATTATTAAGCATTCGTTAGCCATGCCTGATATTCATTGGGGTTACGGTTTTCCTATTGGAGGTGTGGCAGCGTTTGATATGAACAATGGCATCATCTCTCCCGGAGGAGTTGGATACGATATTAATTGCGGCGTTCGCATGATTAAAACAGGACTGCATAAAACCGATGTTCAGGATAAAGTTAAAAATATTATCTACCGGCTTTTTAAATATATCCCCACAGGCGTTGGTTCCAAAGGAAAATTAAAAGTATCAGACGAAGAATTAAAACAGGTCATGAAAAAAGGCGCGCGCTGGGCTGTGGAAAATGGCTTTGGCGAAAAAAATGATCTTGAAAAGATAGAAGAATACGGAGAAATGGAAGGCGCCGATCCCTCTATAATAAGCGCTAAGGCAATTAAAAGAGGGCGACCGCAGTTGGGAACGCTCGGATCGGGAAACCATTTTGTTGAGCTTCAATATATCGAAGAAATTTTTGACGACACATTAGCTGGGCGATTGGGCTTGTTTGAAGGACAAATTGCGATAACTATTCATACTGGCTCCAGGGGATTCGGTCACCAAATCTGTGATGACTACATTCGCAACATGATCCAGGCATCCGCAAAATATGGGATTGATTTACCAGACCGTCAGCTCTGCTGTGCGCCCATTAGTTCGCCGGAAGGGCAGCAATATTATTCAGCAATGGTTTGTGCGGTTAATTTTGCTTTTACCAACCGGCAGATCATTTCTCACTGGGTGCAGGAAGCATTAATGCGGGCGCTTCAGATGAGTCCCAAAGATATAAAATTGAGCCTTATTTATGAAGTGGCGCACAATATTGCTAAAATGGAAACACACAATGTTGACGGGAAAAAAGTAAAATGCTGTGTTCATCGCAAGGGAGCGACACGAGCTTTTGGTCCGGGCAGAAAAGAATTGCCAGAAATTTACCGGGATATTGGTCAGCCGGTTTTAATCCCCGGCGATATGGGGCGCGCTTCTTATGTCCTGATCGGAACCGAAGGCGCAATGGAACAGACTTTTGGCTCGACGTGTCATGGCGCTGGCAGGTTGCTCAGCCGTAAAAAAGCGAAACAAGCAGCACAGGGTAGATCAATAAAAGGTGAGCTGGAAGACCAGGGAATTTTTGTTATGGCATCCAAGATGGCGACAATGGCGGAAGAAATGCCCGAAGCTTACAAAGATGTCTCTGATGTTGTTGAAGCAGTTGTGGGAGCAGGGATTTCGAAGAAGGTGGCGAAGTTGAAACCGCTTGGGGGGATAAAAGGATAGTTTTTTTTAAAATCTCAAAAACCAAATAACAAAATTAAAATAAATTCCAATTTCGAAAAAGCAAAATTACAGATATTTTGTTTTGAACATTAGTGATTGATATTAGTTATTTAAATAACTAAATTTTAAAGAGAACTTACATGCTAGAAAAAAATATTCAACTCAAAATAAATCAATTAAGAGAAAAAATCAATAACCACAATTACCGTTACTACATCCTCGATGCCCCGGAAGTTTCCGATGCCGAATACGACCGGTTAATGCGCGAACTTCAAACGCTTGAAAATCAGCATCCAGAATTGATAACACCTGATTCTCCAACCCAGCGCGTTGGCGCTGAACCGCTGGACGCGTTTGAAACCATCGAACACACTCTTCCGATGCTCAGCCTTGACAATGGCTTTAATGATTCTGAAATTCGCGAATTTGAAAACCGGCTGAAAAAATCGCTTCTTCCGTTGGATGTGGTCGAATATGTTGCAGAGCCGAAATTTGATGGATTAGCTGTGGAATTGGTTTACGAACGCGGCGCTTTCGCTGTTGGCTCTACTCGCGGTGATGGGCTGGTTGGAGAAAATATCATCCAAAATTTGCGGACAATTAAATCAGTGCCTTTAAAATTATTGGATAAGGAAATCTCTTATCCCGAAAAATTAGAAGTCAGGGGAGAAGTTGTATTCAGCAATGAAAATTTTGAAAAATTGAATCGCCAAAGAGAAGAATCCGGAGAACCGCTATTTGCAAATCCACGAAATGCAGCCGCTGGGTCCCTGCGGCAGCTTGATCCAAAAATAACTGCATCCAGACCACTGGATATTTTCTTTCACAGTACCGGGCAAACAATCGGTTATGAATTTAAAAATCACTGGCAATTTCTGGAGACCCTCCCTAAATGGGGATTAAAAGTCTCGCCCTTGAGAAAGTTGTGCAAAACGATGAAAGAGGTGATTGAATTTTACAATCAGCTTGAAAGTCAACGCGAGTCTCTTCCTTATGAAATTGATGGAATGGTAATTAAAGTAAATAATTTTGATTTGCAAAATAGAATCGGAATAAAAACCAGAAGCCCACGATGGGCAATTGCATATAAATTTCCTGCCCGACAGGAAACAACACAAGTATTAGATATTGTTTCCCAGGTCGGACGAACAGGTGCTTTAACTCCAGTTGCAAATATGAAACCTGTCAATATAGGCGGAGTTGAAGTAAGCCGGGCAACGCTGCACAATCAGGATGAAATTGATAAAAAGGATATCCGAATTGGAGATTGGGTGGTGGTTCAGCGCGCGGGTGATGTTATCCCAGAAGTAGTCAAAGTTATTGAAAGCCGGCGCACTGGAAATGAGAAAAAATATCATATTCCGAAAATGTGCCCGGTTTGCGGCGCTCACGTGGTACGATTGCCAGATGAATCGGCACACCGCTGCCAGAATCTTTCCTGCCCGGCACAGATTAAACAGCAAATAAAACATTTTGCCAGCCGCTCAGCCATGGATATTGAAGGACTTGGCGATAAATTAGTTGATCAATTAGTTGATAGCGATCTGGTCAACAATGCTGCTGATCTTTATTTTATCAAGAAAGAACAGTGGAGTAAACTGGAAAGAATGGCTGACAAATCAGCTCAAAATATTATTGATGCCCTGGAAAAAAGCAAACATATTAATTTAGGCAAGTTTATTTTTGCATTGGGGATCCGATTTGTGGGGGAACATGCTGCAAGCTTGTTAGCGAATAATTTTAAAAATTTAAAAAATCTAAAAAAAGCGTCTTATGAAAATTTAATTAAAATACATGAAATCGGTCCCCAAAGCGCAGAAAGTATTGTACAATTTTTTAGTGAATTAAAAAATATTAAAACCGTTGAACGCCTGTTGCAAGCTGGAATCCAAATTGAAAAAGAAGAAATCATTAGTGATCAAACATTTGCCGGAAAAACTTTCGTTTTTACAGGCGCGTTAGAATTATTCACCAGGCATGATTCAGAAGAATTAGTGACATCGATGGGAGGAAAAGCAGCTTCATCGGTCAGCAAAAAAACTGATTTTGTTGTCGTTGGAAAAGACGCTGGCTCAAAAGCAACAAAAGCGAGAGAATTGGGTGTTACTATTCTTTCTGAAACTGAATTTAAAGAAATGGTTGGAAAATGATACATTTATTGATTTTAAAAAAAAACTTCCAACGGATATTAACCATTTTATTGTCTTTCATTAGTTGAGTTCTCCTTCGGCGAATCAATTAATTATCGAAACCTCCTGTGGAAGATTGTTTCTATCAGTTGGGAAAAATATTACTCACAAAACATCAAAAAAAACTAATGTCAGAATTTCAGGATACCTTACTTTCAATTCTTCTTTATGTTTTAAACTCTATTCTTTTAACTCTGAAAATTATTTTTAGTCTGTTTTTCCCAATAATTTTAGCTTGCATAGTTCTTAATGTTCTATCCCGAGAACAAAATAAGCGACTGCTTTATATTGGTGGATGGAAGGCACTGTTTACTACTGCCTGGATTGGAACGCCAATTCATGAATTAAGCCATTATTTAGCGGCTGTTGTTGCCAACCATAAAATTATTGATTTACAGCTTTTCAAACCAAATAAACGAACTGGTTCGATGGGATATTTGACCCATAGTTACAAAGAAAATGATTTATACCAGGCTGTATTGGGGAACACGATAATTGCCATTGCTCCATTTTTTGGCGGTGCAGCAGTTATCTATTTGTTCAGTACAATTATTTTTCCCGACTTTTCACTATTTGCACGAGATGTGCCCAAACTTTATTATCTCAATTTGAATAATTTACACGATTGGAATAGTTATTCATTGGTATTGAATTCGCATTTGAGATTTTTTGGATATCTAATTGAGAAAATATTTTCATCAGAAATGATAGGCAGTTGGAAATTGTACGTTTTTTTGTTCCTCATGTTTGGAATCGCTAATCACATTTCACCATCAGGTTCCGATTTTCAAAATTTCTGGCAGCCAGTTGCAATTTTATTGGTCATTATTATTCTGTTAAGTTTAATTATTTATCCGATAATAAAAAATTCGGAAATTATCATTGACGTGGCATCAAAATACATTTTTATTTTTATTCCAATTCTCTACCTGGCGATTTTTATCAGTGTGTTGTGGCTGATTTTGACTTACATTATTTATTTTCTTGTTGTGTTGTTTCGGTGAATTTCAATATCTAAAAAGTTAATTTCTTGCCTAATGTGCAAAAAAAAATCACGCAAAGTCGCGAAGGGATCGCAAAGTTTTTTTGGGTTTCCTTTGCGTAATCTTCGCGTCTCTGCGGCTTAGCGTGAGATTCTTTTTAGGTTGGTTCTGGCTTGTTCAGGTTAGGTATATTATAAAACAATTGCAGTTTTTAATTCATTTTTATAATATTTTAATCAAATAATTCCTGAAAAATCTGAGTTGCCTTTTCGATATCTTCCCGAGTAACCTGCAAACTAGTAACCGCCCTCACGAGAGTAGCTCCAAAAGAAATCAATAACACACCTTTTTCTTTCATCTTCTCGATAACTTCATCAACAGTCAATCCGGAATTTGATACATCAAAAACGACAATGTTTGTTTCCACGTGTTCAGGATCAATCTGGAATCCCTTGATTTTTGACAACGCATTAGCCAGCATTTTTGCATGCTGGTGATCTTCGGCTAACCTGTCGATATTGTGTTCTAAAGCATAAAGTGCAGCAGCAGCCAAAATTCCTATCTGCCGCATTCCACCACCGAGCATTTTGCGATAGCGGTGAGCTTTCTCTATAAACTCTTTTTTGCCGGCTATTATTGAACCCACCGGCGCTCCCAGCCCTTTGGAGAAACAGAACATGAGTGAGTCAAAATATTGCGCATACTCCCTGGTATCAATTCCAGTAGCTACGCAAGCATTAAACAGCCGCGCGCCATCGAGGTGCATTTTAATTCCGCTAGCTCTGGATAATTCGTTAATACTGCGAATTTTTTTTATCGGATAAATTGCGCCCGAGCCACGATTGTGCGTATTTTCCAGACAAATCAATTTTGTCTGCGGAATATGAACGTTGGGCATTCGAATAGCTTGTTCGATCTGTTCCTTTTCTAATATACCCCGATTCCCAATTAGTGGATTTATTTGAATGCCTGCCAAGGCTGCTGCACCGCCGACCTCATAATTAAATGTGTGCGATTCTTTTTCCATGATGACTTCATCGCCGGGTTGAGTGTGAGTCAAAATAGAAACCAAATTTGCCATTGTCCCGGAAGGTACAAAAAGTGATGTTTCTTTTCCCAGCATTTCGGCAACTTTCCATTGCAACAAATTAACAGTCGGATCGTCTCCGAAAACATCATCTCCGACTTCAGCTTTCGCCATAACCTGACGCATTTGTTTTGATGGTTTGGTAACTGTGTCGCTGCGCAGATCAATAAAATGATTCATGTTTACTCCTATACAATTTTGTCATGTCTAACATAAAGCTGTGTCGCATTTAGGAACTGAATTGCCCCGATTTCATTATAAAAAATATTTCAATTAAAGTCAACACATCTTTTAAATGGCAAATACTGACCATTAAAAAACGCAAACAGATTTTACAGTTGACTTTCAACGAACAATATTATATATTTATAAGGTAATAAATTCACGAGTCATGGTAATCAAAAAGTTACGGTTAATTATGAATGATACTATTTTACATTATATTGCAATACCCTGTCTTATCTTTATTGCAAAAGTAACTGATGTTTCTATTGGAACTGTTCGCATTATTATGTTATCCAGAGGAAACAAGATCGTTGCTCCAATTCTTTGATTTTTCGATGTTATTATCTGGTTGGCGGCAATTAGTCATGTTATGCAAAATTTATCTAATGTGGTTTGTTATTTGGCTTATGGTGCAGGATTCGCGACTGGTAATTATGTGGGACTTCTTATCGAATCCAGATTAGCGCTGGGGTTACAAATAGTTCGGATTGTCTCAACGAATCCATTGCAAATATTACCAGGTGAGCTTCGGAATGAAGGCTATGGCGTAACCACAGTCGAAGGAAAAGGCGCTAAAGGTGATGTACATATTTTGTATTCAATTGTGCCGCGCAAAAAAGTAGACGATTTGATCAGTTTAGTGCATTCTCTTGATCCTAAAACTTTTGTTTCAATCGAAGATATCCGTTCTTCCTATGCTGGATATTTTCAAAGGGAGACGCAGGGAAATGTTTTTAGGCTGAGGAAAATTTTTAAGAAGAAGTAAATTATCCTTTAAAAAAAGCAAACAAAATCCCTATTATCGCTCCTATTTGACCAATCCAGAAAATGAACATCCATTTAATCATGTTTGCATTTGATAAAGAAATTTCACTTCGTACATCAGAAATTTTTTCGTTTACTTTAGAGATTTCTTCTGTAAGTCGTCTTTCAAATTTTTATTCGACAAAGGTCAACACATCTTCTTTGAGTTGTTTATTGGACTTATTTAGAAGTTCAATTAGCGCGTCAGTTCCATCGTCTCCAATTGAATCGCGTAAAGTTTTAGGGACTGCAAGAATTTCCATGCTCCTTCTTTTGAATGCATTAAATTTAATAACAATATATCAAAAAACAATAAAAATTTTAAAATAATTGAAATTGCAGCTAAAACATCCTCTCCAACACCATCAATTTAAACTCATCTCTGAAACCAATCTCTTTTAAAATATCAGCAACCTCCGAATTTCGCACCGGCTGATCGTCCCAATATTCCACTTTAATCGAACTTATATTTCTCCAGCCGCCTGATTCATCCAGTAATTGTGGAAGTAAACTTAACGCTTGTTGTTTTTCATCATTTGATAAATCTCTCAGTGGAATTAATCGCGCCCCTTTTGCCTCTATTGCCAGAATGGGCAGTCCATTTTTTAGAATCAGGTAATTATTGGGATGGCGAGTCAGCCGCCAATCGTGATGCAGCGGATGTAACAATGCCAGTGGAGATGCTGCTCCGTAAAGATTAGCCGGGTCCCAGGTGTTAATAAGAATCATCGAACGGGAAGTTGTTACGTCGTCAGATTTTCTTTTTTGAAGTGACATCAGCTCATCTGCAGACGCTGGCACAGCGAATTGAACCCCGGAAAGCCCTTTAACAAAATAACCGCGACGGATTTCCCCGCGCCATTCCAATCGTATCAAAGTTTTGTAAATCTGGCGCCAGGGAATCTGCCAGGCTTCTAAATTATAAAGTTCACGGCAAATCAGTCCGTAGCGCTGTAACAATTGTCTTGTTAAAAATTCTAAAATTTCAGAAGTTAAGTTTTCTTCATTATGTGATGGCAGCAAAAACCATCTGCCGATGCCGGCACTGGAGCGATAACCTCGTTGCCCTCCCAATCGTTTTCCCGCGCTAAAACCAGACAACTGATAGTGTGAAATGTTTCGTGTTGAAGAAGAGATAGTCCTTTTTCCAGCACGAATGACGGCAAAGGTATCATTGGAAATTTCGCCTGTTTTTATCATCTCCCAAAGAGTGCTGGAACATCCGGAAGGGGATAAACCTGATTCAATAGATAAATCAGTCAAAAAGCAGGCGCCGCGCTTTTGTAAAATCTGTCTCAATTTGGTTGTATTTTCTTTTTCAGCGGACGAATCGTCGGGAAGTTGCGGCTTAAAAAACAAATAGGGCATATTCTCCCTGAAAGTAAAACTAATAGCCAGTGATGAACTGCTTCTTGCTCCAATGCCGCGCCAGACGATATCCCCAGACTTACTTAATTCATCCAACCAGCCGGGCAAATAATCTTTCACCCGGCGAGCGAGAATTTCATTTTCCCAAATTTTTGCTGGCAGGAACAAACCTTGAAGCTGCTCTAAAATTTGTGCCACTCCATCAATTCCGTTAAGATTTGAAGATTGAGTCCGATGCTGCCACCGGAGTAGAAACTCAACAAATTGTGCTGTATCGCAGGGTTGAACATTGCTGCGCTGCTGTCGAATGGTAATTCTGCGGATTCGTTCTACTGTTTCGCGAAATGCCCAGCGCTCTGGCTCTTCCTCTTTTAGTTGAGGAATTTTTACCAAACTTTTAGTTGTTTGAAATTCATTCAGGATGTTTCTAATAAATAATTCATCGAATGGATACCGGCATCGGATTTGGTCTATTGTTGTTAAAGTGTGGTGCTGTAAATACCGTTCTAAAATTTTGCTCTGTGCTTCAGATTGTGAAATTTTTTGCGTAAGCAATTTTTGATAAAAAAATTCTTCTTGAGGCAGTGCTTCATTTTTTTCGTTTTGCTGAAGGAAAATATTTTTATAACTTTCCGGGGAGTTTTCGTTTGCGTTTTTGTCGGCAAATGCCTCGCGATATAATGGAAAATCTTCAGCCGTAATCCAGCGCCAGGAATGTTCGACTTGAGGAATAACGATTCTGATTATACGTTTCTCTTTTAAAAGAGTATCAATGAATAATTTCCAATCCCCGTTTACGCGGGTGCTAATTTCTTCTTCGGTTAAATCACCAATTTTATAGAGCAGTTCAACCAATTCAGCCGGGGTTCTGGCTCGATAACCCTCCTGTTCCGCTTGCAATCTTTTTTCAAATTCCTGCATTGCAGTGGAATCTAATAATTTATTAACCCTGTCAGGATGGAGCAATTCATCGAGTGAATATTTGTCCAAAATTTCTGTTCCATGAGAAGCCTGTTTTGGTTGATCGTATTCGTACATGTACGAGGCAGTAAATTCGAACATCAATGAAGAAGCAAACGGGGATGGCTGTCGCGCCTGATTTACGACTAATTTAATTTCTTGTGCCTCAATTCGGTGGAGCAATTTTTTGAGTTCATCCAGTGCGAGAAAATCTTGCAGACTCTCACGATAAGTTTCCACAACAATAGGAAAGGATGGATGCAACCTGGCGACTTCCAGCAAATCTCGCGCTCTCATTCTCTGCAGCCACAACGGCGCCCGTTTTCCCGGATGGAATAAAGGCATTAGCAGCGCCCGTCCAGCATTCTGACGAAACCGCAAGCCAAAGAATGAAGAATTTGCCAGTTCTTCAATTATCAGTTCTTCCACGTTTTCGGAATTTACGCTTTTTAGTATTTGAAGGAACGAATCCGGATTTTCCATTGGGTAGCGGAATATCAATCCGGTATCCGAATGATATGATTCTGGTTCAAGGTTTAACTGGCGGCGAAATTGTGCCAGTATCGCTAACTTCCAGGGCAGATGAATTTTGCCGCCAAACGGTGAAAGCAATACAAAACGAAAATCTCCCATTTCATCGGGAAAACTTTCAACCAGAATAGTGCGGTCATCAGGAATCGTTCCCGATTTTTGTTTCTGGTCAAGGACATATTGATACAGATTTTCAGCCGCTTCGTTGTCGAGAAAAAATTCTTGTTGCAGCCATTCTGAACAATCCGGGTCATTAAGTTTATTTGAAAACTCCCGGCAAAATTTGCCTAACTGTTTTCCCAGGTAAAAACTGCGATTATAAAATTCTCCTTTCCATAAAGGCATACGCGCCGGTTCTCCAGGAGCCGGCGTTACAATTACTCGATCATAAGTTATTTCTTTAATACGCCAGTTGCTGGTACCGAGGACAAATACTTCACCAGTACGGCGTTCATAAATAAATTCTTCCTCCAACTCACCGATTTTAGTTACGCCATCTTCAAGGTAACATCCGAATTGACCGGTATCGGGAATTGCGCCTCCGCCCATTATAGCAGCGCGCTGCGTTCCCGGAAGAGGATGCAGCACGTTATTCACTATGTCCCAGGAAACCCGCGGTTTTAAATCGCGAAATGTATCAGCAGGATAACGTCCAGAAATCATTTCTATTACACTCAAAAAATGCACCCAGGGCAATTTCTGGTATGGGTAAGCCTGTCGTATTAGGTTATAAATGTCGTCAACTTTGCAGGATTTCATGGCAGTCAGAGCAACGATTTGCTGCGCCAGTATGTCAAGACAGTTAGTTGGGATTTTAATTGGCGCAACATCACCATTGCGCATCGCCCGGGTGATGACGGTCATCTCCAACAGGTCGGAGCGGGTCTTTGGTAATAACCTGCCCTTACTGGCGGATTTGTAAACATGACCGGCTCTTCCTACCCGTTGAAGTCCGCGCGCAACAGATTTTGGCGATTCCACCTGGCACACCAGGTCAATTGCACCCATGTCAATTCCCAATTCTAAAGTAGCAGTAGCGACTAAAGCTGCCAATTTTCCACGTTTTAATTCTTCCTCAATTTGCCGGCGCAGGTCTCTGAATACGCTGCCGTGATGCGCTTTTGCCAGTTCAAATCCTGCGCGCTCGTTTATCTCTGCTGTGATTCTTTCTACGGTTGCGCGGTTGTTGGCAAAAATCAAAGTCGAACGATGATTTTGAATCAGTTCCAATAATTTTTGATAGATGTCAAACCAGATAGTGTTTCCGGGAAGCGATTTAAAATCTTCGACAGGTGAGAGAATTCGCAGATCTAATTTTTTGCGCATGCCGGCATCTACGATGGTTACCGGGCGTGGATTAAAATTTACTTCATCATCTTGCGTAACTCTGTTATAACCGCCTAGGAATTTTGCAATTTCTTCTAAAGGCTTTTGCGTGGCAGACAGACCGATACGAACAAAGGGATTGTCAGCTATATTCTGTAATCGCTCCAGTAGAATGCTCAAAAAGGTACCGCGCTTATTTTCTGATAGTGCATGAATCTCATCAACGATAACATATTTAATAGTGCGTAAAATCTCCCTGGGTTGTTTTGAAGTAAGTAACAAATGAAGTGATTCAGGAGTTGTAATTAAAATATGCGGCGGCTGTTTAATCATTTGCCGGCGTTCTTTCTGCGGCGTATCGCCGGTACGTACTGCAACCTGAATTCCCGGGACTGGCAAATTAAGTTTGGATGCTGCTTTTTGAATACCATTTAACGGTACTTCTAAATTACGTTCAATATCGTAATTCAGCGCTTTTAAGGGAGAAATATACAGTGTATGAACACCGTTAATTTTTTCTTTGGCAGCAAGTTTTTCTAATAATTCATCGATACAAACTAAAAATGCAGATAGGGTTTTACCAGAGCCAGTGGGGGCTAAAATTAGGGTGTTATTCTTTTTGAAAATTGAAGGCCAGCCTTTTAGTTGCGCCGGAGTTGGAGCTTCAAATGTGTTTTCAAACCAATTTTTGAGCGCTGGATGGAAAAACGAAAGAATATTGTTGTTTGCTTGTTGGGGCATTATTCAAAAAAATTAATAATAAGATTGGTACAATTTTTATCGCAAAGGTACACGGACACGATAAAAAAAATACGTCCCAACATTTTAATCTAAAAGTAGAAAAAAATAATTGGGACATATAATTTTGATATTAATCCTTAAGATGAGCTTTAAGCCATTGCAGGGCAATGATCGTTTTCGCGTCCACTATTTCGCCAGAATCCAACATTTTAAAGGCTTCATCAAAAGAAATCTCCTGTACTAAAATGTCTTCACCCTCAGAGATAACACCACCGCCTGAAGATTTCAAATCTTTTTGGTCTATCTCAGCAAAATAGAGATAAACTTTTTCATTGCTGCCACCCGGAGTCGGATAAAAGTAAAATAACTGGTTCACTTTTGAAACCTGGTAGCCTGTCTCTTCGGCGATTTCATGGATGATAGTTTTTTCAGCTGTCAAACCTTTTTCAACCATTCCGGCAACAATTTCCAGAACCCAGGCGTTGTTTTTTTCTTTAGTGTAAACCGGATAACGGAATTGTTTTATTAAAATTAATGTTTGTTTAACACGATTGATCAAAAGCGCTGCTACAGCATCACCGCGGTCAAGATTCAGGCGCTCAAGTTCTTCGCTGATTTCTCCATTAAATTTTTCATGTTGAATAACAGCGCGATCGACCTTGAAAAAGCCATCCAAAATTCGTTGCGTTTTTTTTACAAATACTTTCATTTATCTAATTGGTTTATAATCTAAAAAAAGTGAGTAACATATCATTTGAAAAATAAAATGGTACAATGCAATAAAACCAGTAAAAAAGCTGAATCCTTCTGCTCCTCCATTGATTGAAAGAAACCAGCTTCCAGACAAAATCACAGAAGAGGAAACAAAGGTAACCAACATTGCCGAATAGTAATAAACGTTGCTTTTTTTGCCTGCACTGGGAATGGATCTGCTATCCCATAAAAAAGCCGTCCGGGCTATGTCATCCGGGACACGTCCATTTTGAATATAAAATTCCTTTATTTGATTCATCGCTTCAGCGCTGCTCCACCATGCCTGCCGAAGCCGAATGAGATGCATAAAATAAATCCAACCGATAATATTTAGAAAAATGGAAAAAATTACCAAAACTGAAACTGTCGTAGAAGTAATATTTGAAAGATCAGTTTTTATTAATTGACTACCGATTATAGAAACAACAGCACCAGAGATGATGAGAAAAAAATTGACAATCGTATGGCGGTCGTTCATGGCTTGCGAAGCAGTTTCCCTGATATAATCATATTCTTTGAGTAATAACTTTGGAAATTCGAAAGAATTTTCCTGAAGTCTTGGGTTGTTGAGCCTTTTTACCTGGGTCAGTCTTGCCGTTGTGTAATCGCGGTATTTAAAAAAAGTCCACAATATCAGCAATTGAATAACAATAAAATAAACTACTATAAATTTTTGATTTAATTCTGGCTGATAGAAAAAAGCATAATAGAATAATACTAAATTTACTGCAAAAATGACGGCGATGAAAATCGCTCGTTTGAAAGTACTGTCCATAGTTAAGAACATACTGAACTCCTTGTTAGATGGTTATTATGTTCGGTTAAAACAAGTATTGGCTGCTTAAAACAGAAGCAGAGATTTTTGCAAATGTGAGTCAGCAGTAATTTTGTTTAATTGATTAAAAATTGTAACCATTCAGAATAAAATTTATGCCCACTAAATACACAAAAGGACACGAAATAGTATTGAAAATATTTTGTTTTTTTGGTGCTTAAAAATAATACGTTAGTATATTTCGTGTTCTGAATAGTTACTAAACATTTAAAACAATGTTTCTTCGTAACCTCCTTTCGTTTGGTTTTTAATTAAACTTTTTATTTCCATTATGGTTTTGAGATTGAACGTTGCTTAAATTATTATGTGATCGCCTTGGACTCCGCAAAAGCTGAATGTAGTGAGCTGTATTCATGCTGAGCAGAGTCGAAGCATAAAATATTAAAACCACTTTGAATCAAGTATAAGCAGGTTCATCATTACACCAAAATAATACGAAATAATAATAACAAATTCAAGTATTTTTTAATTTAAACACCATGATAAATCCTTTAATGTTCAATGTTGTGCCAGAGAATTAGATTTATCAGAATCTTTTCTACGCGAAATAGTGAACTCCAATTTTAACACCTGTCCACAACGGCTAATTGAAACAGTCAGATTAGAAGCGGCAATAAAAATTATTTCTGAAAACAATGCTACTTTTTATTCAGTCTGCACAGACACAGGATATTCAAATCAAAAAACATTTAGACAAGCTATAAAGAGACGTTTTGAGATATTGCCCAGAGAGTTAAAAGAGAAAATTAATAATTCAAAAAATTCACCCAAAGATTGTGAAGGGTTTATTAAAGAACTTTGGGAGTCATTTACTTAAAACATTTGGGTGTTTTAAAAACAATCTTCACTTTTTATGTTCCCCGATTATTTTACCAATTCGTAATTAATTCATTTTCCACTTGACAAATAACAATTAATTAACTATATTATTTTCAAAAGAATTGTAACCTGAATTATTTATTTGCATTATTCAAATCAATTTAACTAATGTAAATTTAGGGGGCTGGATCAAATAACTTTCCCGTTTTAATTTTTAACTTTGTTTCAAATCAATATGTTACAGATTCAACATGTGTAACTTAATTTATCCCGCCCCTTTAAGGAAATACAGACTGTAAATAACGCGGGTTAAATAGAGCTAAAAAATGTGCATATTTAGGAAAACTTTTTTCCTAATATTAGGAAAAATTATATTTTGTGTCTATATTTAGACATTATTTCCTAAATATAGACACAAAAATTTTCGGCATTTTG
>Ga0075123_10000882_pt1 | contig 15393 bp, 13 predicted proteins | sample AntAceMetag02UKX_FD_69808 | JGI IMG/M metagenome (GOLD analysis project Ga0075123, IMG submission 69808) | Saline lake microbial communities from Ace Lake, Antarctica - Antarctic Ace Lake Metagenome 02UKX | ecosystem: Environmental > Aquatic > Non-marine Saline and Alkaline > Saline | place... | reverse complement strand
CAATGTTGAGGAGTGGTGCCAGGACTGGTACGGCCCTTATAAAGCCCGCAAACAGACCGATCCTGTAGGCTATGTCGACGGCAATGTTCGTGTTACCCGGGGAGGAAGTCACGGTAATCAGCTTTACGGCTTGCGATCCGCCAACCGCCTGGGGACCGTTCCCGAAGACAAGCACGAACTTATTGGTTTTAGGTTGGTAATAGGTGAGTTGCCAAAGACAAAGCCGTTGCGTGTTCCACCGCCGGCGCTTCATCAGAAAAAGGTAGTGAAGCGAAGTCTCAAACAAATATCTAAAGGACCCGATCCGGATAAGCCTTATTTCAAAGGGCCTCGAAAATACGTTAATATTCCGCGTCACATGGAAGGTCCTGTCTATGCGTCACACAACCACAGCCCTTCTATAGTTGCTTGTCCCAATGGTGATCTGCTGGCGCTTTGGTTTTCCTGTGTTTCCGAGCGTGATCGCGAGATGACCGTTGCCGCTTCCCGGCTCCGTTATGGACAAGAGCAGTGGGATGCCGCCTCGCTGTTTTGGGACGCCCCCGACCGAAACGAAGTGGGATCGGGTATAGGGGCCTACGGAGACGGTAGCATCTACTCGAAGGTCTCGCTATCTACAGGCGCCGGTTACGGTCGGTCAGCCAAGGTGCTGAGAATCTCAACCGACAGCGGCAAAACCTGGTCCAGGCCTACACTCAGGGGGGCCGAACGCATAAGAGGAGGCTATCCGGGTCCTGCAGATTTCATACTTAAAGACGGAACCCATGTCGCTAACGCCTTTACGAGACTGATGATGAGCAAAGATAAAGGGCTTAGCTGGTATGATCCGGGCGGCAGAATTCGAGGAGGGCACGTTTGTGTCACACAGTTGGAAGACGGCAGATTTTTCGTATTGACCAGGGGCGAGGAAGTCGAAGGGATGATGGCTACGAGTATCTCGGATGACCTTGGTAAAACCTATACCTATAGCCCAAGCCCGTTTCCTGCTATCGAAGGCGGACAAGCGTCGGTATTGATGAGGCTCAAAGAAGGCCCGCTTATGTTCGCGTCTTTCGCCGACTGGGGAATTGAGATTACCGATGCCTCCGGGACGAAACGAATGGTGCGGGGGCTTTTCGCGGCTGTCTCTACCGACGAGGGCAAGACCTGGCCGCACATGAGACTTGTAACCGACGACTACAGCCCACCACGTCCCATAGAGAGCACTAACGGCGGGCTTTTTACAATGAGCGCAGGAAACTCCGAATACCAGGGTTATTGCAATGGATGTCAGAGTGCTGACGGCCTCATACACATTATCAGCAGCCGGCAGCACTTTACATTCAACCTGAAATGGCTGATGACCCCTGCTCCGGCGCCGCGTTATCCGCTTGTAAAAGTCAAACCGGTCAAGGAAACATTTACCGGCCCGGACTTCGACGCCGACGGCTGGGGTGAGTATCGAAACTACCAGGGCGGGTTCACCGGCAAGGGTACATATCAAGTCGATTCTACCGGCCGCTTGAACGGAATTAACCGGATTGTTGGAAAAGGTTCTTTCGAAGCGGTTATGGAATTCAAGAATCTGAAATTCAATCCCCCGGCCGGCAGTACATACCCGGGAGTGCTTTTGCGGCTGAGAGATACTCGAATTAGAAATCTGTTTTACTACATCGGACCCGACCAGGTCCAAATCATCTCGCTTGACAGACAGCATGAAAAAGGTAACTACGAACGTGGAACGGAAAGTATGGTCAAGCTTGAAAAGCCCCCGAAATCGGCGAAGGTTAAATTCGTCTGGACCGAGCCGGACCGCCGACTGAGGGTTTTCTACGGTCTTGACGGGGCGGAACCTGTTACAGAGATGCCCTATTCCCGCGCCAAAGAGGGCCCCAAAGGCGCCACTGCAGCTGTTCCAACCGGCCTCTTTTATGGAAGGGCGTTTAGTGAAACTACTGCAATATACCTGATGGCCGAAAACGGCGTCTGTGATATCGATTATTTTGAAATAAAGCCGATCCGTGATTGAATCCGGTTTTAACGGTTGTGGCGATACTGACGATTTTGTTGGGTCCCCTCGGGATCTTCGATTTGTTTTGGGTTTGTTTGGCTTTGTTTGGGTTTGTTTTGGCTTTGTTTTTCCCGTGTTCGCTAAGTGTCTTTTTTTCATAATCCTTTGTAAATACCTTAGTTACGTTCATTTGACTTTTTCGGAGTTTGGCTTTGTTTTGCATAAAAAGGTTATTTTTTCGTACGTAAGAATTCGTACTTCGTATCTCGTATTTGAGACTTTGTTGGATAAGGAGTTATGGCAATTGACCATCTTAAATCCTAAAATTGGAATACAGTACGATTAAATTTAACTTTGGCCTGCTGGCCTTGGGGCTTGCTGCGCTGCAGCTTACAGACTTGTCTGTTTGTGTCCGCCTGCCGGCAAACATAGGGGTATTATAGCATAAATTCGGATAAAAAGCAAGGGGAAAGGAGTATTAGACGCAAGACCGAAGACCCACGACGAACTCAGACGCGGGATTTACACTGATTTGATATTATATGGTCGGCCACCTTAAAGTTTCCCGGAAATGAGAAATCTTTACAGTTCACATAGATTATTGTAAAATTAATGGACTCGAAAGGAGAAATTATGTTTTGTAAGAGTGTAAATGGGCTATGCCAGGTAGAGATAGGCGTGGATATCATTTGTAATAGTGGGAGAACGCGATGGTAAAAGCAAACCAAGCATGTCGGGGTCTTACTATTATGAAGGTTTCAGTGCTATTGCAGTATCTGGTTTTTGCTGGTAGCGTGCTAACTGTTGCAGCTTCGGACGTGTACGCAGCCGATGATGGAGTCCCATTGACGGTAACCGGCGGAGAAGTAGGGAAAGCCGAGATTCGGCTGGGCGAACCTCTTGAAATAGCTGTCATTGTGAAGAATACGAGTGATGAAACGGTTCGTTTTTCTTCATCCAAAGTGTCCCTTATACTACGGAAGTGGCGCAGCCCAGGAACGGGTGGGACTTCAGGGACAAATGATATCGTCCTGACCCAAGAGCCGGGCAAAGGTGATGAAGTTGTTTTGGAGCCAAACGAGGTTGTGAAGCTTTACTGTGTGGATGAGGTTTTTCCCTGCAAAACGCTTGGCGCATTGGAGGCATGGTATAGTCTGCACACTATGGATACTGCAATTGGGAGGCTTTTGCCGAAGCCTGACAAAGCACAAATCAGGTTATCATTTGAGATTCTTCCGACACAATTTATGCTTGATGTTTGGACAGGACACGCAGCGAAGGAAAAGGATTTGCAGGACGAAATGCGAAAGTTGCTGCGACTGCAAGCACAGGCTCGCGTTCACTGGGATCGCGATTTTGTGAGGAGACATCTGGAGTACATGGCGGGGCATGCCTTCGGACTTTTGGAGGAGGCCCTGGGGGATCCTGATCCTGTGGTGCGTTCAGAGGCAATCAAAGCCTATCACTATAGTGTGTGGGCCGTTGGAAATATGAATGCAAAACTGAACCATTTCAGCAAGAAGGGAAATGCTCCTTCATGGGCGCGGTATTTTGAGAAAGGGGACGAAAAGGCTGCCGAACAACGGTTTATGCGTCTGGCTGTAAAGGGTTTGGGAGACAAAGACAGACGAGTTCGTGTTTCCTGCGTGCATGTGCTGACATACCGCAAGGCTGAGTCCGCATTGGATGCAATAAGACCTTTGGCTCATGATGAGGACAGTGATGTTCGCTCAGCAGTACTGGATTATCTCAGTCTGTTCGCAGAGAAGGGTGAAGTTTCAGAAATAATCATCGGCCTGCTCATTGATGAAGATTCCAAGGTATCATCCCGTGCGCTTCGTGCGCTCGAGCGAAGTCCCGGAGCACCGCCACTGTCTTTGCTCAAAAGAGCATTTGCCGAGACGAGAGGCAACAATGGCGCGGGAGTGCTGCGTCTTCTAAGTGAACAGGAGGATGCGAATCTACCGTCGGCGCTGGTGGAGAATTTCAAGGAACGTTCCAAGAAAGAACGGTTGGCGATTCTCACTACTATAGCTGGACACAATGACGCTGGGAGTTTGGAACTGGTTCAACTCGGGTTAGTGGACGAAGATTGGAAGGTGCAACGAAGTGCCCTGATGCGTTTGTTGGCGTTTCCGGCCGGCATTGCCCTGGCGATTGTTGATAAATACGTGATGAAAGTGTCACCGAATTTGAGCCAATGCGAGGCAATTCGGACTGAATTGCAGGAGCGCAAGATTTTCCCATTTCTCGGCAAAGTCGCAAGTGGTCAGGTCTACGCCTTTGAAAAGGCATTTCCTTCAGTTAACGGGAGTGTACCGATGGTATCACCCGACGGCAAATGGGTTGCCTATCTTGAAACCGGCTTTAGTCGTCCCGGTGGAAGTGGAGGGATGGGCAGAAGCAATTTAGGAAGCCTTGTTCACGTGGTTCGGTACGACGGACAAGATGACAGAATTCTATCCGATATGTTTCTGGTGGGTTGGCTGGGAGACAGCAGACGCATCGGTTCTGCTCGCGATGGATTTGCGGCAATATGTGATTTGGAAGGTAGGGTGGTGTTAGAATTTGGGGACACACTGGAGAAAGAAACGCGCGAGCCCAGCCATGAACGGTTTCAGTGGCCGGGCGGTGAGCTACGCCAGCAATTTGGGGCTCAAATGCCTCATGAGAAGCGTCTGCCTGTACTTACAGAACATGACTATGGCGAAAATGCGGGTTTTTCACCCGACGGCAAATGGTTCGGGCCTTTGCAAGGGAAGTCCGGAGCGGTGTTTCTGAGTACGGAGGGTGAACAGATAGAAATGGCTGTTCCTGAGGGGTTCACTTGGAAAATCAAGGGGGCGCAGGCCACATGGTCGCCGGACGGCCGTTATATTGCGCTTATGCCCGGTGCGATGATAATTGATTTTGTGGAACAGAAATGCCACGTGGTTCCAGGGGCAGGATTTACCGGAAGCTTTGGAAGTTGGGAATACAGAAAATGCCGATGGAATCCTTGGTCCAAAGACGGAACGCATTTGACTTTTGTGAGGGGTGGGGAAATTTGGATCTGTGACGCGCAGGGTGGCTACGCCAAGCAACTGACGTTTGATGACAAGTCCAAAGCAATGCCTACGTTTTCCAGAGATGGGACACAGATTGCATATATAACAAGGCAGTCAGACAATCGACGTCACTATCACCGTCTTGGCCCAACGGATATTTGGGTTGTTGATGTTGGGACAACGCTTGCAACGCGAATCACAAGCCCAAGCGAGGGGAGAATACACTGTCTGGATTGGCTCAGCGGCGACAAGATACTGATTGATCGAGTAAAGTCCGGAAGGTCATCTCTGAGAATCCTAGATGTGAGCGAAGCTTCAGTAAACTAGGGACAGCTTGCCCCTGAGGAGCCACCTAATTCTTTCCGCCCTACACTTCATTATTTAGCCACAAACCGGCAAAACAATTGCGTATTTCGTATCTTCCTTCGACTGTGCTCAGGGCAGGCTGTGAAGCGTATCTTCCCCAAGGGGCCCCAAGGGGTGCGGGGGCATCGCTTTTCGGTGGCCAGATCCCTCCGCTTCCTCCTTCGTTAAAACTTCGGAGGACAGTAAGGTGCAGGCATGATGATGTTAGAGCGAGTAATTGACATCAGAGGTCTTGAGTATTACAATATGTTTAGCTTTGAGCTTAATCGCAACATGCCCTTTTGGCCGTAGAAGCATACTTGTTTTTAATATTAATCCGGAGCAGCCGGGAAGTTGAAAAATATGCCGTTAAAAGTCAGCACCGGTTTATCGCGCAGCCCTTTCGAGTTTGATGCATCCGGTCCATCGGTTTTTTGGGCTTCGGGAGACGATCCTTATAGTAATACGCGAAAAGCCCTTGCGAATATTGATTTGTCACCGGCAAAGAATAAGCGTGTTCTACTCAAACCTAATGTGGGGCGAAATGTAGAGCCGGCAACAGGGGTTACTACACATCCGCAGGTCGTAGCTGCTGCAATCGATGCTTTCAGAGAGGCCGGGGCAGAGATGGCCGTAGGTGAAAGTCCAATCACCGGTGTTAAGGCGCTCGATGCATTCGAGAGTAGTGGAATTACGGCTATAGCTGAAACGCGAAATTGTCATTTGATCGATATGGATGCGCGTCGCTATGTCCCCCTTGAAATCAGTGATGGTGTTGCGATTAAATCACTGAAGGTATGCAGAGAGATTGTAGAATACGATATTATCGTGTCGATTCCTGTGATGAAGACACACATGCATACAGGTGTCACGTTGTCCGTTAAAAACATGAAGGGCTGCTTGTGGCGACGATCCAAAGTGGATCTTCATATGCTGCCGCAACTTCCCGGGCGTCAGGATAAACCTTTGGATATTGCCATTGCCGATATGACTTCGGTTTTACGTCCTCATCTGTCAATTATTGACGGAACAATTGGAATGGAAGGGTTAGGCCCCAGCGCCGGCAAAGCTAAGGCCTTGGGTGTGGTGCTTGTCGGCGTCGATGCTTTTGCGACAGATTCAATTGCATGTGAATTAATGGGGATATCCGCCTGTGATGTTGCACATTTACGGATAGGGGCCCAGAGAGGCTATGGTGTAATTGATCCTGATACAATCCGTGTGTCTCCCGGGAACTGGAAAGATGTTCAGAGCCCTTTTGCTTTGCCTCCGGATAGACTGTCGATTGAATTCCCGGGGTTTACTATTTTAGACCAACAATCATGTAGTGCCTGTCAATCAACATTATTACTGTTCCTACAGCGACATGGAAAGCAGTTGCTTGACAATAGGTCAGATGAAAAAGATATTGTTATTGCTATCGGTAAAGGTCATGATCAGTTGCCAAACGGGACCCTGTGTGTCGGCAACTGTACCGCCGGGCATAAAAACTGCAGAGCATTTGTTCCCGGATGTCCGCCGGTGGCGAGTGAGATACTGAACGAGTATTTCCAATCTTAAAGACGCAGTATCGCTTACCCGAACGGCTTGATCGAATAGCCGTCTATCGTGAAATCTCCTTGCGGAGCCATTCCAGGCTCTGTTCCACTTTTCCCGGCGCTGCCTCACACTCTATGGACAAGACGCCGTCGAAATCGATTTCCTTGAGCAGTTCTATGCAGCCGGCAATGTTGTCGGCATTGACACCTTCACCGATTGCCACTAACGACGATGCGATGCCGGTGAGTCCGCCGCGCAGGGCTTCGGCAAGCTCCTTGCTGACGTCTTTTATGTGACAGTGCGAGACTTTATGTCGGAATCGCTTGAGGAATTTGACCGGGTCCTGGCCGGCGATGAATGTGTTGCCGGTGTCAAAGTTCATCCTCAGATACGGCGAATCATAAAAACTCAGGATTTGTTCCATCTTATCCGGGTCGGTAGTGTAGGGCCCGTGGGGCTCAATATTGATGATAATGTCGTACCTTTCAGCCCATTCCAGAACCACGCGGTAGTATTGCTTTATGAGCGCCATGACCTCTTCGTCGGTGTACCCATCGGGCTTGCTGCCGCCGTCTGTGGTGTCCACGCAGGGACATCCGAGGGCCTTGGCGAATTGAATGCTTCGAGTGGTGTAGCCGATGCCGCGGAACTGGCCTTCCGGACACGACATGGGGTAGGCGGCGTCTAATTGGCTGACTTTCAGTCCCAACGAGTCCAGATAGCTTTTGAGTTTGAGCGGATCGGAATGCAGGGGTATATGAGGATTGTATCCCAGGGCCTGGACGAAATAATCGCCGTCAATCGTGCCGAATTCGACGTACTCCATGTCGTGGTCGGCGGCAAACTGACAGGGGACTTCGTAAGAGACATCGAAATGTCGCCAATTATCTACATGCATACCTAATTTCATAATGGTCTTGCTCCTTTGCTCTTGATCACTCTAATTCCGGCATTGCCCAGTTTACACTCTGAACAATGAGTTTTTGAAAATCTTTCGAACGGTAGGAATCCGGCCAATGGGCGGGCAGGATTGTCACAACGCGACCATCGCCGTATTTTTTGGTCCAAACGGACGGATACTCGGTCTTAGTGTCTTCTTCCTTAGCTACAGCTAACAAACGGCAATCGTCCGGCAGGGGGGTGGATTGGTATAATTCACTGTGGGCCGCGAAGGATTTGGGCAATCCTTTAGTGACAGGATGATTCCCATCCGTGATCCTCACATCTATCATAATGTCAACTTCGCCGTGCTTGATGAAACTCGCGCCGTAAATTTCACGACACTGCTCCCATTTAGGAAAGGAATAGTACGAAGCATGGATCGCCACCACGCCGGTCCCGCCGCGAATGATTTCGAGCAACTTGCTTTTCCGGCTTTCGGTGAGCACACTATCGGTCAACTTGTCGAAACAGTGGTTCATAATGATAACATCCGGAAGCCCTGCCTGCGCCGAATCCAGAAATGCGCCGTCGCGGACCACCTCAATATCTATTGGGACGCTTTTGGGCACAAAGTCGGTCATAATCTCGGCAAAGGCATCGAAGTCGTGGGAGTGCCCACCCACCCAAAGAACGGCCCGACGTCTGGGCGATTTGCGTGCAGGGCTCGAAGCACATCCGCTTAGAGCAAATGTACCTGCGACCGCGCCTGCCGCCGCCAAAGAACTGTTCCGTAAAAAGCCTCTGCGTGTAAGATTAGTATCTGACATAATCTACTCTCCTTAGTTTATCCGGCTGAGCCGTCAAGCCTGTGGCTGCCATGACAATCCGTACAGATCGGATCTGATTTATTTTCAACCGATATATCGTGCCTGCTGTGACACTTCAGGCACATTTTTTCCACCTGATCGCTCTCGAATGTGATATCAGGCGGTGTGGCACCTATGTTCTCGTCATTGGCATGGCCGGCGCTGAGTCCGTGGCAATCAATGCAGGTAACACCTTGACTCAGGTGTACCTTACTGATTGTCTCTTTTACAAAACCCATGTGGCAGACATAGCATGCGGCATTTGCGCCGAGCTTTTCAATCTCGTCGCCACAAACCGCTGGATTTGCGTCTGAGCCCTCACCGACAGGCCGATCGCACGAGAACGCGAAAATCAAGCAGCATACACTTGCAACGCTGGAGACCAGGCTCAAGCTCACACCGTTTCCCAATTTCTTAACCATTGATACTCCGGCGTAAGGTTGGCATAGTAGTTTTCGGTGCACTCGCGCACGGCCTGGCGATCCGCGGATGTGACAGGTCTGCCTCGCTCGTACGAACCCTTGACATTTTCCTCAAGCTGCTCGACGATATTAACACCAGGGATCACCGCTGAGATGCGCGGCTCGGCTAACATTTGTTTGAGAAGACTGGGGGCTTTCTTGTCCACCTGGCCGGTGATTTCACTGGGTCTGATTTTAAAAGTCATCCCCGCTCCGAAAGGCTTGAGGCCGATCACTCCGACGTCCTTTTCCTTCGCCAGGGCCAGAAGACTGTCGCCGCCCAACTCCTTAGTCAAAAACAGATACGGAAAGATTATTAGAGAGAACTGCGGATATTCATTCAGCACCCGGCGGAACACCTTTGGGTTGTGCGCGGAGACACCAAGCCAGCGGACCTTACCCTGTTTGCGGGCCTTTTCGTAAACTTCCACGACCATATCAAGGGTTCGGTGACTGACCATAAGCATAGTCGCCATGTTCTTTTGGCCCTCACCCCAGGTGGCCCCGACAGGACGCCAGATATCAAGGTAATCGGTTTGGTAGTCGCTCAGACGGTCTTCGATGGATTTGATCATGCCCTCGCGGGATAGTTGATCCTCATATTCTTCGGTGATCTTTTGCGGCCAAGAAGCAAAGCCAATGTGCCAGTTTTCGCGTCGGCTGCCGTCCATCGCGTCGCCGTAGAGTTTACATTCTTCGGCTATGTTGTTGTCGACGTAGTTCAAACCCAATTCCGCGGCGCGGTCAAGAACAGCCCGCCGGTTTTCAATTCCCCCTTCCTTGTAGAAACCGCCGTGACCGCCGAGGCTGATTTCGGAAATCATCAGCTCGGTCTTGCCTAACCGCCGGTATCCCATATCGGCATTGTAATTGAGTATCTTAGATTCTTCGGCCCGTTTTACGACGTTACCGGAAGTACACCCCTTTGCCGCCAGCGCACCGGCTGCAGCTAAGGAAGTCCTGCGCAAAAAGGTCCGTCGCGTGATCTTATCTTTATCGGCTCTCATAAGTCCTCCTTCAGTCAACCCGGACTGACTATACATGCTCTTCTGTTTTAAGACTCACAATTTCACCCAATACTGATATCATTATAATAATCCGCCCCCGCAAAAATAGCAACACCATTTCAAGGGCCCGGTAGGATTCGAACCTTCGACCAATGGATTATGAGTCCACTGCAAAACGCCTGCACAAACGCCGGAAGGTCTTGACACCGATGAACTTATGGAACGCATAGGTGGCGTCACTGCCAAAACCTTTGCCATGTACGTATTGCCGATTCCAACAATACAGCAGACTATTCTTGACGAAGTAGACAAAGTGACTAAAATGGTGCGGTGGACAAACAGAAAGATTGAATTTTTAGATAGGTTTGATTTTCTAAGCAGAAAGGAGCTTCAGCAGCACGGCGGAGCGCAGTTATATGAGAAAAAGCGTAATATTAAGCGTAATATTATTAGCAGGTTCCCTTTTCGTTTTAGCGTCCATACTACTTATCATAACTGTGTATTCATTAAGTGACGACATGACGTCTCCTTTCGGCAAAACGGTTTTTGAAAATAAACACATCGAAAATCTTGCTAATGGTGGGCGGATTATCATTACTTCAAAATCTTACAAAACAGGCGGTTGGACAGGCCCCGGAATGGCAACCGACAATTTGTATGAGTACATTCCTCCCGACAGTAACATCACTGAATTTGTATGTAAAACCGGCGGTGAAGGAGGGTATATGCCTCGTGGTGTTAATACATGGGTGTCTCAAAGTAATGTATTTCTCGCTTTGGGTAGGCTTTATGTGCGTTTAAAGGATTCAACGTGGCATAAATTTGTTTTTACCTACCGAAAATTTCCGGGGCGGAATACAAAATTGGGCCAAAGTTTACTAAGCCTTAATCCTGACAATGGGGGATACTTTAGAGTCATAAATGTAGGTGATGAAAATGCATGGTTGCCGGATTTTCCGCGAGGTAGTTCAATCCTGCTTGAAGAAAGCAGTATGCTACAAAACAGTACAGAGCCCAAAATTTACATTTTTGTTTCATATAATGATAGCAAAGGACGCAGGACTCTTAAATATAAATTGGACATTACCAGGATGCAACTTACCTTAATCGAAGTAAGACAAGAAGCAAAATAAGGACGAGCAAAACAATAAGTAAATAGGCAATCGTTAAAATGGTGCAGTGAGACTACTACTCTTTTGAAAGAAAAGATTATGAAGATTATGAGAATCCTTTTAGCCATCGTGTACTTTGGTCTTCTGGCCTTTAGCATAGTGGATTTCGTGTCAAAATGCGTCGACCATGGGTATCCGGCCACAGAGTATGTCGGCTTCGGGCTTTATGTTGCGATGTTAACTGCGACAATAGTTGCTTTTCTGAGGCCAGCCATTAAAATCCTCAACATTTCTGCCGCTATTTTTAACGGTATGGGCGTGGCTTTCTTAATCTTCTTGCTCGCCACTGACAAAGGCGACCGGAACCCGATAATTGGGGGCATGTTTGCGATATGTATTCTAAATCTGGCTGTTTTGTTTTCGAGTCTCCGCTCACAGGCGAAACCGGCTAATTCGGGACAAAAGAGCGAATCATGAACAAGAAGCAAAATAAGGATGAGCAAAAACAATAAGTAAATAGGCAATCGTTAAAATGGTGCAGTGAGACTAATACACTTTTGAAAGGAGACGTTATGAAGATTCTGGCGCTGAAAAAGTCCTGTTCGGCTGATTCTGAGGAAAGGAGCAAGCTATGAGAATATTGGCTATCGTTTTGAACTTTATCTCTTTGGTGATTTTAATTGTACTGTGCAAAAGTAGCTTGGGCGAAATGCACTTTGAACAGTCGACGGTGACGGCAGCCGTGCTGGCAACGCCAATTGCCAACCTTTTCGTTCTATTCTCGGCCTTCAGGAAGAAGGGTGCCTGGCTCCACGCAAAATACCAGCGAAAAAGGCTTGAGGAGCAGGCCTTGATTGACGCCCTGAAAAATCCCGCCCCGGCTGATTCTGGACAAAGGAGCATGCTATGAGAAAATTGGCTATCGTTCTAAACTATGTATCTTTGGTGACTATAATCCTGGCATGCATAATGAGTAGATTCTCCGGCATGAATGTGATGTATTTGGTGTTGGGTGCAGCCGTGCTTGCGACTCCCATTGTGAGCCTTTGCTTTTTGAACTCGGCTTTCCAAGGCAAGGGCGCCTGGCTCCGCACAAAGTACCAGCGAAGAAGGCTCGAGGAGCAGCAAAGAATTGAAGCCCTGAAAAACCCCGCTCCGGCTGATTAGGAGTCCTAATCGGATTGAGCAGGAGATTGACTCAAATTCGTGTTTCTTTAGGGGAAGGCAATGAACAGAATTGAAAAAATCTACTGCATCTTATTTTTGCTGATTACGATTATTTGGATCCCCTGCTTTTTTGTTCTGGTAGAAAGGAGGAATTCTGACATCATCTTTAGAGTCCTTATTTCTATGGGGGTTCTTAGCCTGATTTTTATGATTTTGGTTATCAGGGACGTTTACAAAAGAGACTTCCCCAACCCGTATACCAGGATAAAGTGGCTTCGGCGAATGTTCTTATTGCCTCCTTCGATGTTGGTCTATCTGTTCGTATATGCGTTTAAACCAAGACGAAAACTTCCACAAGACCAAACAAACCATGAAGAGCCTGAAAAAGCCCGCCCCGGCTGATTAGGAGGCCACTGCTCCAAAAAACTAAACCCGTTGGCAGCACGGGAATTACGGAAACGGGAAAAGGTAACTCGTTCAAAAACTCTCCCACCGCATCCTCAATTTGCTATTCAACGTATAATTGAGCCGCGGGTTAGAGTCGGCTCTAATTATTTGCCCTGCTCTTCACTAAAGAAATATCGACGATTTTCCGATATTCACTTTCTGAAACAACAAAATCATGGAGTAGTTTTGTCGCGCCGTCGAGGGATTCGGCGGCAAGCGAAAAGACTGTCGGATTAATTCTCGTGCCCAAATGTTCGATGCTTAGGCTTTGCGTTGTTTCTCGCGCAACGCAGAACGCATAACGGCCTTTCTCGTCTGTAACCGTTCGACAAATGGCGGCATGGGACCGATCGCCCAAAACAAAACCGCCACGCCTTCTTCTAGGATGCATTTTATATCGCCATTCGTTGGCGGGAACGTTTCCGGCAAAGAGCACCAGATTAGCTTGAACGGCCGGCGCTCCGGTCGGGTCCGTAACCTGACCGGTAAAATGCAATTGTCTGGTAGGTGTCAGAACGGTGTTCAGTTCCACATGATTATTGTGCTTAGCGACAGCTGTTGTGGTTTTGTGAAGATAGTATTGCGTGTGGGAAGCGGGAATGGGGGCCGGCTTGCGTTTATCGAGTGAAGTAACCATATTCATTTGTCCATTGTGAGGACGAGGAGCCATGAAATGAACATTGAAATCCTTGTTTGGCGACGTTGGCAATGGAAAAGTGTTCAATTGAAAATAGCCCGAATCATCCGTTTTACTGTTAGGCCATTGACCTCTATGAATATAAACATAGACTCCCGGGATGGGATTTCCAGTTGGGTCCTTAACATGACCGGAAATGCTCATGGAGCCGCTCAGTTGGATCACAGCTTCTTGCTGAATACCATTACGCACCTCGCCCTCTCTTAGATCTTTGAGAGTGACTGAACCCATTCCTAATTCATCGGCCACCGCCGAAATCTTTGCCAGGGCGCTATGTCCGATGTTTCCTAACTCACCAGTGCGCACTTTGAAAATGCCTTCTTCATCAGTTTTACTGATATCGAAAATACCGCGGTGATTTGAGCCGACCGCCGACTTTACACTAACGATTGCGCCGGATATGGGAAGCTTATCTGGACCTACAACTCTGCCTGAAATAGTTGCCTTCTTGAGCATTGAAACATTGTAGGAAGCCGCTTTCCCTGGTAACGCTTCGATTCTGGGCGGCCATAGACGATCTCCACGATTCGGCGGTTCAAACCAATCTGCATGCCTTACCCATACCAAATACTTGCCTCGCGGAAGGTTACCGAACGCATATGCTCCATTTTCACCGGTGGTCGTTTCAAACACAAAACCACTCATGAACCGGGGCTTGGCTTGCACAAGACAACCGGATATTGGCTCGCCGGTCGTTTTTGAAATTACTAAACCTCCGATGCGACAGGACCCATCCAGTATCAGGTTGATATTGGTTGTCCCTTTGCGGACCAGACTATATTCTGATCGTTCCTTTTGTTTCTTAGCGTAAATAACTCCTTGGCCGATGTTACGTGGAACGTCACTAAAGAAGAAGCGTCCCTCGTCATCTGAAACGACGGTTTTTTTATAGACTTTTTCGCCAATTAGAATGACTTCAGCCTTGGCTACTCCCTGGTTTGTATCCAAATGGAGAACTCTACCAGATAGCTTATGCGTAGGTTGCGCACGAAGAACGGTTGCTGTTTCCGTCGAGGCGCCGGGCAACGCACTGTCGGTTTTGTACCCGAAACCGGCTCCATGCAATTCAAGCAAGTATTCTTCGCCGGCTATTGCGTTTGAAAATGTGTACCGGCCATTCTTGTCCGACCGTGTTTCAAGCATTAAGGCCCTCCGCATACCAACGCATTTCAATGGCCTTGCTTTAATAAGCACATTGGCAATGGGATTATTGATTTCATCGACAACTCGACCAACTATTGTATTCCTTGTCACATCGCTTCCCCATGCGTGCAGGGAAGCAACAAGAAATAGCATCAATGCGAAGATCCTGATGATTACATTGAAGCAAGTCGCATTCTTATGATTCATGAATCACCTCCATTCTCAAATAGGAATTCTCAGCACGACAGCACAACTTCTCTTTATATGCTTTCCAAACATGCCCGCTTTCACCTCTTTCTTCCAGATAACACGCCGCCGCGGCATTGCGATAATCCATTATTAAAACTGGACCAATTATAATCCAAAAACCAACCAAGTCAAAAATTAAAATCCGCGTTTATCTGCGTAAATCCGCGTCGAATGAATTATTTGTTGATCGTTGGTTGTTCGTCTTGGCTTCTGGCTTTTGCGTCTTTTATCTTCAGGCTTCGCAAGGCCGAGCCTTCTCGGCCCGGACCAAATCTGGCTGGCTCCGCAGATGCTCGCATCGAAAGGGGCAAGCCGACTTTGAAACACGGTAAAAAAACAAGACAGGTTTTAATAATTTAGTTCGCCATCTTCCTGACGGCACGGAGTTGTTCACTTTCTGTTTTCAATCTGCGTATAGACCTGAAACGTTTTTTCATCTTC
>Ga0075123_10000881_pt1 | contig 15395 bp, 10 predicted proteins | sample AntAceMetag02UKX_FD_69808 | JGI IMG/M metagenome (GOLD analysis project Ga0075123, IMG submission 69808) | Saline lake microbial communities from Ace Lake, Antarctica - Antarctic Ace Lake Metagenome 02UKX | ecosystem: Environmental > Aquatic > Non-marine Saline and Alkaline > Saline | place... | reverse complement strand
CCCGGTTTGATTTCCATGGACCCCGGTTTGATTTCCATCGCATACCATTTCATTCCAAAGAAAGGCAACAATAAGCTGATCATCTATCATCAGGGACATCGCGGTGACTTTATCACGGGAATCGATACGATAGCAGCATTTCTTGGCAAGGGCTACAGTGTCATGGCATTCTCGATGCCGCTAAAGGGGATGAACAACAAGCCGACCGTTTATCTTGAACGGTTCGGCAAATTCAAAGTGGAAAGGCACGAGCATTTGAAGCTGCTGGCCGATCCGATTAAGTATTTCATGGAACCTATGGCGGTAGGTCTCAACTACGCAGCCAAATTCAAATATGACCAGGTTCATATGTCGGGGATTTCAGGCGGCGGATGGACCACGACGATATATGCCGCGATTGATACGAGAATAATGCACAGCTTTCCCGTGGCCGGTTCGTATCCCATATATCTTCGATCCGAGTCCGGGCGAGACTGGGGGGATTTCGAGCAAACCCTGCCGGACCTTTATAGAATCGCCAACTATCCCGAACTGTACGCAATGGGCTCCTTTGGTAACGGGCGAAAGCAAATCCAGATGCTGAACCAGTATGACTCCTGCTGTTTCGCGGGCGTGAAGTGGCGAACGTATGAAAAGGCGGTTAAGGAAGCCGTCGCGGACTTAGGCAAGGGTCAATTCCGGGTTTTTCTGGATAACTCTCATAAAGAGCACAAAATCTCGGCCCAGGCGCTAAAGGTTATCTTTGACGATCTTGAGAGCTTACGGTAAAGCAAATTGCCTGCGACGAATATGCTTGAAGAGCAGGCCGATATTCTATAAACTCACCTCAACCTGTTCAAATAATAAGGAGTGTAACTATGAAGAAGGTTTTACTGATAATTGCATTAGCAGGTGCAGCCGTCGTTTTTGTCGCGATAGGTATATCACGGAAAGGAAGCGGCGACGTCGGGCGCAGCATTGCGGTCATCCCCAAAGGTACAACGCATATCTTCTGGCAGTCGGTCCACAGGGGAGCGGAAAAAGCGGGCGAAGAAGCGGGGGTCAAGATTTTCTGGAACGGACCGGAACGTGAAAGCGACAGGGACAAGCAGATTCAGATCGTTAACGATTTTATCGTGCGAAAGGTTTCAGGCATCGTCCTTGCGCCGAACGACAGTAAGGCACTTGTCCCCGTGGTGGAGAAGGTAAACGCCAAGGGTATTGCGTGCGCTATTATTGATTCGGGCATCGACACGGACAAGTACGTTTCATTTGTGGCCACCGACAACTATCAGGGCGGCGTAATTGCAGCCAGGCGAATGGGCAAGATCCTCAACGGCAAGGGCAAGGTGATAGTAGTCAAGTATATGCCTGGCTCTGCCTCGACGACAAAACGCGAGGACGGCTTTATCGACACTATCGAAAAGGACTTTCCTGGAATTGAAATCGTGGACGCCAAGTACGGAATGGATACCCCGGAAACGGCCCTGCAGGCGACGGAAGACCTGCTGACAAAGAACGCCGAACTTGACGGTTTATATGCTTGTAACGCTTCGACAGCAGTAGGGGCAGCGCGAGCGCTGGTGACTCAGGGGCGGATGGACAAAATTAAGATGGTCGGATTTGACACCGAAGAGGCGCTTGTCGACGCGCTCGTAGCGGGAGTCATTGATTCGCTCGTGGCGCAGAATCCTTATAAGATGGGCTACGAAGGCGTCAAAGCAGTGCTCGCCAGGCTCGACGGCAAAGAGGTCCAAAAGCGTATTGATACCGGGGTGGTGCTTATTACCCTGGAAAACCTGGAAACACCGGAGATTCAAGCCTTGCTGAAATGACGAAGTTGGCGCAAAGTACTACCGGCAAGAGCAGCGTCGCGCTGCAAATGACAGGAATATCCAAAAGCTTCGGACCTGTGCAGGCGCTTCGCGATGTAAGCTTTACGGTTCACGCCGGCACGGTTCACGCACTTGTGGGAGAAAACGGCGCGGGCAAATCCACCCTTATGAAGATCCTGGCGGGGGTATACCATCCCGACGGCGGAACGATAGAAATCGCGGGACGAGTCTGCACATTTGACAAGCCGGAGGAGGCTTTGGAAGCAGGCGTATCCATGATTTACCAGGATCTGGACCTTGCAGAAGATTTGACGGCGGCCGAGAATGTTTTTCTTGGTAATGAGCCGCGAGGGACTCTGCCCTTTACCGTCGATCGCAAGGCCATGTCCAATCAGACAGCAAGACTGGCCGGGAGTTTCAACTTTGACATCGATCCCGATGCGACCGTTTCAGAAATGTCGACCGGGGATTGTCAGATTGTCGAGATCATAAAGGCGCTTGCACGCGATGCTTCGATTATAGTGATGGACGAACCGACTTCTTCGCTGTCTGAAACCGAAGTCGAGAGGCTGTTTGAAGCCGTCCGGGATCTGAAAAGAAAAAATGTTTCGGTCATCTACATATCGCATCGTCTTGAGGAAATCATCGGCCTGGCTGATGAGGTAACTGTTTTGCGCGACGGCAGAGTCGTTCATTCGGAATCGGTTGTGAAGCTGGACATTCCCGAGATTGTGCGCCATATGGTCGGTCGTGAACTGAAAGACTTCTTTCCCAGCCGGGATGCCAAAATCGGACAGGTCCGCGTTAAGGTCGATAAGTTGAGCACTGCCGAAGCAATAAGAGATGTATCTTTTTCGGTTCGTGAAGGTGAAATTGTGGGCATGGCCGGTCTGGTCGGCGCCGGCCGAACCGAGGTAGCGCGGGCAATCTTCGGAATCGCCGAAAGAACCGGTGGCTCGGTAATGCTCGACGGGCGGGAGTTGTCAATCAAGTCGCCGTCCGATGCAATATCCAATGGGATTGCTTTTCTCACCGAGGACCGCAAACGCACCGGATTGTGTCTCGAACTTCCGTGCAGTTGGAACATAACATTGCCGAACCTTGTTGCAATCGGAATGAAAACAACAATCAGACCGGCGCAGGAAAAGAGGATTGTAGAAGAAAGCGCCGCCAAAATTGCGATTAAGTGGAGCGGGCCGGACTCGCCTGCCGATTCTTTGTCCGGCGGCAATCAACAGAAGCTGCTGATCGCACGATGGCTTCTTGCCGAATCAAAATTTCTTATCTTCGACGAACCGACAAGGGGCATCGATGTGGGGGCAAAGAAGGAAGTGTACACGCTATTGAATCAGCTTGCCGAGCAGGGCAAAGCAATATTGTTCATCTCATCCGAGTTGCCGGAGCTATTCGGGATAGCAGACCGAATTCTGGTAATGCGGCGGCGAAGACTTGTGGGGGATTTGAATGCTAAAGAAACCACTCAGCAAGAAGTTATGCACTTGGCCGCTGTGGAGGAAGACTAAATGAGTAAACTGGCAAGACAATTGCTACCGTTCGCGAGTCTGATGCTGATTATCTGCGTTCTCTCGGCGCTGAGACCCGACTCGTTCCTGACGACAGACAACTTTCTCAACGTGCTGCGCCGTTCGAGTGTTAACGGAATTATAGCGGTAGGTATGACGGCAGTGATAATCTCGGCGGGCATCGATCTCTCGGTGGGGTCGATGCTTGCGCTTTGCGGCATGGCAGGGGCATATTTGATGACAGCAATAGGAGGGGACAACCCACATTGGACAGTGCTCGTTCTGGGCACGATAGCGGGAATGGTTACAGGAGTTTTGTGCGGGTTTGTAAATGGAACACTGATTACGAAACTGAAGCTACCGCCATTTATCGTAACCCTGGGGACAATGAGCGCGTTTCGGGGGATATCGTATGTAATGAACGACGGCCAGCCTTACAACGTTCCCGACTACGGGTATCTTGGTGAAGGCACCGTCTTAGGCATACCGGTCTCGATTTTGATACTCGCAGTCATTGTCGCAGCGGCGGGCTTTATCTTGAAGTACACACGCCTGGGCCGATATACTTATGCTATCGGTTCCAACCGGGAAGCTGCGTTTCATGCGGGAGTGAAAGTAGATTTTAATCTGATATGCGTTTACACTTTGACGGGCCTGGTCGTCGGAATCGCAGCGATGATCGCGACCAGCAGAACAGTATCGGCTCAGCCGACGGCCGGAATTGCGCTTGAACTCGATATTATCGCAGCAGTCGTAATTGGCGGAGCAAGCCTGGCGGGCGGCAGGGGTACTATAACGGGAACCATAATAGGGACGCTTTTGATAAGCTTTTTAAGAAACGGCTGTACACTTCTTGGCATATCGACGAACGTCCAGTTGATAGTGATAGGTGCAATCATAATCGTCGCCGTTGCAGTAGACCAGTTGGCGCGGTCCAGGGCGAAAGCCGGCGGTTCTGATTCGCCTTTGGGCAAGTGAGGATTGCAATTGAGATTGAAACTTAAGATTCATACGCAGATTGTTATTGCTCTTGTTCTTGGCGTGGCGGTCGGGCTGTTGCTGGGTCCCCGTGCCGAACATATCAAGATTGTCGGCGATCTTTTTATTCTGCTGCTCAAGATGATCATCGTGCCTTTGATTATGGCGTCGATGATCGCGGGGGTCGTTAGTATCGGCAATGTTCGCAAGTTGGGCAGGATCGGGCTCAGGACATTCGTTTATTATCTTGCGACGACGCTGCTAGCCGTGGGCGTCGGGCTGGTTGTTGTCAATATTATTCAGCCGGGCGCAGGTGTTGAGAGACCCCAGCAGCAGGAAACCGAGGAGCAGGCCTTTGAGCCGCCGAGCGTTGGTTCGATCCTCAGGGATATTGTGCCGGAGAGTATTGTCGGGGCGATGGCGCAATCGAAGGTTCTGTCGGTGATATTCTTCTCGCTGCTTATGGGCGTTGCGATCAGCAGTGCGGGGGAGAAGGCGAAGCCTTTGAGGGATTTCTTTGATGCGCTTAACTCGGTGATGCTCAAGATTACCGGCTGGATTATGTACCTTGCGCCTATCGGCGTTTTTGCACTGATGGCGCATACGGTGGGCACGCTGGGATTCGATGTCATCGGTGACCTTGCGCGTTATATGGCGACGGTGCTTCTGGGCCTGGGTATTCATGCGTTTCTGACGCTTCCTATACTGCTGATTGTTTTTGCGCGTTACAATCCCCTTCGTCTTATCCGCCACGTCTTCAGCGCGGTCGCTACGGCCTTTAGCACGGCAAGCAGCGCCGCGACTTTGCCGATCACGATGGACTGCCTGGAGGAAAACGCGGGCATCTCCAACAAGGTCACGAGCTTTGTGATACCATTGGGCGCGACTGTCAACATGGACGGCACGGCCCTGTATGAAGCAGTGGGCGCAATGTTCATAGCACAAGCCTACAACATCCCATTGACACCGATCCAACAAGTGGTGATTATGCTCACCGCAACGCTGGCTTCGATAGGAGCGGCTGCAATACCAAGTGCGGGGCTGTTTACAATGATAATTGTGCTGCGCGCCGTCGGGCTACCATTAGAAGGACTTGTGCTAATACTTGCGGTCGACAGAGTGCTGGACATGTTCAGGACGGCTGTAAACGTATGGGGTGACACGTGCGGAACAGCAATAGTAGCACGCCGGGAGGGAGAAATCCTCACATAGAAAAAAGCGGCTTGGCAGGAGAACTATATGCTATGCGTCAGATTGTCACTCGAAATGCAACCGGCATGCGATTGACACCATCGGCGCCACATTTTGCGATAAGCTGTTTCGAGATTCGACGCGAATCCTTTAGCGTGGCAGAGGCCGCTGGTAGCTATCCGGGCGCGCATCGAGGTTCGTATCTGCGCCAAGGCCTGACGATTGGTCGCCAGCGCGGTCGCCTTGGCGACATATTCGGCCGGCGTTGAGGCGGCGAAAAACTCAAGACCAACGCGAGTAAGAATGCTCAGGCCCACACGACTGGCATGATGTTGGCCGACAAGTGAGATCACCGGTACCCCCATCCACAGGGCCTCACAGGTGGTTGTCGTGCCGTTATACGGGTAAGTGTCCAGTGCGATATCGACGCGGCCATACAGTTGCAGGTGCACATTGGGGGATTTCCAGCCGCAGATCTCCAGTCTTTCCCGGCTGATACCAAACCGCTCGAAATAGTCGAAATAATGATCTGTCATTTGCTGCTCATCGCCGCCTTTGAGCTTGAGAAGAAGACGCGAATTTTCATTGGCATCCAGAACCTGTGCCCAAAGTTTCGCTACGACCGGATTTATTTTGCAGCTATTGTTGAACGAACCAAACGTGATATAGCCTTTCTCATCAGCCGGCAAAGGCGCAACAACAGGAGCAAAATCGGGAGGTCTGTAGCAGAGAAAACCTTCCGGCAAAAAGACTAATTCTTCGGTGTAAAACTGCTCAGCTTCCGGCGCTTCCGCCAAGGCGTCTGTCAGGCGATAGTCGACGGCTTCCATTCCGGTCGTATCGGGATAGCCGAGGTATGTAACCTGAATCGGAGCGGGCTTTCGTGCAAGCACAAGCAAACAGTTGTCACCGGTGTGTCCGGCAAGGTCGACCAGGATATCGATTTTATCCTGTTCGAGCAGGTATGTAATTGCTTCGATGTTGAGATTGCGGACATCCCGGTAAAGGTCGAATTTTTCCTTGAGACGCTCAGTAACGGCATCCTGGAACTCTACATTTCCATATCCGTAAACTTCCACCGCGTCACGGTTGTGCCCATCCAGTAGCGATTCGAAGAAATACGCCACTGAGTTTCTGCGAAAATCCGGCGAGATGTATCCGATCCGAAGTCTGCGGTCGGGGTCGGGGACATTATCGTGCGAAGTTCTTGCCAGACTGACGGGGCTGTGAAGGCGGGCCCATTGCTTATGTTCGTCCAACAGCGCGTCCGGGTCAAGTCCGTCGGTGTGATGCAAACGAAACAGGAGATTTGAATGCGCCTGAGCATTTTGCGGCATCTTATCGACAGCTTTTCGCAGCAGATCGATACCCTCGGTCATTTGACCTGTTTCTATCATGATTCTGGCAAGGTTAGCCATGAATTCAGGATTGTCGGGTTCTGTCTCTAAGGCCTTTTTCTGGTAGTCCAATGCTTCTGCCATACGCCCCATGTACTGACAGAGACATCCCAGCTTATTGTAGGCGACGGCATTGTGGCCGCCGGCCAAGACCTTTTTGTACCATTGTTCGGCCACGCTCTCACGCCCGGTTTTCCACAATATCATCGCTACCAGAAATATGATATCCGTGCGAGAGCTGTCCGAATCCACAATTTGCCCGACGACTTCGATTGCCCGATCATCAAGAAGCGCTGCCGCTTTCTCTTTATGCCCTGCTTCCACAGCGGCCCTGGCATCGGCGAGCAACTGCGCCACCTTCGCGTTCATATCGGTTTGATTAGCTGAACAAGACACCGGGATTTATTCCTTAATTTCACCGCGCAAATGAATCGGTCGGCTGTAAACCACGTTTGACTGTACTTTGAGCTTCGAAAAAGTTTTTCCAGAACTCAAGTACGGTCTTCTTTTCAAACTCAGGAGAATACCCGGCTGCCGTCGAAATTGCATTTTGTCTTATGACCTCGATTTGTCCGTCTCTGCGTTCGATCATCTCGGCCAGATTGACAAACTTGCCTGCCAGGTCGACGAAGTCTGCATTTTCAGCGAGTACGAAGTTCTGCCGGTCCCCTGACGGCACAATATAGTCTTTGGCGCCGATGGCGTGGTAGCCAATACACAAACACCCACATGCCATGGCTTCGAGAACGGACCAGTGAATGCCTTCGAAAATTGAAGTAGTCAGGAAGATCACGGATTCCCTGAGCAGGCGAGCATATTCTGTAATGTGAAGATTCTCGATCCGAACAAACTCGATGTTGTTAAGTATTTTGCCTTTGCTCTTGACAATCTTTTCCACCAGCACCGAGTGCATGTCCTTGCGGTCTACGTATGCGACCTGAAGTTTTTTGAGCCGTGGCTCGTAGTAAAACATATCATGGTCGACCGCTATTGCGACAGTATGGACGTTATCAATACCCATACTCGAGCGAACCAAATCTTCTATGATCCTTGAGCCGGCCATTACCCAGTCTATATCAAAGTTCTTCCAGTTCTCTCCCACGCTCATCTGCTCAAAGATGTAAAAGGGATTAAGCGCTATCCCAACCTTTTTGACCGACAGCGGTTTTAGCTGTTTCATGGCGTTGGAAAATCCTTCCGGAATTACGATGACATCTTCGGGCTGCAGGTGGGGCGAATCACAGGTGTAGACGATCGGGACACGGCTGTCAAACCACTGCGGTCTGAAGTCTTTGGCCGAGTGCATAATGTAAGCGTCATAACCATTTTCTATCAGGATCTTCACATGTGCGTAGAGCTGTTTTACCCCCCCCGACGGCGGAACAACATCCGGACACAGATAATATATCCTCATAGTTCGTCCCTTGAGACTTTCCACAAATGCAGGCACACTTCGCCCGCAGGTGATTTACTGAGCAACTCATGTGCCATGGGGGTTATTTTGTGTCAGGAGGGCTTTTTCGCAACGAAAATGTTTCTTTACAATGCGCGTTGTGTCAATTATTTGTTCGAGACAGCAACATCGCCGTACAAGCAGCGAATCAACTTCCTCACTCAGGGCCTTGACTTGTCTGACTGCACGCCGGTGCACTCTCATTAGCTGGTAATGGCTTTCCAGCCTCGATTCAATTCTTCCATCAAAGTGATGACTTCGCGGATAATTCCGGAGTCAGATTTTGTATTGGCCTCAGAGAGCCGCCGGTTCATGTAAACGTAAAGCTTTCGAAGATTTGCGGCAATTTCACCGCCCGCTTCCATATCGAGAATGACATTGAGCTCGTTCAGTATATCCTGAGCCTTGGCGATGTAATGGCCCTTCTCCGCGAAATTATTTGCCTCTAATTCCCTTATAGCAAGTCTCATGAATTTGATTGCACCCTCGTAGAGCATAACTATAAGGCGACCGGGGCTTTGAGTGGTAACTGCTGTGTCTTGATATGCCGGGACTCCGTTCATAGTACTACTCCATTATATTTGTCTCAGGTTTCTAACACCTGAAGCGGTTCTATTCAGATGATCAGCGAATCTACTCTACAACATTTGCCGGTTCAACAGGGTCTTTAACTTATGGGGAGATGACTGTTATTATCTCAACCGCCATCTCCCCGATTTGCTCTGCGTACCATGTTGTCGGCTTACAGCAATGACAATGCCATCTGCGGCATTGAATTAGCTTGCGCCAACATGGAGATACCGGCCTGTGCCAGCACCGAGTTTCGTGTCAACTCTGACATTTCCAAAGCAACGTCGGCATCTGAAATTCGGGACTCGGCTGCCATCAGGCTCTCAGCCTGAATATTGAGAACGCTGACGGTGCCTTCCAGACGGTTCATCTTGTAACCGAACTTTGCACGGGCGGTGTCCTTGCTGCCGATTGCAGTATCAAGAGTTGTCAATGCAGCCTGCGCACTTGCTACGTCATCGATCGCCAGGCCGGTGATGCCCAGACCACCCGAGGCACTGGTCAAAATACTGCCTGTGACGTCGATCTTGTCGGTAGTCAACTCACCGAACTGGATCGTGTAAGTACTGCTGTCGTCGAGCATTGAAATGCCGTTGAACTTCGAGCCCTGGGCGATACGATCGATTTCCTGTCGCATCTCATCGAATTCCTCGTGCATAATGTATCGCTGCGCCGAAGAATACGAACCCGTAGAGGCCTGCTCGGCCAACTGCTGCATACGAATAAGGGCGTCATCGATCGTCGACATAGCACCTTCCATCGTCTGCATCATACTGATGCCATCCTGAGCATTTCGGGCACCCTGCTGAATAACAGCAATATCGGCCTGCATCAACTCACGAACAGCCAGACCGGCTGCATCGTCCTTCGAACTGTTGATTCGAAGACCCGACGACAGCCTTTCGACGCTCTTGCTCAAGGCATCATAACTATTGCTCAAGTGTCGGGCAGCGTTAACCGCCATAAGGTTGTTCTTAATTGCTAACATGTTCTTGACTCCTTAAAAAACCAACGTTCATTCTTTGTGGCCCTGTCAAGCCTCAATAAACTATAGTTTCAATGTCCAACGAGGAACATTGTGGAAAATATGCTTCCATTGGCCATTTTCGTTCAGGACAAGCAAAACTTAAGACCTTTCTTTCAATGAATATACGGCCGAAATGCGGGGACCTGTAATATTGGTCGCAATGATACTGATAAGTGGACACCGGTCCGTTTGACGATGTCGATAAAAGCCAAAAAAAATAAAAAATCTCGATGCTTGGTTGGAGTATCGAGTATCGTCAGCCGTTCGTATTTTGTACACTACTATTGGCTATTGGCTATTCACCGGGTATACTTCAAGGCGATGAGCACAGACAAACAGGAAAACCTCAGTTCCAAAAGAACATTGCTGGTATTCAATTGTCACGAGGCATGGGTATACCAGCTTGGCGTATTGGGATACGATCTGGATATAATTGTGGGGCTTAAAGGTCAGTACAAAAAAGGCTGGGACGAGCAGATGCGGCCTGCGCCACCCAATTGCCGCTTTATCAGTTTATCCCAGGCATTGGAATCCAGTACGGCCTACTACTGCATAATCGCCCACAATATAGCCGATTTGCTCGATGTCAAGTTCCGCCCGGAACCGAGGCTTATGGTTATCCACTCAACAATTGAAGGCCGGCTCCTGGAGGAAAAATCCAAGGTTAGACCACAAGAGATGAAAGAAATGCTCCATAAATACCTGGGATTGGTCCGTGGCCATGCGATTGCTGTGTCTTTGCTCAAAGGCGATTCATGGGGATTTACTGAGGATATCGTGCCCTTCTGCGCCGATCCTGATGACTATCCGCCATACTCAGGAGAAAAGAAAAGCGGCCTGCGGATTTGCAATTTTATCCAGAGCAAGAAAACAGTTTTATTATGGGACTTACACACGGCGGCATTTGACGGACTTCCTGTCAAACTCGTGGGACATAACCCGTCAATACCGCAAGTTGAACCCGCCGAGAACTGGAACGATTTGAAGGCAATGCTCAGTTCTCACAGGTTTTACATTCACACAGCCGATCCCAGGCTCGAAGACGGATACAACATGGCCACTATCGAAGCAATGGCTGCGGGGCTTGCGATCCTAGGCAATCGCCACCCGGGCTCGCCCGTAAAGCATGGGATAAGCGGTTTTCTAAGTGATGAGCCAGATGAACTGCGGGGATATGCCGTAAGATTGTTGGAAGATAGAGATTTGGCAATCCAGATGGGCAGGCAGGCACAGAAAACGATCACTGAGCATTTTTCGAAAGTCAAATTCAGGGATAGTTTCCTGCGATCCGTCGAAATCGCTCGCAGTAAGCATCAGGGCAAGGTCCTAAATCTGTGAGATACTCAGCTCAGAACTACCGCCCTGTCGCTACCAAATGTGGGACAATCATGCACGTCCAATAAAATCAGGCATCAGCTTCCTTCAGGCATGTTACGATTTACATAAACCGACACTTTCAAACTCAGTCTTGTCGCTTGCCAGTTGAGCCATTATTCCATCAATCATTTCGGGCGTGTAATGCCTGCCTTCGTAAGCCAATTCCTTATATAATTGGCTGGTCAGCCATTTTCTGCCAAAATACAAATTATCTTTGAGCTTGAGTATTTCAGTCTCGTCATCGGCTTCCGCTCTGGAGACCCCGTGTTCGTGAATACCGCGAGCACCCACTATCCTCCACACCTGCCAGCCTCTCGACCTGGCGGTAAAGCAATAATCACTGTCGCTACCGACAAGGACAAAAGTTTCATCCAACAAACCAATCTCTTCGATCATTTCCTTTCTGAGAATCATACATGCCCCGTTGGCCCAAAAAACAGAGTCGTCTTTTGTAAATTCCGACAACCTGCCATGCTGATGCTTGCCCAAAGGAAAGGCCTCGTATCCCCCGGCCCATATCACATAATCAGGATCGGTGCTGCTCAATTGCAGCGGTGCACCGATACCACATTTCGGATGCGAATCCATGAATCTCACCATTTCTTCAACAGCTTCAGATTCCAGATACATGTCCTGATTCAATATGATAATATACCTGCAGTCTCCACCCAGATATCTTCGTATTCCCTCGTTTACGGCGGCAGTAAAATAGATGTTTTCCTCGTTGTTATCTCTGACAAATAGCTCGATCGGCACTGTTTGATTCTTCAACTGCCCAATGCATTTTTCAAGCTGATGCTTCTTTTTGTAAGCCGCAATTACAACAGGAATCCCTATCTTCTTTGTCCGATCATCCACAGGCTCGCCGTTTGCTACAGTCCCCTTTGACACCAGCATCTTCAATTCTTCTGTCACACACCGAAACAGGTGGTCCCACCCGCCCAATTTTTCTTGGCGAAAAACTCTCATTGTCGGATACCATGGGCTGTCTTCTCGGTCCATCATCCACCGCCAATCAGGTCTGCTTGATACCAGAACCCACACTGGTTTGCCCATCGCCCCCGCCAGATGCGCTACTGCGGTGTCTATGGAAATAATCAAATCGAGGTTGTCAATAATCGCTGCGGTATCACCAAAGTCGCTTAAATCTTCTCCCAGGTTTGTCAAATCGCTTTGAGAAGACAACTCACTGGCTTGTGCCGCAGCCTGCCCCTTCTGCAAACCATATAGTTTCACACCTGGTATCGCCGCCAACTGCTCGAAACAATTGAGCGGGCATGAGCGATACCGGTCGTTCTTTTTAGCTGGTTGCCCCGCCCATACAATACCTACTTTGAAATCCTTCCCACCGAACTTGCTTTGCCACTGGCTCACCTTTTGTGGCCCAGCAAGAATATAGGGTACATCGGCAGGAATCGTCTCAAGTGTGGTCCCGAATATCCCCGGCAGATCCATAAGTGACGCATAATAATCGAACTTTACTGCCGGCTTTTTCTCAGGCGAGGCCTCCACCAACTCGTCAATACCGGGAAATGATCGTAGAAGGCTAAGCAGCGGTTTCCTTGCCTCCAGGATGACCGTCCCTCCACGCGCCTTCGCCATAGGAAGATACCGGACAAACTGGATGGTGTCACCATATCCCTGTTCATAATGAATGAGCAGTTTCTTGCCGACAAAAGATGACCCGTCCCATCGCGGGGCGTCGTAACGATGCGGGTAAGTGGCGGTTCCGAGGACGGCTTTGTGGCGCCACTGATAGTGTTTCCAGCCTTCCGCCAGCGTGCCGCTCGAGAGAAGCGCCAGCGAGAAGTTCCAGTGTGCATCGGCGCAATCCGGCTTGAGTGAAACTGCCATCTGATAGTTTTCAATGGCATCAGCTAATTGCCTCTGCCCGTATAATACATTAGCCAGATTATAATAGGCCTCAACATAATCAGGCTTGAGTCGGATCGCCTCTTGGTAGTGCTCTATCGCATCGATTGGGTTGTCCTGGTCACGCAGCGCATTGGCCAGGTTGTAATAAGCCTCCGGAAAATCGGGGCTGGGCTGTATTGCCTGAACGTAATTCTCGATGGCCTCGTCGAGTCTGCCAAGGGCCTTTAGCGCAATACCAAGATTGTTGCGTGCTTCAGCATAATTCGGTTCGATATCGAGTGCCTGCGAAAAGTTTTCGATTGCTTCGTCGTATCTACCGAGAGAACTGAAGACAACTCCCAAGTGGTTGTAGGCCTCCGCAAAGTCGTCCTTTAATTCTATCGCTTTGGCATAGCTTTTGGCAGCCTCTTCATACTTTCCCTGCATTTCCAGGCAGAAGCCCAGCGCATTGTGAGCGTGGGCAAAACCAGGCGCCAACTGAACAGCCGTGCTGCAACTGTCAACCGCAGCCTCGTACCGACCCAACGATTGAAGTGCGATCCCGATATTATTGTACGCCTCAGCGTAATCACTGTTTAGCAGGATAGCCTGTTGATAGGCCTCGATCGCTTGCTCTAATTTCCCACAAGCCTCAAGCACAAGGCCGAGAGAGTTGTGGAACCGCGCTATATGAGGATTGCCAACGATTGCCTTACTTATGAGATCAATAGCAATATCATCTTTGCCTCTCTGGTGAGCTATCAAACCTAAGGAGTGCAGCGCTGCAGGATGGTCTTTGTCGGTTTGCAGAACCTGGCGGTATAGTTTCTCAGCTTCTTCGAGGCGCCCGGCCTGATGATGTTCCACAGCCGCATTGAGGGTTGTCTTTTCCACGTTCTCGCGTACATGGCTGTTCTCTGCACCAACCAGAACTTTCAACTCCTCGGCCACATGCTCAAACACGCCGGCCCAATGGGCTTCTTCATGCTGTCGAAAAAGTTTCGCGCTGGGATACCACGGACTGTCCTGCCTTTCAAGCATCCATCGCCAGTCGGGCGCATGGCAAAGAAGAATCCACACTCTCTTTCCCATAGCCCCGGCTAAATGGGCCACCGCCGTATCCACTGTAATAACTAAATCCAGGTTCTCGATTACCGCTGCTGTATCTGCGAAGCCCTCAATCTGCCCTGTGAGATTTTCCACCGGCATCTTCGGCGCCAATTCCTCCACCTGAGCCGCCGCCTCGCCCTTTTGTAATGAATGCAATCTTACTCCGTCAATTCTTGCCAAAGGAGCAAAATCCTCAAGCCGGCACGAACGGATATGGTCCTTTTCATGGATAGACGCCCCCGCCCAAACAATGCCAACCTTGAAGTCGGCTCCTGAAAGCTTTTTTTGCCAGTGCTTTACCTTACTTGGCTCGGCGAACATATATGGTATGTCGTTCGGAATTGTTTCAAGGGTCGTTCCGAATATTTGCGGAAGATCCATCACTGATACGTGAAGGTCAAATTCTGCATCTGCTTTTTTTTCAAACGACGCCTCTACAAGCTCGTCGATGCCCGGGAACCGATGGATAAGTCCCATGAGAGGTTCCCTGATCTCAAAGATTACCGTCCCTCCTCGCTGCTTAACCATTGGCAGGTATCTTGCAAACTGAATGGTGTCACCGAATCCCTGCTCGTAATGGACCAAAAGCCTTTTGCCCACAAAAGATGAGCCGTCCCAGCGAGGCTGGTCATAGCTATGCGGATACGTTACCATTTCCAAATCAACGTGATCACGCCAGCGATACTCTCGCCAGCCCCGGGTAAGTTTGCCGCTGATCAAAAGGGCAAGTGAGAGATTCCAGTGAGCTTCGGCATAATCCGGATCAATTCGAATTGCCTGCTCATAATTGTCAATAGCCTCAACGTATCGACCAAAACTGCTGAGAAGTACGCCCAAGTGGTTGTATGGCTCGGCAAAATCAGGGTCTAATTGCACGGCCTGGTTATAGTTCTCGATCGCCTTGTCGAATTTGCCCTGCTCTTGCAAAGCATAGCCTAAAGTATTGAACGCCTGGGCATAATCCGGTCTGAGCAGCAGGGCCTGCCTGCAACTTTCGACCGCCTCCTCATATCGTCCCTGCGTATGCAGGGCAATTGCCATATTATTGTAAGCTTCAGCAAAATCAGGTTTTAGCCGTACCGCCTGACTATAGGCGTCAAT
>Ga0075123_10000880_pt1 | contig 15409 bp, 7 predicted proteins | sample AntAceMetag02UKX_FD_69808 | JGI IMG/M metagenome (GOLD analysis project Ga0075123, IMG submission 69808) | Saline lake microbial communities from Ace Lake, Antarctica - Antarctic Ace Lake Metagenome 02UKX | ecosystem: Environmental > Aquatic > Non-marine Saline and Alkaline > Saline | place... | reverse complement strand
CCTGTAGGCGTCCTTGAGCCAGATTGAGACGCTTATTGAGGTGCCAATGGTGTCGAGCACCCCACTTTCGGGCCCAGGCCCTTCGGTGCAATCTACTGCGGTGTCGTTATTGAAGCCCAATGAACCGTCGAAGCGACCGTCATTGGGGTCCCAGTCTTCTTCATCTCCATCAATCTCGCCCTCGTTGTATCGTCCGGAATAATCAGCAACGTCATCGCCGGATTCTTCATCGAACTTGTACCAGACCCGCAGATTCGGATCAAAGACTGCAGAAGTGGTTTCAAACCTCCAGATGGTTCCCGTGTATAGTCCACCGTTGCGCTCATCAACTCGCCAGTAATACATCTTACCGGGCTCAAGCGCAAGATTGCTGTCGAAAGGATGATGATTGACATCGGCGCTGCCGAGGTAAACTCCGGCGGTGTCGGTAGTGGCATTAAGAACATCGTCATAACTTAGACTGAGATACACCTCGTGTGAGGTTGCCTCGGTTCCCGGCCCCCACTTAAGGACTGCGTTCGGGTCGACCATACGCTGTCCTAAGAAGGGAATTGGACAACCGGCATATTCCAGCCCCGGACGGAGCAGAAACTCACATGGTGCAAGGGCAATATCAAGGATGCGAAGCTCGTCAATCATGCCCTCTAAAAAGCCGTCGTACCCGTCAAATTCGCCGTCTTCGTAGTCCTCACCCATGCCGATATAAACCGGGCTATTATCGTCGGCAGGATTCAGTCTTTCATCATTGCCGGTTTCTCGCAATTCACCATTGATATACAACTTCTTCCTCTCCTCGTCCAGGCTCTGGTCATACACCGCGGCAACATGAATCCACTCGTCCAGCATGTCCTCCATCATTCCTCCGACTTGCAGGTCTTCGCCGCGATGGTACCACCGGAAGTCGTCGTCATCGCTGATGTCGCTTAACGAAATCGACCAGGACTCACTATCATCTCCACCCTTTCCGATCAATACCATATCATTGCCGCCGTGACTGCCTTCGTCCACCTTGAACCACATCTCAATGGTATATTGAGGGTAGGCCATCAGGAGAGGATCGTTAAAGCCCGTATCGTTCCTGTACAAACCGGCGTTAGGGTCAGGGGTGAATTCAGCGGAAGTAGCTCCTATGACGACAGGATTGGGCTCGCCATACTTCACTGATGAACCGCTGCCGGAAGTAATTGTATAGAACTCAATCTCGTTTCCGCTGTCGTCTTCGATTGGGCTGGGCAGGTTGGTATCTGCGAAGCCATTAAAGTTGTAGTACATCACAACTCCACCGAAACCGGTACCGAAACGCCAGACTTCGCCGTCGCCGTCGGTGCCGCTGCCGGTGGTTTTGACCCGCCAGTAGTAAGTCGTGTGTATATCGAGCGTAACACCGATGCTGTTAGCGCCAGCAATTAATGTGTCCTGATAAGCAGCGATCTGCATTTCGTTGACATCGTCGAAATTGGTGCTGAAGTAGACATCCTGCGAAGTCGCAACACAGGCGGGCGTCCACTTAAGAACATTCGCATCCGGGGGCCAGCCGACCTGGTAATCAAATGGTGAGGGGTAACGAGCGTTTCCGTCCTCGGTCGTAAAGCTCCAGATGTAGGCGCCCCCTAATATTTCCTCGCCGATGACCGTATCAACCCGCCAGTAATAAGTCGTGTCGAGTACAAGGTCAACAGGAATCGTGTAAGTATTGCTGTCCTGATTCTCCGAAGACCATAACACGCCAGGCTTAACGCTGCGAGTAGCATCCGCTACAGCGTCGTAATCGGTGCCAACGTACACATCATTGTTTGAGTCCTCTACAGGCGCCCAGGAAAGCTGCAGGCTGTCCGGGCAAACGTCTAATCCCTCATTAGACGGGTTGGGGCTTGCGGCCTTGGGCACTCCCAAATTGAGTGCGAAAGCATTTAACCTGACGCAACCACTAAACTGGAACTGCACATTCGCGGCATTTCCATCGACCACATTTCCGTCGACGATCTCTACTGGGCCGGTAGTGAATTCTATCACTCCCACATTGGGGTCGTTAAGAAGGACATCATCATCAGTAGTGTCCAACACTACCGGCATGGTTACGATGTTGTTGGCATCAGCACCTACAATGGTTATTGAATTTATGTCGCCGTCATCCCATGCATGGTATGTGTACAAGCTGTAGCTGGTGTACGGATCCAGATCCCTAAACTCCAGCTGGATAACGTTATCTCCGCAGCCGTACCAGGAATCCCAGGAGGTATTAGAAATAGGGTCACCGACACGACGAATCACGTTTCCGTGTCCGTCAAAATTACCGATGCGGACATCTATATCGGTACCATTGACATCTTCTCTATATCTGGGATCATGCCTGTCATCATCACAGCCGCCGGCAACTTCCAAGTCGATCCAGGTTCCTCCTGCTTTAGTCAACGGTTGATCCGGGCAACTGAAATCCATCTTGAAGATCAATTCGTCTGCAAAAGTAATGTTGCTTAGACCGAGTAACATCACAAGAGAAGCACAAAGCACTAATTTCTTACACATAACATTCCTCCTTAAACTAATGAAACAACAATAATTTCGTTTGGCCAATTGCCAAAACCATTACATTTTCAACAGGCAGCGAAAATTTTCGCACCTGCATACAATACATTCTTCAAGAATCATTTGGAGAGAGCGGTTCTTAAGACGCAGCAATTACCCTCTGCGCAATACAACCACACAAAAGAATAGCCCGAATTGTCAGAGGACACCCTAAACCTCAAATCCTGCATCTCCAAATAAACCGTTAACACGGTTTCTTATTACCCAAAGTCTCTTTTTCGCGCAGAACCACGAAATTTATACAAGCAACCAATACTACTTATACCATATCATGGGCCTGCGGTCAAAGAAAATTTTAGAAAAAACCGGAGAATCAGGCTATTATCGGCTGTTTGTCAGCCGAATCCGCCCGGAGACATGAAAAAACGCGGAAAATACAGCGTAAGGCTATGGTATTGCGACGGGGCGCGATTTACTTAGACCATTCGACCGCCCAAAAAAAAGGGCCTGTACCATAAATCGGTACAGGCCCTGAACTTACGCAATTCACCGCACTTAATGTGCAGTCAGTTCTAATATCAAAAGCCGCTTACAGTGGCCACAACACCTCCTCGAGCCAGCTCTCGGCAATGACAGCAAAGTCTCGCATATTCACGGATCTGTCGCCCAAGTCCTCCAGGTTGTACAGGTTGGCGATCGACTCGACCGCCAGAATTCCCGTACCGCCGGTCGCAACGTGGGCCACCTCTGAAGCACTCAGAGCGTAGCCATAAACCCGCACGTCGTCGATCTTGCCGTTGAAAGGATTATCGGCGTCGTCATCAGCTTGGTCGCCTATCGCCAGACCGTTGGGGTCCTGCGAAAGCATAGTAACGCCGCTCGCATAATTCGCATCGGCAACAAGTTCACCGTTGATGTAAAGACTCATCCAGGTGCCGTCGTACGTACCGGCCAAGTGGACCCATTCATCCTGGTTCAGGCCGTCATCGTTGACATCAAACCGCGGATACGAATCGGTATTCGAGTCTTCACGGATAGCAAACAGGATGTCACTGAACTCATCGGCTTCGAGTTCGTACGACTCTTTGTCGTCGGCGCCTTTGACGACTATGCGGGCGCTGCTCTGGTCGTCATCGGAAATGACCCAGGCACAAACGCTAACCGCGTTTTCCGGCCTAAGCACGGCTGCATCCGGCACAAGCCCTCGGCCGCCCCTGAAATTAACCGCACCGCTGCCGACATGGCCGGCTACGCGATCGTAGTCGCCTTCCAACTCACCGTTGTTGCCGCCGGAACCGTCATCGATAATAGTGGTCCCGCTGGCTTCATCAAGCTTCCAATGGCCTATCGGGCCGGTCGGAGGAGCCGTAGCCGAAAGCGTCTTGTCGGCCTTGAGCCACTCTTCGCCCAATATCAAAATGTCAAGATAGTCCACAATGCAGTTGCCGCTTATATCGGCAGGCGGAGCATATTCCGGCACGCACTTCGGCGGATAAACACGGAGGTCGTCGAAGAAGACTGTTCCAGTACCGCCTGGAGTGGGCTGACTTTCCTGGTTACCGAAACCAATGTACATCTTCGTAATCTCATTCATGTCTACATCCGTAAACTCAGACAACGCAATATTCCACTCTTGCCAGTCTTCAACCTGCACGTCATTGGCGTCACCGTCGTAATACACAGCGGTGCGACTGTTGGTGTCTTCAAGGGACACAAACATCTGCTCGGTCGGCCCGGCCGCATTGCCCGATTGTCCGTAGAAGAACAGCGTAAATACTTTCACGCCGTAGTCCTCCCAGTCGCAAGGATCGTTGTATTCGTATACGACCTCCGACCAGTAGTGACCGCTCCACCAGTCTTTTTGGTTCTCATATAAGAACTCCATGGCCTGCTCGCCCCCATGGACGTTGGGCTCGGTGGCCAGCCAGATCACCGACGAACTGATCAAGTTGGTAACACCATCTTCCCAGCTATCATATAACACATTTTCGGTGTCGTTGTAGTCCTCGAAATCTTCAATGACGACATATTCGGCCGTCAGGAACGACCATATATTACCTGTCCACGGACTGTCGTCGTTGGCGTCGTTGATCTCATCAATGCGCCAGTAGTAAGTCATGCTCAAATCAAGGATTCCGTCCGGGCTATAGCTGGTGTCGCCAAGATTTTGCCTTACCTGGTAAACACCCAGATCCACCGCCGTGTTGGCGTCTCTGACTTTTTCGTAATCAGTACCGAAATAAACATCGTGGAAACCGGCCGCCTCACCCGGGCTCCAACTGAGCTCAGTGTTTCGCGCCACTTCAGACGCACCGTTTCCAGGCTGGGGTCGCCAGGCAAGGTTGGGGTCGCCGCGAAGCAGGAAGTCGTACGGACCAAGAGCTATGTCAGTAACGCGCAGCTCGTCGATCAAACCGTCGAAGTAATCTCTGTTCTTGAATGAAGTCCGCCACATCTGAAGGTAGCCGATAGTTGCTGGGTCGTCATCGTCTTTTGTGTTTCGCGCTGTGGTTCCGCCGCTGTCGACCAGGATACCGTCAATATAGAGTTTCTGCGGCGCGACGCCGTCGGAGCTGTCAAACACAGCCGCAACGTGATACCATAGGCCCATCTCTATCGCGTTTTCAGGCGACGCGAGCACGCTGTCGCCGGCGTGGCGGAAACGAAGTGCGTTATCATCGCCGATGCCAACGGCGTAACTTCTATCGAATTTCCTGAACAACGAACCTTCGAAGTCGTCATCCTCGCTGCCTCCGTGTTCATGCGAATTACGCTTTATCCACATTTCGATCGTATATTCATAGCCGCTGAGGTCAAGAATATCCTGGCCGGCAACGTCTCTTATCAGGGCCGCTTGTTGATCTTGTTGATCGAAATCAGCAGATGTATTGCCGGAGTTGATCAGCGGATTGCTCTGACCATACGTCAGGTTATAAACGTCGCCATTATGCTCGAACGTCGTATTGCCCGTCGAGTCCGTAACAAAATTCGGGTCATCCAGGTTGCCGACCGGGTCGTCCTTGACACCGTCGAATTTGTGGTGCATCAAGACACCGCCGACGGTTACGAAGTGAAACACATCGCCTTTTACATCCGCCAGCGTTGCATAGTCTTCGTCAACCCGCCAGTAGTAATGCGAAAATGCGTTAAAATCCTCGGGCGGAATATAGTAGGGCTCACCGGGGATCCTAGTGACTTTGAAAGCGGCCGAAGTGGTATCAGCATCGTTTACATCGTTGAAATCTGTGCCGAAGTAAATATCATGCGATGCCTCAGGAAGGCCCGCGGAGGTTGACCAGAAAAGAAATGGACTTTCGGTCTCTATGCTCCATCTGCCGTCTTCCGGATTCGGATTGATTGCCTTACCGTCATGTACCGTAAAGTTCCAGATGCTGCTTCGAAACGGGACGCCGCAGGCGTCGTTGACTTCATCAATTCGCCAGTAATACGTCTGGCCCCAGGGCAGATTACCCGGTGGATCCCAGACGGCCCGGATGTCGTTTACATCGTTATCGTCAATAATCACGGTATCGCCTTGATAGACCCCCGAAGCCGTTGTCGCCTCATTGACATCGTTAAAATCGGTCCCGAAATACACATTGTGCGTAACGACGTACGCTCCCGGCACCCAGCTAAGATTGGCGTCAGGCATTACGCCGACGGCATCACTCTGTGGGTCTGGTTTAATGGCGATCGGGATAGGAGGCACTCTCAGAATGAAGGCGTTGAGAACCGCCCAGTCGTTCTCCGACGCCACATACGTCACCAGCACGCCAGTGCCGTCGGTATAAAACTTGACCAACGAGGATGGCATAAAATTGGCATCGTAATCTATGTCGCCGGCAATACCCACGTTCACGTCCATTCCGTTTGTGTCCTCGTCATGGATTTGGACAACGCCGCACGGGTCATAGTAAATACAGTTTGGGTCGGCGCCAAACTTGCCTTCCCTGTAGATGCAGTTAACATCGACCCTGAGCATGGGCGGCTTGCCGGCCTGGTGCCTGTGATAGCCGTAGAGCCAGTACTCGCCCGGCGGCAGTTCTGTGAAGGCAAGCAATACATCATCCTGGGGAGTGCCGTTCGTCTTACTGAAATAGTGGACAGCGGTATTAACAAGCTGGTTACCAGGTTGAACGTCATAATCTCGCCCTAAGGACAGATCGCCCTCGTGGCCGATCCCAATTCCGACATTAATGCCGGTGCCGCCAAGATCGGTTAAGAATTTCGCATCGTGCCTGTCGCTATCGGTCCACCCGGCAAAAGGTATCCAGCCGGGCTTGTGGGTGCATGGGTCGGGCGCCCCATCAATAACGTAACAGATGTCCACATTCATGTCCGTAAAGGCCAAGGTGACATCGCCCACTGCCAAGAAGGCCACAACAGAAATTAACAACATCATCTTCCTACACATAACAATCCTCCTTAAACTAAAATGAAACAATAATAATTTCGTTTGGCCAATCGCCAAAACCGCCACATTTTTCAACAAGCCGCGAAAACCGTCACCACAAATTTTCGCACCTGCATACAATACATTTTTCAAGAATCATTTGGAGAGAGCGAATCTTCTAGGCGCAGCAATTACCCTCTGCGCAATACGACCACATAAAAGAAAAGCCCGAATTGCCAGAGGAAACCCTAAACCTCAAATCCTGCATCTCCAAATAACCGTTAACACGGTTTCTTGGTCACTTTTTCGCACCTCAACACGAAATTTATACAAGCAACCAATATTACTTATACTATATTATGGGCCTGCGGTCAAAGAAATTTCTCAAAATCTCTGCAAAAAAACCGAAAACTCAGACTATTATCGGCGATTTGTCAGCCGAATCCGCTCGGAAACACAAAAAAACACAGAAAATATAGCGTAAGGCTATGGTATCGCGCCAAAGGCGTAGCGCCGGGGAGCGCGGCCGGCTCTATTGGGCCTTGATTATGGCGTCTGAGGACAGATCTTCCGCGATTTTACGGCCGGGGTCCACAACGAGAAATTTGTCCCTGTCCCATCGGCCGTCGAGTAGTTTCTGCATCAGCGATGGCTCGCCCCTTAGTTCGTCATAATTCCAACCGAGAAATTCGGCGCAGTTCTTTGTGTATTTCTTGTACTCCTCGGAACCGGTAAGTCCCCAGTCGATGTATGTCGCCCAGTTGTATTCCTTCATCCATTTCTGCTCGGTTTCCATCAGGTATTCGGCGTTGTCGCCGCCGTATTTTTCCGTGTACTCGGCCAACAATTTCTCGTAGCGCTGCTTGCTTGGCTGGCTGCCGATCTCTATCCAGCCCGGGCTATACCAATAGACGCCACGATGAGAATCGAAGTATTCCTGGTATTTCTCTTTCGAGCCTAACAACAGCGTGATGCAGTCGTGTCCCCTGGGGACAACAATCGGAATTTCCGCCGAGAGCCCGACAATGCCGTTGCTGCACAGACCGTAGCCCAAGAGCGAAGCATCGTAAGGTTGTCCTTGAGCGTCACCGGTGCGCTCGAGCGCTTTTTGCACCTCAGTGCGCAGCACGTCCGGCGTTTCATGAAGACCCTGCGGCATAAAAACAATATCGATGATGTTCTTCGAACGCGCAGCGCAGAAATACGCCTCTTTCTGCATTACCTTACATGCTATGAATTGAAGTCTCATCGTGGTTTGCCGTCGGGCGGTCTATACGGGTTCAGGGTTTGCACGTACTGCATGCCTTCTTGCCGGCTCTTATGGCTTCCTTCCTGCTTCCGTAAGAAACGAGGTTCTTCAGTGAGATCCTTTTTACCCAACGGCAGTCGGCTCTGTGGAACACCCTACTGTTTTTTGATCCGACATATTCCTGCGCGGCAGCCGCGGGTGGACGCTCACGCGGAGGCCTGCGGTTTTCTGCCCCAATAGCATTGGAATCGCCAACTCTTGCTCCGGGCGGATTGGCCGCGGTCCAGGCCGTAAGAAAGATTTCGGACTGCTCCATTACGGCGCCGCTAACAATTTGCGGCATGTTCACAACATCAACGGCCTGCATTGACGCGCCGTGCTTCCAGACCTGCGCCATGAACGTGCGTGTGCCTCTTCTTGCGAGCCGAACGGGCCTTGATAACGCCGCTTGAATCCGGAAGACGTGCTTTTGCACATCTTCGAGCTTGAGCATTTCGACATCGATTGTCAGGACAGGTGTTCCCTGCCTGGTAGGCCAGCCTCGAACGTCGCCTGAGTACATCTTGATCCCCGCCTTTACGAGCTTGTCGCGGACTTTGGTCCGCAGATCTTCCCAGACCAGGCCGTCTTTGTTTGGCTCGGTCCCCGCCTGCCTCAAATCGACGTAGACCTCTTCAATTCCCGCCAGCGTCGGATTCGGCCGGTCTATCAGACCCGGATCAACCGGCTCCTCAGGCAACCCGACCTGGGCAATCGCCGGAAAAGACAAAATCACGCTCAACACGACAAACAGAAAAAATCTTTCGGTTCTCATAAGTCTGGACCTCGCAAAATATGTATTGTCATCGCATTAACTACGACTGATCTCACAAAACGTTCTCGGCAGTTTATCCTTACGCCCTTTTACAAAAGTCCGCCGCTGATGTCAAGGGCCTCCGCGATGGCCTGAAACAGACCTTGTTGATTATTATGGGGCTATCCTTTATACTTGACGGCTGTCTGAAACGGTTGATTTGCAGAGAGATTTTTATGGACAAAACAATAATGCAAAGCCTTAAGATTTTGAAACGCGGTACGGTCGAGCTTTTTAACGACGCCGAACTTGCCGAGAAGTTGTCGCAGTCCGCCAAAACGGGCGCCCAGCTTCGAATCAAACTCGGCCTCGACCCGACCTCGCCCGATATCCACCTCGGCCATACCGTCGTCCTGCGAAAGATGCGGCAGTTCCAGGACCTCGGCCACAGGGCCGTTCTCATAATAGGCGACTATACCGCCCGGATAGGCGACCCCACTGGACAGAACACGACCCGCCCGATGCTGACCACCGAAGAAATCGAGCAGAACGCCAAGACCTATTTCGAACAGGCCGGCAAAATCCTTGACACATCCGACGAAAAACTCGAGGTCCGCTACAACAGCAAATGGCTCGAAGCAATGACCCTCATGGAACTCATTAACCTCGCGGCCAAAAAGACCGTCGCCCAAATGCTCCAGCGAGACAGCTTCAAGCTGCGACTTCAGGCCGAGGAAGATGTTTATACACACGAGTTCCTGTATCCGCTGATGCAGGGCTACGACTCGGTCAAAATCGAAAGCGATGTCGAATTAGGCGGAACCGACCAGACCTTCAACAATCTCGTCGGCCGCGACATCCAGCGGGCTTATGACCAGCCGCCGCAGGTTGTCATCACAATGCCTATCCTCGTCGGCCTCGACGGCACCGAAAAGATGAGCAAATCGAAAGGCAACTACATCGGCGTCACCGACGAACCCAACGACATGTTCGGCAAGGTCATGAGCATATCCGATGAGATGATGGAAAATTACTTCACGCTCCTGACAGACCTGCCCGATGAAAAAATCACCGAACTCGTCGATCCCGCAAAGACGCATCCGAAAGAAGCCAAAGTTCTGTTAGGCAAAACCATCGTGGCCCAATTCTACAACGACGCCACCGCCCAACTCGCAGCCGCCGAATTCGAAAAGGTCTTCGCAAAAAAACAACTGCCCGACGACATCCCCGAAATAAACGTCGCTCAGTCGGCGATCTCAGTAAAACAGTTATTACTCGCCTGTAAACTTGTCGAAACCGGCGGCGAAGCAAAACGAATGGTCGCCCAATCCGCGGTAACCATCGACGGTCGCAGGATAAGCGATCCCAACGAACAAGTGACGCCGACGCAGGATATGGTAATTCAAGTCGGCAAACGACGATTTGCTAAATTGAGGATCAAATAGGAATTATGAAACTGCCCGAACTGAAAAATACCGAAAAATACGTAGGCCTGTATATCTTTGATTTCGGCGACCATGTCGGCGTAGGCTTCACAGCCGAAGAGGTGGCCGAACTGCTGGAGAGCGAGAGATACAAAGACGGCAAAGTCTATAAGATTCACAGGGCATATCCCGACGGCAGGCTGGAGCTAAAAGGCGTCTCCGCCGAGCGATTCCAGCTCGAGGCCGGCATGTTCTTTTACTGCTCCGATTCCGAGACTGCCAAACGCGATTTCGACAACCTCATCGCCCTCGCGGTCGAGTCGGCGCCGCCATGCCGGGCCAAGGTGCACATGGCTAAGTGCGCAGATGATCAATTCGTAATCGCCCTTATTTACCCCGCTGAATACGACGACGAGATTAGCCGCTGGCTCCTCGACGGCGATTACAGGACCGCCGGCGCCGCCGAAGGCGGCATCGAAGCTCTGCAGAGATATTACGACCATGATGCCGAGGTCCTCCGCAGGCATCAATTATTTGGCGCCGGCGTTTGGCACAGCCGCACCGGCGAAGAACTGCTGGCCGGCGTGAAAGTGGCGGTGCAGCGATAGTCTTGAGCAATCGACAGAACCAGTTGGCAGGTCCTAATATGCGACCCAGAGCAAGGATAAACTCGTTTTTGGGCTCGGTTGCGGGCCGGATTCTTTGCCTCTTCGGCAAGTCGAATACCGCACCCACACCCGACGATCTGAAAAAAGCCCGCTTCAAGACGAGCACCCAGGACATGGGCGTCCGATATACCGAACGAATTCGCGACGTTTTCAGATTCCGCTGGCTGAAAAAACTCCGATAATTCGCACCAGGACAAAAAAGATTGACATCGGCCTATCTCCCTTCCCTAAAAGCATTTACGGATTCTCAAGAGGCGATTTGAGCCCTTTTTGACCGGTCTATTCGAGAAACAGCAGTGAATTTTGAGAATTTGACCCGCCCAAAGACAGAACAATTCACCAACCCTCGCGTAACTTCAAATAGAAAACCGGTGGGTTTGGAGCTAAAGTTGGACATTAGCTCTTGCCGATAAAACTAATATTAAAATAGAATTTTTCTCCCCTCCGGAAAACATCGGGTAGCTGGACGCTGTTCGATGTTTTCTTTTGCGCCGACTCAGGCCCCTGCAGCAGGTTGGCGTCGCCTCGAAAAGTCATTTCCCTTATACTAAATCCGCCGCTTCGGTGTGTTATAGTCAGAAAGGATATGTCCTTATTGCAACTGGTGCCCTGGATGCTCGAAGATAAGCTGCTTATCTGCAAATTCAAGCTCGGCAGCGCAGATGCGCTCCGGCGGATCTATGAAAAGTACAAAACTGATCTGCTAAAGTTAGCCGTAGCCCTCGAAGCCGACGCCAATGCCGCCGAGGACGTGGTGCAGGATGTCTTTGTCAGATTCGCCCAATCGGCCCACCGAATCGGCCTGACCGGCAGCCTCAAAGGCTATCTCGTAACATCCGTCGCCAACGCGATCCGCAACCGAAGGCGCGACCGGCAAAGACACGAGACAGTCGGCCTCGACGGCTCCGAGGAAATTAGCTCGGATGCAACAAGGCCGGAACAATGGGCCATACTGAGCGAACAAATGCAACTGCTGACAAAAGCAATGGCCCAGATACCGTATAAGCAGCGAGAGGTAATAACCCTTCGCATGGAAGCAGATATGACATTCAGACAAATAGCAAAAATCCAGAACGCATCAATCAACACCATCCAGGGCCGATACCGATACGGCCTAACTAAACTGCGCTCACTATTAAACAGTGAGGTACAAAAATGAGACCGACAGATAACATTAAAAAGTTTTTCAAAACCGCAACCGTCACCACAAATCCGGACAAAGACAAAACAGTCCTCAACAAAGTGCTGACGGCCCAGAAAAACCCAACAAACACAATACCGGCTCCAACAAAGCCGAATAAATGGAGAATCATCATGAAAACCAAAACAACAAAACTCGCCGTAGCGGCTGCGATTATTATCGCAGTGCTTATCGGTATAAATTATTTTGGCGTTTCAATTGATGGTACAAGCGTTGCTTTTGCGCAAATAACAGAGAACATGAAAGAGATGCCATGGATGCATGGTGTAGTAGAAGGAGCAGGTGAAAGATTAGAAGCCTGGTTTTCCTTCGAGCGGAGAATAATGGTAAGTAAGCGTGTCCCGGGTGAGATTAGATACTACGACGGTTTAAAACAGACCGTTCAAGTCTTTGATTCAGATTCCAATACAATTACTATTTCATATATAACGACGGATGCACTCGCTGGATTGGGCTCATCAGTATTGGAGTTTCCCAAACAGATACTTAAGCTTTTTGATGACACTAGTGGGAGAATTGTCCAGGAAACAGGCAAATATAAGGGAAAAGATTCAAAGATTTATAAAATGAGCGGGTTCTTGGGTGGTATGGACATGAGAGTTGAAATGATTGTCGATATGGATAAGAATATACTACTTTTCGTTAATCAGAAAGCTTTTGACAAAGCTGGTACACTTAAAATGGAAGCAAATGGTTATTTTGAGTACCCTGAAAATGGACCCAATAGTATTTACGAGGTTGGCGCTCCCACTTCAGCAATAATCGTAAGGCTTGAAAAGCAAGAGACTGCATTTGGCAAAGCTTTTGATAAAGCACTTACTGTGATTGACAACAGGGAAAACTGGCCTGAACCTCGTGATCTTGTAGTAGCATACTGGAAAGATAGAACCGCAAAGAATTATGATGAAATGGCAATAGCCTGGCCCGGCTCTGCGGCATGGAATCGGCAGGCTCTAAAAAATGAACAACCTGTAGAATACGTGTTTGGTGAAGTTCAGACAACAGAAGTTGAAGGCCATATTATTGTTCCGTATGCAACAAAAAACTACTATGAGAAGCATGGGAAATACAGCTTGAGAATGAGGTTAAGCAACGAGAAAAGTCCCAAAGAACGATATTACATTGTGTCCGGAAATTGACCTTCTAGGCAGCGGATGTAACGCACGAGAGAGTTGTCCTAAGATTCCAAGGCCGGGCTGGTTTTGCTCGGCCTTTTTATTGTGCTTCTGGAAGTGTGTCAGTTAAGCGATCTTAAGCATTCGCCCCGCAGCATTTTTTGTATTTTTTTCCGCTGCCGCAGGGACACGGCGCATTCCGGCCGACTTTGGGATGCTCTAATTTTATCTGCTTGACCTTCTGCTCGCCCTGCGGCGCCTGTGCCGCCGCCCGCTGCCGCTCGGCCATTGCGAACTGGCCTACCTCATCGTGGGCCGTTTGCGATACGGACCAGACGCTTCTCGCTCTTGCGCCCGCTTCGAGGTGTACCTTGAAGATGATATCGGTGATGCGGTCCTCAATGGTCTCGAGCATGTCATTGAACATGCGGAAGCCTTCGCGTTTGTATTCGGTCTTCGGGTCCTTCTCGGCAAAAGAGCGGGTCCAGATACTGTCCTTGAGATGGTCCATCGTATAAAGATGGTCCTTCCACGTACTGTCATAAACCTGAAGCAGCACATACTTCTCGAGGTCGCTCAGCTCCGACCGCAAAAACTCCTTCGCCAATTCGGTAACTCTCTCTTTAAGCTCCGGCCCGACGGTCAACTCGCCTTTACCCGAAGAAACGCCAAACCTTTCATTAGCCCAGCCCACAAGCTCGGTGTCACTGAGGCTGGTGATCTTGCCGTCGATTTCCTGCTCCAACTGCCCGTTGTTAAAACTCTCGCTAAGCTCCAGCAATTGCTTCTGCAGCGTGCGAGGCTTGATGTCCTGGACCTGCTCGATAGTGAAATCGGCGTTGTATTTTTTCTTCGCCCAGTCGACAAGCGTTTCAAAGGCGTACACGTTAGGCCCTTGCGGCCCATAAACCATACTCATCGCGAACTCAACCGGGTATTCGATTTCCCTCTGTTTGTACTTAGCCGCGCTTTTCTCGGCAAGAAGTTCGCGCACCTGCGCGGCATTACTGCTCTTGAGCTGCTCGAGGTCGAGCTTTATATCGAACTTATTCCTTGCCCATTCCGCGAAGGTGCGGATTCCGAAATCTTCTTTCAAAAATTCCACCAACTGCGAACAATCCTTCTTGTCGATCTGCTCGGCCGCCGCCGCGATCAGTTGTTCCTCAATCTCCTCAGACGAAAGACCCTTGACCTTCGAAGGAATCAAACTCACCTTAAATGCGCTCATAGCCCACTTGCACAGCCCCGCAACATCCCAGCTTTGCGGATCGTCGTAGTCTTCGAGATACTCACCCATCGAAAGCGATATGTCGTTGGCCGCGTCGTTTTTTGTCTGCTGCTTGATTTGCTCCTCAATTTCCTTTGCGCTCGCCCCGTCGCTATCGGACGGCTTGAGATCGACCCCGAAGTTGGTCCTGGCCCACTCGGTGATGCACTTTTTCGCATAGCCTTTGCCCAGAATGGTCTCGCAGCTCTTGTCGATAGTAGCGCCGATCATTTCCTCGATGATGCTCTTGAGTCCCCTGCCGCCAAGAATATTGCGCCTTCGCGAGTAGAAAACCTTCCGCTGATAATCCATCACCTCATCGTATTCGAGCAGGTTCTTCCGAATATCGAAGTTTCGCTCTTCGACCTTCTTCTGGGCCTTTTCGATACCCTTGCTGATTCTCTTATGGTAAATCGGCTGCCCCTCTTCCCAGCCGATCCACGACAAAGCCTTCACCGTCCACTCCGGCGCAAAGATGCTCATCAAATCATCGTCGAAGCTCAGGAAAAACTGGCTCGATCCCGCGTCACCCTGTCTGCCCGCTCGCCCGCGAAGCTGGTTGTCGATTCGTCTCGCCTCGTGGCGCTCCGTACCAAGTATGTGCAAACCGCCGATCTCCGCCACGCCTTCGCCGAGCTTAATATCGGTGCCCCGCCCGGCCATATTAGTCGCAATAGTGACATTGCCACGCACGCTGCCGTCCCTGCTTTTGTGCTGATGGCCGGCTTTCTCGACGATCACAGCCTCTCTCGCATGTTGCTTGGCGTTGAGAA
>Ga0075123_10000879_pt1 | contig 15430 bp, 15 predicted proteins | sample AntAceMetag02UKX_FD_69808 | JGI IMG/M metagenome (GOLD analysis project Ga0075123, IMG submission 69808) | Saline lake microbial communities from Ace Lake, Antarctica - Antarctic Ace Lake Metagenome 02UKX | ecosystem: Environmental > Aquatic > Non-marine Saline and Alkaline > Saline | place... | reverse complement strand
ACCTTTTCGGCTAATTCCCGGGCGGCTTCTTCAGTTGTCGCCCGAACGATGATCGTGGCGGTCAGTTTGCACTCGGTCGTATCGCCGCCGGTGACGGTTATTGAGCCGTTATGGGTAGTGGCGGCCAGTTCCGAGCCAGGCGATAGTGGCGCCGAAAGTTCGACAGTCCTCTCATGTTTAGCATGTCCCGACCAGCCGCCAATCTGGATTTCGCAGCCGCTCAGGCCGATTAGCAGGCACATCAGACAGTTCAACGCGAGCTTTTTGACCAATGCGGTGTTCATTTTCCAGGCTCCTCTATTAATTATAGTGCAATTCTCTTCCTTCTTATTATTGCAGGCATTATTGCCTGTTATTAGGTTTGACGCAAGTTAGGGGTCGAACGTTTCAAAAAAAATATGAAATCTCCCAGTTTTTCTTGCGATTAACCAAAAAAGGAGTGTTTATCTTGACTGTTGGCAGTCGAAACTGTTAATTGTCGACAGTTAGCGGCTAACAAAGGAACGTCACAGTTTTCTGACCAATCCCACAACGACGGCTTCTACTCGGCAGTTTTTGGAGTAGATGGGGTCGTAGGCGTCATTTGACGGCTGGAGGCGGACGGCGGTCTTTTCTTTGTAGAATCTTTTGAGCGTTGCGTTTTCGTTGTCGGTAATGGCGATTACCAACTGGCCGTTTCGAGCCGTTGGCGTGCGTCGGCAGATTACATAGTCGCCGTCGCAGATATCGTCGCCGATCATGCTGTCACCGGTGACTTCAAGGGCGAAGGTGTCGCCATTGGTTCCGAAATGGGAAGCGAGGGAGAGATTGTCTTTTTGCTCGATGGCTTCAATGGGCGCGCCTGCCGCTACTTTGCCTGCAAGCCGAATGCCTGCAGGGCTGCTGTTAGGATCGGCCTGGTCGCCGCCGGTTAACGTGTTAAGCAGTTTTTGCGCTTTGGAGGTCAGCTTCAAAGAGCGAGCCCTGGCCGGTTGTGCCGACAAGAGGCCTTTTTTTCGCAGTTCTGTGATGTGTTCGAATGCGGTGCTTCTGCTTATGTTCAGTTCGACTGCTAATTCTGCAATCGTCGGGGAATAGCAATGTCTGCCCTGAAAGGCCGCGATCGCTTTCAGCAATTGCAACTGGCGGGGTGTGAGGCGGTGGTTGTTCGTCGGTTTCGATGGCATATTCGAGTTTTCCTTCATGGCGGGCGAGTGGACCGGCCCTCTTTGCGGCGAGGTCAAGCTCTGAGCCCAGCAGCCCGGTAATTCTTTGATTAAGTGAGCCGAGCAGTTTTATCAGGCTGTTCGGTTGCGGCGTCGGCTGGGGCGGCCAGGTGGTCACAAAGTCGCCGCCGGGGCCGAATTTGCATACGGGTTCGATTGGGTCGTCTCTGTAAGTGTCCATTTCTGTTTCGATCCTGCGAATCATTTCTTGTCTCATTGCAGGCTGAATTAATGCCACGGTAAATATCTCTATCGGTAATGAGCCCGCAAAAACCCTAACAAAAACCGAACAAAAATCGGCCGATTGAAAGTTTTTTTTCGCCGTATGATTTGCTAATTGATAGCTCGGATAATATGGGACGATTCGAAAAGCGGGGCGGTCGTCTTGTCTGTATGAAAGTCGGATCAGGAGGTTTCGAGGAAGGCCTGACCCAGGGCGTCGATGATGTCGGTTGTCATTAAACTTACCTGTCCGATCCGTTCGGCGGCGATATCGGCGGCGAGGCCGTGGATGTAGACCGCGAGCACGGCTGCATCGAAATTATTGAGCCCCTGGCCTATTAGGGCGGTTATTACGCCTGTCAGAACATCGCCTGAGCCGGCTGTGGCCATGCCGGGATTGCCGGTTGTGTTGATGTATAGCTTTTGCCCGTCGGTGACAACGGTGCCTGCGCCTTTTAGTACGACGGTGGTTTGCGTTTCCTGTGCGAATCGGGCGGCTTGCTCCTGGCGGTCATCCGGTAGGGGGTCTCTCAGAACCGACGACCACAGTCGCTTCATTTCACCGGGGTGCGGTGTGAGAATCACATTCGCATTTAGCCCGGCCGGCCAGTTGGTTATTTTGCTGAGGTTGTTCAGACCGTCGGCGTCGATCACGAGCGAGACGTTCTCCTGCTGCAGAAGCGTTTTGAGAACCGAGCGAAGTTGTGTGCTTGTCCCGATACCGGGGCCGAATGCGATAGCGTCGTTTTCACCGACCGCATTGAGTATCGCGTCTATCGCCTTTGCCGAGATTCGACCGGCGCTCTCCTCCGGCAGCGGGATAGTAGTAAAGGACGGTTCGATTGAAGCGACTATCGGCAGAACGCTTTTCGGTGTTGCCACGCGAACAAGACCCGCGCCGGCCCTTAGTGCCGCCCGCCCCGCAAGCGCCGCTGCTCCACTCATTCCGAGCGAGCCTGCGATGATACAAATCTTGCCGAAGTCGCCTTTGTGAGCATCGATGGCCCTGGGCTTTAGTTTCGGGATTATATCAACAATCTGCATGTTTGTATTTGTCGGTTTTTCAGGGCGAGCGTTTGAGAAGTTATCCTGTTTTTTCAATCTTTCTGTTTATCAGAGTCGCCGTGACGCCTGCGGAAAAGCCGTTGTCGATATTGACTACGACGATTCCGGCGGCGCAACTGTTCAGCATCGTCAACAGAGCTGCGAATCCGCCGAAGCTGGCGCCCGTGCCGATGCTGGTGGGTACGGCGATTACGGGGCAGTTGACCAGACCTGCGACGACGCTTGCCAATGCCCCTTCCATTCCGGCGACGACGATTATTACGTTTGCTTTCTGGAGCTTTTTGGTGTGGCCGAGCAGGCGGTGCAGGCCCGCCACGCCGACGTCGCAAATGATTTCGGTCCGCTGGCCCATGATCTCCGCCGTGACTTTCGCCTCGGCTGCTACCGGCAGATCGGCAGTACCCGCGGTGACAATCGGCAAAACCGATTTGGACGGCTTCGGCTTCTTCTGTTCGAGGACGATTGCCTTCGCCATTTTTTCATAACGCACCTTCGGGAATTTGTTTGTCTCGGCCAAAGCGTCGAAAACGTGCTGCTCGGCCCTTGTCGCCAGGACGTTGTTTCCCTTGTCGGCGAGGGCTGAGAAGATTTCTACGATCTGCTCGGTTGTCTTGCCGGGGCAGTAAATGACTTCGGGAAAACCTCGGCGAATCTGACGATGGTGATCGATTTGCGCGAAACCTAAATCCTCGTAGGGCAGGTGGCGGAGCTTGTCCATGGCCTGGTCTACGTCGATCTTGCCGGCCTCTAATTGCTCCAACATTTTTTTCAGTTGTTTGGGCTGCATATTCTGGGCTGCTTTCGGTTTTCGATTTTATTGACTGTGCGCTTTTGGCTCAAGGGTCAAATCCGCAAAAAGTCCAGCTTTGAATTTATGGTACGCTAACGAAGCTACCATAACGGCATTGTCGGTGCAATATTGTTTTGGTGCAACGAGTAATTTTCTTACAGGATCGCTCGAATCGCAAAGCCCCTGCAGGGCGGTTCGCAACGCGGTGTTAGCGGCGACCCCTCCGCCGAGCAGGACCGTCTTTGCGCTCAGTTTTTCCGCGGCCCGCTGGCTTTTCTTTGTGAGCACGTCAATCACAGCGGCTTGGAATGATGCGGCGATGTCGGCGGTTTGGCTTTCGCTCATCGAATCGACTTTGTTTTCGCCCTTCATGTCCTGACCCTGGCAATAGTAAAGCACGGCCGTCTTTATTCCGCTAAAGGAAAAATCGAGTGATTCGCGCCCGAGCATCGTTCGGGGGAATTTGATTGCATCGGGATTTCCTTGTTTTGCCATTTTCTCAATTACCGGCCCGCCGGGATATGGCAGGTGCAGGATTGTAGCAACTTTATCGAAGGCCTCACCGGCGGCGTCGTCGATGGTCGCGCCGAGGAGCTTCGGTTCGAGTGGCGAGCGATAATCGTAAAGGCTGGTATGTCCGCCCGAAACGATCAGGGCGACGGCGGGTAGTTCGAGTTTTTCCTCAGTCAATACAGCCGACTGCATGTGTGCGTGCAGGTGGTCGATTGCTATCAAAGGCTTTTCCCAAATGAAGCTAAGCGTCTTGGCCGCGGTGACACCGACAAAAAGCGCAATCGTCAGGCCCGGCCGATTCGCTACCGCGATAGCGTCAATGTCGTCTCTTGTAACCCTCGCCTGCTCGATTGCCTCACTTATAACAGGATAAATATTCTCAATATGCGCACGCGAGGCAATCTCAGGAACAACCCCGCCATATTTCTCATGCAGCTTAGTCTGCGAGGCGACCACCGAAGATTTAACAACCCGCCCGTCAGCCACAACAGCCGCAGCAGTCTCATCACAACTACTCTCAATCCCAAGAATATTAATTGCTTTGTTCTTTTCCTGCATAAAAGAGATATTAGCGAAATTGAGGTGAAAAGTAAAAAGCTAAAAGGCAAAAGTAAAAGGGGAAACTATCTTGGAGCGGAGTTATGATAAGATTTTGCTTATGGCGGACTTTGTCAGGAGGAATGCTTGTTTGGCGAGGCTTTTGCACAGGTGCAGGAGGGAGAATCTCAGGGGGATCAACTCTGGAAGGATGAAAGGTGGGGATATTTTGTCGGGTAGGCCGTCGCCGGTGATATTTATTTTTTCGTATTTGGGGCAGGGCAGTCGCATTTGTTTGGCGGTTTTGAGGATGGGCAGGTCGTCGGGGTCGATACCGGCGAGTTTGCAGCAGATGGTTTCGCAGGCGATGGGGTCGGTTCCGCCGATGAGCAAGCCGAGCGGTCTTGGCCGGCCGCTGATGGGGCCGTCGCCGTCCATGGCGATGACGGCGTCGATAATGGTCAGGGCGGGGTTGAGGAATCTGAATATTTCGATGAGCATTTCGCAAAAGTCATGATGATTCTTGCCCTTGGTAAAATGCCAGACGGCCTTTTTCTTTCCGGTGACACAGCCGAACATGTTCTTGACCGCGAACGTCGCCACCAGTTGCTTGTGGGCCTTGAACTTCGGCAGATTTATAATGACATCCGCTTCGAGGGCGACCGAGCTTATACCGACAGTAATGTTATGTTTTCCTATTTGGCACTTCCTCGGTTTATCGAGCTGCTTGACGGCAACGCCCAATTCTTTCAAAGGCTTTTCCAATTTGAGTTTTTGCACACAGTTTTGAACGGTGCTCCATGCGGGTGAGTCGGCGACGAAAGGTTTTGCACCGAAGTCTTTGAGGAGCCTTGCCGTTTCGAGGATTACGGCCGGGTCGGTTTGCGCTGCGGCCCGCCGGGATTTCGGGGCGATGAGATTTGGCTTTAGCAGGACGCGGTCACCCGATTTTATATATTTATCGAGTCCGCCGAGCAGTTCGAACTGCCTTGCGATGGCTTCGGCGAGTTGAGAGCTGTCATAACTGCTGCATCGGGTTAGTGTCACTGTGGGATTGTGCATAACAGGTCAGTAGTTCATTTTATTGCAGACGATCATAAATGTTGTGAAAACCGATCGTGGACCTGACCTGGTGAAGAACAGCCCCGCTAAGGTTATTCTTTTGCTCTGGTAGTCGTGTGGTGTGAGCAGGACGATGTCACCGGGTGTCATTTTCACCTCGAACGCCGCTACGTCGAAGAACAGTTCTCCGAACTTTTGTTTGTCCGCCGGCGATGGGAAGAGAGCTTTTGCAGCCGGCGTAAATACGGGTTTTGCGGTGACTTTGCAGACACCTCGCATGCCCGAAATTCCTTCGGCTTTCAATCGCAGGCTAAGATCTCCCGGCCCGATGGTTGTGTCCGCAATAGCGCCTCCCGGTGCGTAATAAAAGATCGGTTGCCGGCGGAGCAATCTTGTTACGAAGATATCACTGGTCTGGCCGTCGGAGAGCAAAAGAGAAAATTCGGGTCTTGCTTGTACTGCTCCGGCGGCGTCGAGCGAGGCCGTGATTTGATTAAACATCGCCGCCTGGCCGAAGCCTGCCGAGAACAGGTTAGCTTCGAACGCTGCGGCGTCGTAATACCGAAAGGAATTGGTGTACAGCATCTCACGAAGAGAATCCAGATCGCGAATCTTACTGGCGGGTATTTCCAGAACATAAACGTTGAAGCTTACACCCTTGATCACATGGCTTATGTCCTGCCTTGATCCCGGTGACGGGGCAATGTCGCCAATCTTCGGGCCTTGCCAGACCGGTTCGTCCTCTTCGACCCCGTTGCAGCCGATAAACGCCGCCGCAACGCCGGTCAGGAGCAAAATATATGGAAACCGAATCATAAATCCAGACTAACAATTTGCCGCACGCATGTCAACGTGCATAGCTTTGTCGAATACGAAAGGGCGTATGGTCATATCAACTCCGCGGTCGTTTGCGGTATCCAGCCTTCGCTGCCGTCGAGCAGTCTTATGTGATACCAGCCGGGATGTTGTTTTATCAAGTGGAATTCTGTTCCGGCGTGGAGAGGGTCTTTGAAACTCGGCGGATACATCTGTGCGTCGCCCTGGCGAGCGACAACTTCGTTGGCTGTAATAATACCGCCGAGGCTTGTGGCGGCGACGTTGGCATCGACAACGAGCGAGGTTAGCAGAGATAACGTAAGGACAAGAGATATAATGGCTGTGACGCTCAGAGGTGCTTTTCGGCCGAGCCATATTGTTAGTGTCAGGCTGATGCAAAGCAGGGCGAAGAAAATGCAGGTGAGCAAGAAACGGGTTCTGGCAGAGAAATCGTAGTGCCAGAAGAACAAAGTCTTCAGAGCCCTCTTTTGCGTTGTCGTAGCGATTCGATCTGTCCTTCTGGTTCGCGCGAAATCGAGGTTCTTTTTGATGTTAATATCCCCGGCGTCCAGCATTTCGGCGCGACGGTAATTGAGAATTGCTCTGCCGATGTCGGCCTTCAGCAGATACGCGTTGGCGAGGTTGTAATAAAGGGCAGCATTTTTTATCTGCCCGTCGCTTACGATCTTTTCGAAGCTGAGGATTGCCTTTTCGTAAAGCTTTTGCCTCTGCGCATCGTCCGCAGTAGAATTGGCCTGTCTGAATGCCTCGTTTGCCTGAGTCAGGAGTGCGTACAACTGCTCTTTCGCCGGTTTGGAATCCGCCGCCGCTGCCGGGCAAACCAGGCAGAATAAAAGCAAAGCAATTGTCGTTATCGCAATTTTCATAATCATCTTTTCTTCGACTTCTTTTCGATATCGCGAATCAGCAAAACAACACTCTTGATTTGTGCGGTATCGCTGTTTGTCTCAGCCGACGCGTAACGTGCCGCCTGGCATTCCGTGATTATTTGTCTGTATGCTTCGCCGGTTTCGCTGTCACCGGTTGCGGCAAGAATTACTTCGTGACAATCGTCGGCTGTTAGCGAGCCAGCCATCCTGTCAAAGCGGTCGCCGATGTATTGTTTCATCGCCGATACAACTAACTCGTGCCGCTCGTCCGCCCCGGCCGAACCGACGCTCTTCAACTGCCTTGTAGCCTTGCCGCAGGCAGAACGTCTGCGCCGAACGGCGTTTTTTTTCGGATCGGTGCGTGTGAAAAGTTTTATCAATGCGCTAAATACAAAGGCGCCCAACGGCAGCGCCCAGACGGTCGCATACCCGGGACTCAATACCGCCGTCGCCGGCGAAAAACTTTGATTGATCAGGATGTCAAACCCTTCATAGTTCGCCGAAAGCCCTTTCTTTATCGCTTCAACCTCCTTGTTGACGCGCGTAAAGTCCCTGCCTTCGAGATCGTTGCCCGTGAGTATCACCGTAGGCGCGACATCGAGCTTTATCGGCTCAGTCTTGGCCACAGTATATTTGCCGCTGTCCGGATCGAAAAACGCCAGCGGTATGGCCGGTATGGCGGTGACTTGATCGTTATTTGCCCGTATCGTCTGCGTGAAGACTTTCAAACCGTTTTCGATTTTAGGCGAGCTTCTTTGCGAGGGGATTTTGAAGTTCGCCGCCATCAACGGTATCTTCTCGAACGCCGGCCACCCAATAGGTTTGAGGTATCTGCCGCCGCCGATCTTGATTGTAAGCGTTATAGGATCGCCGACATTCACTTTTGTAGGCGTCGCCGAAGCGAAAATCGCGTACCTGCCCACGAGGCCGTAAAACTCAGGCGGTTTGCCTTCCTGCGGCAAAGGCAGGACATTTAGCTCGACGGGTTTTGAACTTACCGCGAATTTTTTATATTTCATTACGTACCGGGTGAAGAGGCTCCTTGTTCTGACCCGCCCCACGGCGAGCTCCGTTGACGCAGACAGCGGTTCGAGTACTAATCGGCCCGCCCGTTTCGGAATCAGCACCTTCGTGAATGATATTACTTTCGCCCGCACACCTTTGATCAACTCTGACTTCTGGGTTAGCAGGACGGGGACATTATGGAATTCGTATTTCTGCTGAGCCGGCGCCTTTTCAACCTCTGGGGTGTCCTCGAAGTAAAAGTCATCGGATTCGAATACGGGGACATTGAACGCGCCGCCTCTGAATTTGGCCATTATGTACCAGTCGACGGTCATCAAAACCGGCTGGCCGACATAGCACGTATCTTCCGAGAGTGAGAACTTGAGTTTGAGCTTGTCGGTCGTGCCCGGCGTTGAAACTGTCAACTCGACGGCATTGGTTTTGTATTTCCTGCCGTTGACGGCCACTGTCACCGGATCGAGCCTGATCTTGCCGGGTTTGACAGCCATTATCGAGTAGTTCATCATGCACACTGTGCGGTTCACAATCTGCGTTGAGCTATATTGCGGATTGTGCTTGGCTATAGGCGCCAAGTCGACCTGGCCTGCTTTGTCTGCGCCTTCGATGACTATCGAGTAGACGAATCTGTCGCCGGGATAAATATCGGTCGATGAGTCGACTTGCGCGTGGACGCGAATTCTGCCGAAGGCGCCGCCGGCCAGGGGCGACAAGAGCGTGAGGGCGACCAGAAAATATTGTGCAAAGCGTTTCATTACCAGTCTTTTTCGACCTTTCTGTAGCGCCGCCTTTGCATCATTTGCCTTTCCTTTTTCTGCTCCTGCTCTTTATCCAGTATCTCATCGGCTGTTGTGTCCGCAGGCTCTACTTCCTCCTGCTCCTCCTGCTCTTGCTGCTCGGATTGTTGCTGCTCATTGGGATCGCTGCCCTGGTTTGGGTCATTTGGGTCTTGCTGTTGATTCGCTTCGTTGGGGTCCTGCTGCTGCGAGTCTTGTTGCTGCTGCTGTTGCTGTTGTTGTTGGTCTTGAGATTGATTGGGATCCTGCGGCTGATTCGGGTCCTGCTGATTTTTGAGTTGGTCCAGGATGTCCTTAATAGTCAGACGGGCGACCTCGATATTCCTTGCGGCGTTCTGGTGTTCAGCATCAATATCCAGAACCTGCCGCCAGTAATCGATACTTGTCTTAAGTTCCTCAACCGCCTTCTCCAGATTCGAATCGCGTTCTTTCATACCCTGCTGGAAGTGACAGTTGCCGAGATTATACTTGGCCCTGCCGACCAATTGCATATCCTTGCTCTCGGCGGACACCTCTCGGTACAAATCCTTTGCCTTGACAAGGTCGTCAAGACGATAAAAGCTGTTGGCCTTATTGAACTTCGGCTCTGCCGCCCCAATCGCCTCCAGAAGCGCCTGATCATATTTGTCAATCGCTTCGTTATACGCGCCTTGCGCATATAACCTGTTCCCGTCTCGCACGCTGCTCTCAACGGTATAGGCCGAGACCTGCGCCGCCATGGCGCAAATCAGCAGCACGAACATATATGTTTTAAACTTTCTTACGTTCACTTATCAATGCCTCACATGCAATAAGTACAAAACCCAAAGCCAGGAATATCTGAAATTTCTCGTCATATCTGGTCATTGTCACCGACTCGAGTTCCCGTTTTTGAGCCGAAGCGATCAACTGCGTGTAAATTTCTCCCAGATCAAACGTTGTCCCGGGCTCGACCGACAGGTACTTGCCTCCCGGCGTGGCGTAAACTGCGTTTCTCAGCATATCCCCGCCCAGCTTCGACCAGACTTCTTCGCCTTTGTATTTTAAGAATTCCTTGCGCCCGTCGGCCGTCGTAATCGGGATGCGCGAGCCTTCCGTTTCATCGCCTAATCCCACAGCTATTATTCTTATCCCCTCGGTCCCGGCGTCGGCGGCGGCCTCTTCGGGGAAACTGTCGTGGTCTTCGCCGTCGGTTATCAGGATTATGTCTTTATACTCCCGGCTTTGCCTGTCAAAAACTTCTTTGGTTGCCTTGCGAATGGCGTCGCCTATCATCGTGCCGCCTCTACTGGTGCTCTCTGTTGAGATATTGGCCAGAGCCATCCGCAAAAAAGCATAGTCCTGCGTCAGGGGACATTTCACCGTGCTGTTGCCGGCGAATGTCACCAACGCGATGCGGTCGCCTTCGAGTGTTTCGAGCAGTTCGCCAATGGCCAGCTTCGAGCGTTCGAGTCTGTTAGGCTTTAAATCTTCAGCTAACATCGAGCGCGACGTGTCGAGCAGTATGGCGATGTCCCTGCCTTTTCGCTTAATGCGCTGAGGCTGAGGGTTCCATTTCGGCTCCGTAAGGGCAACAACAATGCTCACAAAACCGGCTATCAGCAGAATCGCCTTGAATATCTGCTTTCTCAAGCTGACCGAAACATTTATCTTGCTCAGCATTTCGCTGCTGGCCAGTATCCTCAGCATCTGCGCCTTGCGCCAGAAACACCACGCATAAGCCGGTATCAAAACCGCCGGCACCAAAAACAACAGCCACAACGCTCTCTCGAATCCTAAATTCATCTTGCCGAATGGTCCTTATCAATCAAGGTATTTTCCGAAATATTGTAGAGCCCGCCAACATCTCAAGTCCCAACAGCAGCAGTGCCAACCATGTCCACGGGCCGAAATGCTCTGCATACTGCGTATACTGAATCGACTTTACCTCCGTCTTTTCCAGGCTGTCGATCTTTTCTACGATTCGCCGAAGAGCCTGGCTGTCATCGGCCCGGCCGTAAAAACCACCCGTTCGCTCCGCTATCGCCTTCAAAAGTCGCTCGTCGAGGTTCTGCTGCACCGCCACCTTGAACGAGCCCATAATGGTATTGACCGTAGTAAATGCGTGCGCCGAGCCGATACCGATTGTGTATATCTTGATCCCCCACTTCTTCGCCAACTCCGCTGCTTCCAGCGGGTTATACTGTCCCGCGTTGTTCTCGCCGTCGGTCAGCAGGATAATTGCCTTGCTGTCAATCTTGAACCCGCCTCGTTCGGTTCCGCCGGCGCCCTCGTCGGTAAATCCCAACTGTGCCCTTCTGTTCTCGATTTCATCCTCAGCCTTTTTGAGCCTCGCCGCCGCCAAAGCAATAGCATCACCTATAGCTGTGCCGTCCTCGCTTTGGATAGTCACAATCTCACTCTTTTTCAGAAATTCGAGCAACACATTGTGACTGAGCACCAGTGGGCAGACCGTGTCTGCATAACGCGCGAAAGTGACTAACCCTATCAGGTCGCTGCTCCTGCCGCCGAGTTTGCCCTTGTCACCGGCAATAAACTCCGAGAGCACCTCTTTGACAACTCCCAGCCGGTTCAGCTTCCGGCCCGCGTAATCCATCTCCGCCTTCATGCTCCCCGAACGGTCGACCACAACCTCGATAGCCACTCCTTCGGTCGCGATTTCCGAAAGGACTGTTCCCTTCCTCGGCCTCGCAAGGGCAACTATTAAAAGGATCAAACACGCTAACCTCGCTATCGGCAGCAAAGGCCGCAGCTTAATACGCCAGGAAACCCGGCAACCCTTCACGCCGTCCAGGCTCGAAAACTTAACCGCCGCCGTTCGCTTTTTGCGCAGCACAAGATAGGCCTGAACAGGCACAATTAAAAGCAGCAACAACGCCAACGGTGAATACAACTGCATTTAAACGCTCCCAACCTCAACCGGCTCGTCGGTTTCGAGTCTTTCGGTGACGTCAATTTTCGTTTCATCCGATTTAGTCTTCTCAATAAAATCTTTGACCAAATCAAAGGTCTGCTGAATCTGCTCGGCCTCCGGCTCGTGCTTTGCGAACTTGACAAGATCGCAGTGCATCAGGAACTCACCCAGACTGTCTTTATCATCGCCTCCGAGAACTTCAGTGAGTTGAAGCTCGGCGAGAAATTCCTCAGTGGTTCGTTCTGGCGCCCTCAGTTTGAATCGGTGCTCGATATAATGCCTTAATATATCGCTGATGCGGTCGTAAAATTCCTTGATTTGCCCCTTTGCCACCAGGTTGTCTTTCACTAATGTCCGCAAACGTGCGTATGCGATCTCGTGAGCCGGTTTGAATATCCTCACAAGTTTTGCCCCCCGGCCCTTACGCAGATACAGCCAGCCCGCAGCGGCGGCAAGTATGCCAATTCCCAGAGCCGCAGGACCAATCCACCAGTAAGAAGCCTGGGGCTTCATCTTGACGACGTCTTCAATGTCGGCGATGACAAGCTCAGCCCGATCCTCGCCCAGCAGCGAAGCAACTTCGATACTAACCGCCTCAGTTACCAACTCGTGCTTCTTCTGCTCGGTGTCATTTGGGTCGTGAAATTCAAAAGTAAAAGCCGGTAACTCGTAACTGCCTGAAAGAAAAGGTTCGAGCCGATACCTGTATCGCGTGACGATGTTATTCTTTTCGTCGAGCGTATCGCCGAGGTTGTACCAGTCGATCAGGCCGAAATTCTGCAGCAGCTCTTCGACGCGGGGCATCTGCACCTGGTAGTCGCCTTTAATCGCCGCCTCGAACTCCAGAAGCAATGTCTCGGCAATAGTTATTTTGTTCTTGCTGACCTTGACATGAGCGGTCAAAGGCCCGCGCTCGTAGACCTTGTCAATCTCGAACTTGACCTCGTCGCCGCGCGAGTCATCGTCCTTTTCGCAGCCTGCGCAGCCGAGAAGACACGCCGCACAAAGCAGGATGAGAACGAAATTTTCCTTTGTCTTTCCCATAAGCCCTATTGCACGCAACTACTTCGTGTCACCGGTTTGCCCTTCGCCTGCTCCGGTAAGCGCCGAGCTGTGAATTATAACATTATATTTATTCATCATTTGCTCGATATACTGCTGCTGAACTTCCTGACGCTTCTGCCCCAACAGCGTCGACATCACCTGCTCTCTGACTTCGTCAAAAGCCTTCTGCCGTTCGGGTTGTTTTTGTTCGACCCTGACAATCTCCCATCCTTTTTCAGTCTGAAACGGCTCGGCAACCACGCTGCCCGCCGCGGTCGCAAAGATGTTGTCATTAAGCTCGGCGGCCTGCCCGATCCCCGTTACATGAGCGCCTTTGACAACATCGGTGCTGATGCCGCCGCCGGTTTCTTTAGTCGCTTCGTCTTTCGAAACTTCTTTTGCCAGCTTGGCGAAATCCTCACCGCCTTTGATGCGGGCTATCAGGTCCTTTGCCTGCTGCTCCTGCTCGACAAGAATATGGCTTATCTTTGCGCCGGCGGGCTCGATGTACTCGCCCTTGTTGGCGCTGTAATAAGTTTGAAGGTCGCTCTCGGTCAAGTTGATTTTCGCAGCCAATTGCTGATTCATCAAGTGCTGACTAAGCACGCCGCGCGCCTGCTCGGCCAGGACTTTCTTTACGTCCTCCTTCTCGCTCAACTGCTCCTCGAGCGCCTGGCGGTAAAGAACTTCCTGCGCCAGCCAGCTTTGCAGGGACTGCTGCTTGGCCTGTGGCGACTTGAACTGTTCGAGCATCTTCTGTTTTTGCTGGTTTACTTGCTCGTCGCTCATAAACGCCTTCCACTGGCTTAGTTGATTATCGATGCTCCCTTCGATAATCGCGTCAAGATCGGCTTCGGTAATCTTTTCAGGCCCGATCTCGGCGACAATCTTCCCACCCGCTTGCGACTTCCCCGCCACCGACGTCCGATCCATCAGTTCGTATCGCAGGGCCGAAAATTTCCCGAGCCTCTCGAAGCATTCCTTCAAATGCGTACTTATCTGCGACGAAAGCTCGGCAAGCGCAGCCGTCGCCTCGCTACGGTAATAATATTCGATTGCCTCGGCATAAGAGCCGGCCTTCTCCAGCAGCGTCCCTGTCTGAAACAAAGCCTTCGCCCGCTCAGTGTCACTGAGATTCTCGCTCTTGAGATAATCCTGCCAGACCTCAGCCGCCCGGCCGTACAAATTTCGCTGCGCAAGCTTCGCAGCTAATTCCTTCGTCTGCTCCGGCGAAAGCGCACCGCCGCTCCCCTCCGGCGAAGGCCCACCCTGTTTGATAAACAGATTGGCCGCCGTCAACGCTAAGACAATCAAAAGAAGCAAAACGGAAATTTTGCCCGCAGCCGAGCCTTTCCGCCTCTTCTCTGGTAGCGAAAAATCAAGTTTGTCTTCCATAAAAACTCACTCCTTAGCCGACTCTTGCTGTCAGCCCAAACGATTAACTCTACTCAATACCTCCGACGCCGCATGTGAAAGAACTCGATCAGGTCGTGTATATAAGGCTTGTCCGTATTGATATTGATGCAGTCGATGTTGATCGACCTGAGCGTATTCTTCAACTCGTCGAAGCGTTGTCCGCTTCGATTCTTGTATTGCTTCCTGAACCTGCCGCTCGACGTATCGATAAGAATTATTTCCCCCGTCTCGGCGTCCTGGAATTCTATTATACCTGCGCTGGGCAGTTCAACCTCAGCGCGATCGCGCACCGGCACAGCAACAACATCATGACGCCGATTGAGCAGGCTCATCGGTTTCTTAAAATCGGTCTCAATAAAATCGGACACCAGAAAGACCGTTGCTCTCTTGCGGATGACCTTCGCTAAATAATCAATGGCCATCGGAATATTCGTCCTGCGCCGCGGCATCTTAAAACAGAGCAACTCGCGAATCAGCCTCAGCACGTGCCTGCTGCCCTTTTTTGGCGGGATATAAAGCTCTATCCTGTCGGTAAAAATCAACAGCCCGACCTTGTCGTTATTCTTGGAAGCGGCAAATGCCAGCACGGCGCAAAATTCTGCCGCCAACTCATTCTTCATCTTATTCACCGTTCCGAAGTCGCCGGAGGCGCTAAGGTCCACCACGAACATCACGGTCATCTCACGCTCTTCGACGAAGCGCTTTATATAGGGCTTGCCCGTCCGGGCCGTGACATTCCAGTCGATCGATCGGATATCGTCGCCCGGCATATACTCGCGAACCTCATCGAACTGCATCCCCCGCCCCTTAAACACACTCTCATACTGCCCCGCAAAGCTCGCATTCACAGCCCGCGAAGTATATATCTGAATCTGCCTGATCTTCTTAATCAATTCCGGTGATATCATTTTGCTCTCGACCCCGATTGCTGCGCCGGCGCTATGGCACTTCGATATTGTCGAAAATTGTCTTTATGACGTCTTCGCTGGTTTTGTCTTCGGCCTCTGCTTCGTAGCTTACTATCACGCGATGGCGAAGGACATCCATACCTATGCTCTTGACATCCTGCGGTGTGACATACCCTCGCTGCTGTATGAAGGCCTGCGCCTTGGCTGCGACGGTCAGGTAAATAGTCGCCCGCGGCGAAGCGCCGTAGC